>SMVB01383890.1_pt1 | contig 12945 bp, 12 predicted proteins | sample 2456461 | NCBI WGS metagenome assembly SMVB01 (sample SAMN11095934, study PRJNA526329) | marine sediment metagenome | biome: Marine sediment; feature: Surficial sediment; material: Deep marine sediment; isolation source: Hadal surficial sediment | place: Pacific Ocean | collected 2014-05 | depth...
GGCTGCGATCCGGCGAGTGCGGAAGTGAATCACCGTTCGTAGCACGGCTTGCGCGTACAATGGTCGTGCTCAATCGCTAACTTGCCGCTACCATTCGGATTGATATGCACAACGGACCATGCCCGATTTCATAGCCACGCGCATTCTGGAGCAACCAACCGCAGGCTTAGGACGGCCGCACCGGGTGCGTCGGTTTCTCCTGCGTGCGACGGTACTATTGATATCGCTCGGCGCGATCTGGGCGATTTACGCGCTCTATCTGGGGCACCCGGCGCTACTTGTCGGCGATCTCGTGTTAATTGCTATCGGTGCGCTGTCGTTGTTCATGCTACGCACAGGGTGGATTACGGCCGCGATCCATATCCTACTCATTTCGCTGTTAGTGTGGATCCCAGCCATGGCGTATTTCGTGTCGGGGTCAGGGGTCAACGACAATGGCGCCGTTCATTATTGGCTATTTGTCTACATTGTCGGCCTGCATTTCGTGCTCTTCGATGCAGCGCGAGTCGTACAAACCTTCTATGTCGCATGTGCGATACTCGTTTTCGTCGTGATTGAATACAACCTTGTACCGCTGGTTCCCGCCTACGGATTTCCGGTGCACGACACCTTGTTCAGCCATGGACTGACTTTGGGATTGGTGCTAATCGCGATCGTGCTGATCATGCGCAGCTATATCACCGACCTCGCCGACGCCGAACGCCGCGCGCGCGATGCCAACAACCGTTCGGAGCAGTTACTGCGTAGCGTGCTACCACCATCCATCATCGATCGAGTCCGTGCCGACGGTACCACGTTTACCCAGAGGGTCGATGAGTGCTCGGTATTGTTTGCGGATATCGTCGGATTCACGCCGATGGCGTCGCGCTTGTCGGCAGAAGAATTAGTCGATCTACTCAATCGAGTCTTCAGCCGTTTCGACGAGTTGACCGAGGCGCATGGAGTCGAAAAAATCAAGACCATCGGTGACGGCTACATGGCTGCTTGCGGCCTGCCCGAAGCCTGCGCCGACCATGCGCAGTGTGTCGCCCGACTCGGTTTGGACATGCTTGATGCGATCGATGCTTTTGATGATCTCTCAATCCGGATCGGAATCAACAGCGGTCCAGTGCTTGCCGGGATCATTGGTCAGCGCCGGATCGCCTTCGACCTTTGGGGTGAAACTGTAAACCTCGCCTCGCGCATGGAATCGCACGGCGTAAAGGGTTGCGTCCAGGTGACGCCGGCAACTTACGAGTTATTACGTGATAATTTTACGTTCGACGAAAAACGCACCATCGACGTCAAAGGCAAGGGCTTGATGACCGCCTATATACTACAACGGGTCTCGCCGAAACTAACTTCTTAGGGCATAGCGCTACCCAGCGCCAACTATGAATCGAACCGTCCGCTGTTGATCGGCACCGGTACCACGGTCACCTTGATATCGGTGCTTCCAATTCGAATGATCGCACCGTTGACGACGCGGGTTTTCGTATACTCCAAGAAATGCGAAATATCCTCATCGCCCTCTCTGCGGTAGCGCAACCAGGTACCATTGCGACTCATCAGATCCATTAAGTACAATTCAACCCCGTATTTTCGGTTACGCTCGACAAACAATCCGGCGTGGCGACGCGACGCGCGCTCGTCTTCAACATGTACGTCCGCTTCTGGTCCGCGGCCGAAGACCAATCGATCGCCGAGCGCAAGTTGACACGAGGTTTTTCCGTGCACCCGACCGCGCAGGCACTCCATTTGGATGAGGAAGCTGCTCGCCTCGACGGGGGCTTGGATCGAGATTGAGTCGCCGGTTTCTTCGTCCCAGGTCGCATTGGATTCGATCTCGATGATTTTCGTCCAAGCGGATTCGATATCCTGCTCACTGGCGAGGCCATCGATCACGAGAAAGTGACTGTTTGTCAGCATTGCGTCGAGTTCGGGATTTAGGATCTCAGCGATCGACTGAATCACGAGGATAATACGGCCGCGCGAATAGGCCTCGGCTACCTGGGAGATGACGTCGCTCGAACGGCTGCCGCCTGCAGTTAAAAGCAGGATGAAATATTTGCTATTTTCGATCGCTTCCACCACGCACTGCGGCCACGCCATTTCTGGCGTATAGTCTCGCGCCGTGTACCAACAGGGCGTGCCGCGCGCTTCGAACAAGGCACAAAACCTTCCGGCCACATTCTCATCGTCTGGCGCATAACCGATATATACCGAAGCACGCTGAGCGGCGCGGGATTGAAAAGGCCTGGTTTCGTTTAACGAGTTCGGGCGAATTCTGTTTGCAGCTTCCATGGCAAGATTCAATTGATTACCCTGCCCTATCGGGGCTCGTATCGGCGGGGCAACGTTACATTGCGCCGCAACATGAGATTATAACCCGTCAAGTACGGGTATGTGACCGCTCAATTCCGGGTATAAAAGGATGCTGCAACTTTTGGTCCGGGTCAATCTACCCGAGGATCGGTTTTCCGGGGGTGTTAGAGCGTGGGTAGAGTCGTTGGGCGCCGTTGACCGGCTAAAAACCCGGGAACCATGCAAATTCCTTCGCCCCTGCACATCAGTACCATCGGTGTCGAGGGCAACATCGCGGACCGATTTTAGTTTGCGCGACAGTCCCTGCCTATGGTGGCGAAGTACAAATCGCGGTATCTTCTGCGCCCATTGGGTGGACAAAGAAACGGAGTATTAGATGTATCGGATCTGGACCATAATCGTGACGTTGATGTTCACGACAATCTGCCTTGCCGGCGAGGATCTATTTGTATGTAACGCAACGAGCGTGTTGGAATTAAGTGATACCGGCGAACTCGAACACACGAACTACGCCAAAGCGCTGGGCATGCATCAATCGCGCTTTGCGGTCGACCGCAAGACCGGTATTGTCGCCGGGGGTCCGTTTGCGACGGTCGATGCTACCGACGGAAGGATTTTGAGTTCCGGCACGGACACCGAGGCCTTAAAGATCGTCTGGCTTACCAATGCACCCTATAACCACCTCAAGTATCTGTGGGTCCGCGCCTACGCCGAAGGACCCAAAAAGCCGTTTCTTGGGGTAACCGGCAACATCGTTGTCACCGGGATCTGCGAATAATAGAAGTTGATCGCCGCCACCGCGACCGGCGCAATAATAAGACCGCCAGAATCCGCCGAACGCTGATCTGTATAACGCCCTGAAGCAACCAGAATCAACTAACCTACTTGTATTTCCGAATGCATGATTCAGGTTAGGTTAAGCACATTTTTCGTATTAATAGTCGCGCCTTTAGCGCTGGAGTCGTTCGAATCAACGTCATTAGGGATTTCAAGCATCTCGGTTTGGTAGCCGTAATAGTGTGTCCGTTTTATCTGTTGAACGCTTCGGCCGATACGATCGATGATGCTCCGCGGAGCGCCGCCGACGGATGCCCTGTACTACCGCACGAAATTGCGTTGGATAGCGAACTGGGATCTGTTGGGTTTATGAAAAATATCGCCGAACACCCGGAATCGATTCGAGCAGTCGCAGAACGACTGCTGAGCAAGGCCCTACAGACCCGCGAATTCAAGGAACAACCCAAGTGTGGTGAAACCTGCCGCGGTACTTTACGCGCCCAGATCGTGTATCGAGTCGAGCCAACGGTGTTTATGCCCGAAGAGAAACAACAGGCCGTATGCCTCACCTTCGAAGAGCAAACGAAATTGGAACCGATGCGCTTTGACCCCAAGGAATTCGACTCGCTAGATAAGTTGAATGATTGGATCATGGCGTTTTCGCAAGGTCGGGGTGACGACGGCAAGGCGCTCTATGACCGCTGCTCAGCCAATTGCAGCCCTCGATACACCTTTTATATTACGAACGATGCAGAGCAGCTAGCGATTAGCACGGAGGTTTTATGTGGTTTGGCGCGGGACAGAAAAAGCGACCAATACCTCGTCTCGACGGCGATCCGTTGGCAGTGTCTGAACGACTAAAACTGGGAATATTTTTGGAAACAACGATGATCAACGGACGCACCCACGCCATAACCGTGCGCGACAAGCTTGAGTAGGGCAGCGACGCACACATTATGTTCACCGCGCCAAGCGGCACGACGCCTGGCATGGCCGTTTTTGCTCGTGTCTTGTTCGGCAATTCTTGCGTTGGGTTTCTCGTTGGAACGCGAAGTATTATTTTTCAACATCTCTTATGCATGGATTGTAGCGTGGCTGTTCCTGCTCGAAATAAGGCTCCCCTATAGAGCCGACTGGCGCCTATCCGACGGCCAGATGGGTCCTGATCTCAGCCACACGGTACTTAACAAGGGGATCGTGCAACTGCTCATTGTCCAACTGATCGGACTTGGGATCCTTGGTACCGACGGGAACTCGCCGATGAGTGTGCTACCGCTGCCGATTCAGGTCGTGATTGGCTTGGTGGTGGCTGAGATCGGGCTTTATTGCGCCCACCGTCTAGCTCACGAATGGCCCCTACTGTGGCGATTTCACGCCGTACACCACTGTGTAAAAAAGCTTTGGTTGGTCAATACCGGCCGCTTTCACGTCGTCGACTCGCTCGTCAGCGTCATCGCGAGTATGCCATTTCTGCTCTTATCCGGGATTTCGATGGACGCGATCGTCTGGGTCAGCGCTATCACCGCCTACATCGGGATATTGACGCATTGCAATGTTGACATGGAATGCGGATGGTTGAATTACGTATTCAATACGCCCAATCTCCACCGCTGGCATCATTCAGCCAAACGCGTCGAAGGCAACAATAATTACGGTGAAAATCTGATGCTGTGGGACATCGCACTGGGCACGTTTTTGTATCAAAAGGGTTGTGACATCGGAGAAATCGGGATCGCCGAAAAAATACCAAACAGATTTCTGGCGCAGCTAGCGGTGCCGTTCATCTGGCGTCGGTACCAGCTCGCCGCCGATCCACCTGCCATACCGTAGACACCCCCAAGGACAGCGCGATCATCACGCCGAGGTGGGAGAATTGCGCGCGGCGGCCAGGCGCTGAAAATGCCGCACGCGCCGGCGCAGGATCTTCCAACCCAGCCAAATACCCAAACGTGACAGCCAACTGCGCGGATTGAGATCGACCGCACTGAGAATCATATGCGCTGCCGCGCGCACGTGTTTAAATTCATACAGTTGCATTGTGCAACCCAAATATTTATCCGCGCACTCGCGGCGATCGTAGTCTTTTGTCTCGGGTAATAACGCAATGTTGGCGCTGTAATAAGCGTAGGCCAGTTCGTCGTCATCGGTCTCTGCCACGCGGGCAAAGGCGATCCTGCAACGATCGAGTAGACCCAATTTTCCGTTATCAAGATAACGCGCCAAATGGGTCTTAAATAGACGGTAATGTCGTGCCTCGTCCTGAGCGATGAATGCAGCGATCTGTTTGAGTACCGGCTCTTGCGTGCGATCCCGGATCGCCGAATAGAAGGAACAAGTGCCGGACTCGACGATGCAACGTGCAACCAGCTCTCCGGCACGTGAACCGCGCACGGAACGTTTCGCCGCGAGCGGGATCTGGTAGCCGGCTCTGAATTGCGCCAAACACTGCTCATATCGAAACGATGGGTCGACGATTTCCGCCCACTTGCCGAGGGCGTCGCCATGCTGGCGCTCTTCGATGCCCCAGTATGACGCGGCCTGTTTGAAGGCCTCGTCGGAGGCGAAGACGCTGTGCAGATAAGCCACATAATCAGCGCTGTTGGCTTCCACTAACGCCGCCGCCTTCACCGCTTTGAGCAGGTCGCCGTCAACCTTGCCCGGTTCGATCTTTGCCCAGGAGATATCTTCGAGCGACCAGGAGGAATTCATTGACGGAACCGGCCGCATCGGGGTCGCATACCGGCGGGGAAGCAAGTATCAGTCGTGATTAACGCCGCGGCGAGCTGATTTTTCGTATGCAGGCCCACGGCAACCCGCGTATAGTACGCGACAGGGAGCCCACTGGAGTCCAAGCGCTGAATCGAGAGGTTTGTGCTTGTCACGGGAACGGTCAGCATTGTGCCGCACAATTGTAACAATGTTTCGGTCGAGCCGATCGATTTTTACGGCCTAAACATGCATTTCCGATGATCCGAATGGCGACCAAACTCCAGCGATCGAATTTTTCTATCGAACCCTACCTCCCTGAACGCTTAGGCGTCCTCCGTGCAGTGGCTGCAGCAACCTTTGATTCGGCCCTCGGTTTGCGTCGGCTAGCCGATTTTTACTACGGTTTCCCGGCGGACATGGCGCCGCTTGACCTAGCCCGCGCAGTGATTGCCGGGCTTGGCGTCGCGCTCAGGATTGACCCGGGTGACCTTGCATCGGTGCCCACCGAAGGGCCATGCATTGTCGTTGCGAACCATCCCCATGGGATGCTCGATGGCCTCATCGTGATGCAATTGCTTGGCCAAATTCGCCCGGATTTCAAGGTCATGGCCAACCATTTTCTGGCGCGCTTCCAGCAGCTCCGGCCATTGTTTTTTCAGGTCGACCCGTTCGGTGGCCGCGCTGCCATCCGTCATAACATCACCACCGCTCGCGCCGCGACGAACTGGCTCCGCGATGGCAAGATGCTGATGGTTTTTCCGGGCGGCGAAGTTTCGAGCCTGAATCACAAAGATTGGCGGGTCAGCGATCCGCCATGGGACGAAGGGGTCGCGCGCTTCGCCGAGAAAACAGGTGCCCCGGTCGTGCCCATGTTTATCGGCGGGCGCAACAGCAATTTGTTCCAACTCAGCGGCCTTCTCAATCCGCATTTGCGTACCGCGCTGCTAGTACGGGAAATGATGAACAAACGGGGAACGACGATCGATATTCGTATTGGACGACAGACCGCACCGTCTACCCTAAGGTCGCTCGGTAGTCGCGATCAGATCACCCGCTACCTGCGAACGAAAATCTATCTACTCAGGGAAAGGGCGCCGCAAAATATCGCGCTCGGTCGCGTTGAAAAGAAAGCACGTCCGATGGAAAAAATTGCCTTAAGCGGTAACCCGCAGGATTTCGAGGACGAACTCGCTGCCCTACCCCGCAATCAACTGTTATTGCAAAGCGGCGCAAGTACGGTCTACTACGCGGCTGCGGACCAAATTCCGCAAATCCTGCAGGAAATCGGGCGTCTGCGGGAACTGTCTTTTCGCGCGGTTGGTGAAGGGACCGGACGGTCTTCAGATCTCGATCTCTACGACAGTTATTACACCCACCTGTTCGTGTGGGATCGAAACGCCAAACAAATTGTTGGCGGCTATCGCCTCGGCAATACGGATAAAATCCTGGATACGTTCGGACTAAAAGGGCTATACGTCCATTCGCTGTTCAAACTATCACCGCAATTAACCAGCGACCTGCGCGCCGCGCTGGAGCTAGGCCGGTCATTCGTCCGACCCGAATACCAGCGTAGCTACTCGGCCCTGATGCTCCTATGGAAAGGGATTGGGCGATATCTTATGCGTCATCCGCAGTACCGCATCCTGTTCGGCCCGGTGAGCATTACTAACGACTACCACCCCGTGTCACAAGAGATCCTGGTACAGTTTCTACGGCACCGCAACGCCACGGACCGGCGTACGAGTCACGTCACCCCGCGGCGCCCGTTTCGGATCAAAACAGAATTGACCAGCGCTCTTGTCGATCTCGACAACGTCGATTTAAACATTATTTCGGACCTGTTGAGTACGGTCGAATCCGATGAAAAGGGCGTGCCTGTACTACTCCGTCAATACCTCAAATTCGGCGGGCAAATATTGGGCTTCAACATCGATCCGAATTTTAATAATTCGATCGATTGCCTGCTGTGGGCCGATTTGACGCGGACCGAACTGCCGCTGCTGAAAAAATACATGGGCCGCGACGGCGCGGCCGAATTTTGCCGCCGGCACGCGCCGGCGCACGAAGAACCGGAAGTTGAATCACGTCTCGCGAGTTGATCGGCTCAACCTCCGTGGGCCGCTGCGCGCCATCGAGCCCGGTCGCTAACATGCATCACGGTGAAGGTAAGCTATTCGACGTCATTATCGAGGTGCCGCGCTGGGGTTTCGTCAAACGCGGCAGCACGGACAAAATTGACTTCATCTCGCCGCTGCCTTGTCCTTATAACTATGGCTCGATACCCGCCTATGTCGGTCTCGACGGCGACTTGCTCGACGCGGTGGTTCTCGGCCCCAGACTCCGCCGAGGGACATGGCTGAAAATGCGGGCGTACGGCGTCATCGGATTAACCGACCGCGGGATGTATGACGATAAACTGATCTGCAGCGCGAAGCCCCTGAGTGCACTCGACCGTTTTTTAGTGCTGAACTTTTTCCGTCTCTACGCCGTGTTCAAACGGATCCTCAATATTGTCCGGCGTCGCCAGGGACCTTCGGTCTGCGAAGGTTGGCGCGGGGTAAACGGCGCAATAGCGCGCGCCCGCGTACGCACCGACGTTTGGCAAGGTCCGACAGTCGACTTCTAAACGGTCCTAGGCGGCGTGTGCTTGTGTCCCGGGCCGAGGATTAAATACGAAACGTGACGGCTAATATTCCGGCGCAAGTATCAGCTTCAGGCCGTCGAGTTCGTCGGTATAGTCGAGTTGGCAACTCAGTCTTGAATTTTCCTGGTACGCGCCGGAGTCCTCCACCAAAACCCGTTCCGAATCGCGGCGTGCCGGCAGGCCTGCCTGCCATCGTGGATCGATGTACACATGACATGTCGAACAGATACATTGACCACCGCAGATCGCCTCTATTTCCAGCCCTGCATTGCGCAGGATCTCCATCACGCTTAGGCCCGGTTCGGCGTCGATCTCGTGGCTTTCGCCCTCTCGATCGATTGCCGTAATCGTACCCATTGCCGAAGTTCACTACTTGCGATTATATGCAAACGTAGCGAAAGCCGACCGGTTGATCGTTGATCCCGATGCGCGGTGGTGCAATCCACGGGGCGAATACGCCTGGCTCGGTGACCTGAACCATGAGCGATCGCACATACTCCCGGTCCCGATCACTCGGCAGCCATTCGGGTGATCGTTTTTCCCACTCGATTTGATCGATGATCTTCCCAGTTGGTGTCGCGTTAATGTCGGCGAACTCACCAATGTGACGGTTGAACGCGCGATGCGGCAGCGAGAACGAAAAATCGATGCCGCACGCGATGATGATCTTGTTCCAACGGTCGACGCCGCGTTGGCAATCAGCGATGTAGTCGTCGCGAAGCCGTTCGTTAACCACGCTCAAGGCGGAAACCTCGCACTCTACGATATCGCCATTTTCGATCCGCAGAACACTATAGGGTTCGTCTTGCAACTGGTGGTCGTCTTTCAATCGCGATTCCTGATAACGTCCTTTCAACCCGGAGGTAAAATAATTGGCGGCGTTGGTCGAACGTTCAGCACCAAACAGATCTTCGGACACGCTGAAATGAAAGTTGATATATCGCTGCAAGGTCGGGAGATCGATACCACCAAATCGTCGGACATCGTCAGTCTTTTTGTCGCGCATAATGTCACACGCACGCTGAACTACTCGACTAAGCCCGGATTCCCCGACATACATGTGATGGGCTTCCTCGGTCAACATGAATTGGCAAGAACGTGCCAGTGGATCAAAAGCGCTCTCAGCGAGTGCTCCAAGCTGAAATTTTCCGTCTCGATCGGTAAAAAAGGTAAACATAAAAAACGACAACCACTCGGGCGTTTTCTCATTGAAGGCACCGAGAATACGCGGCTTATCAATATTGCCGGATTGGCGGACCAACAGCTGCTCGGCCTCTTCGCGGCCGTCGCGGCCGAAATAAGCCATGAGCAGGTAGACCATCGCCCATAAATGCCGTCCCTCCTCCACATTGACTTGGAACAAATTACGCATATCCAGCAGCGACGGCGCACTTGCCGCTAGCAGGCGTTGCTGCTCGACCGACGCCGGTTCGGTGTCGCCCTGGGTGACAATCAGCCGGCGTAGCGCCGCTCGGTACTCGCCCGGTACATCGTGCCATACGGGATCACCGCGGTGCTCACCAAAGGAGATCGTTTTGTGGGCGTGCGATTCGGCGAGGAAGATCCCCCAGCGGTAATCCGGCATTTTGACCCGATCAAATTGCGCCCAACCCTTGCTGTCGACGCTGGTCGCAGTGCGGAGATAGACCTCGTTGTCCTGAAAATATTCGGGCCCGCGCAGCCGCCACCAGTCCAAAAATTTAGGGTGCCACGATTCGAGCGCGCGCTGCAGCCGGCGATCAGAGGCAAGATCGACGTTGTTCGGGATAAGTTCGCCGTAATTAGCCGCGGCTGTCATGGCAATGATTCCTTGTACTCACACACGCTGTTTATCGTAATTCGGGCGCTCGCCGGTGCCATAGAGCACTAGAGCGCCCTTTTCACCCACCGCATTGGGCCGCTGGAAAATCCAGTTCTGCCACACGCTCAAGCGCGCGAATATCTTTGATTCAAGCGTTTCGGGTCCAGCGAAACGGAGGTTCGCTTCCATGCCGCTCAACGCATCCGGCGAATAACTTGCACGCGATTCAAGCACGATGCGGATCTCATCATCCCAATCGATATCGTCCGGGGTGAACGTGACCAGGCCCGCTGCATTCGCCGCCGCCGCCGCAAATGCTTCGCCCGTCCGCACTTGCAACGCCTCGATGTGGTCCGGCTCATTGAGAAATCGACTGGTCAATCGCGTTATTCCATTGACCATCGGATACGGTCCGAAATTCATCGGCGTCAAACGGATCGTCGCCGGCAAGCGCGGATCGCCCTCATACCCACCCTCAAGCATGAAGCTTTGATCGCTGGCCAAGGCCAATTCCAACAACGTGCCACAGAAACAACTACCCGGTTCGATCATTGCAATGAGCGTGCGTGAGCTTACTTCGAGACGTTTAAAGAGTCGTTTCAAATAGAGGCGGATTTCGCGGATAAACCAGTCGTCGGCGAAGGCCATCAAGACCCGGTCTATTTGCTCGACATAGCCACTGTCACCAGTGGTTTTAAGGATCCACGTACCGATTTCGTTCTCGTTCGCGCGCAGGTGCAAAAAGGCGTCATCCAATTCTCGGGCCATCGCCAGTGCCCAAAAATTCGCACCGAGTCGTTTTACCGCATCCAGATCACTCGGCGCCGCGGCACTCGGTGTTGATACCGTGATTGTCGCGCTGCGCAAGTCGCGATCAATCTCGACGTCGACATATTCATAGCGAACCGCATCGGATTCGAATTTTCGCCGTAGCCGCGTCAAGACGATCCCAGCCTCGTTGCGCGGACGATCCGAACGATCCGCGGCCCGCCGGGCCCAATCGGCTTGCGCTGCAACAAATTTTGAGACTGGCACGAGCTCATCTACCAGGTTCCACTCGAGGGCACGCTCGCCTCTGATCCCTTCTTCGAGGGTGCAGAAGAAATCCGCGCGATCGCGCCGCACGAAGCGCTTGTCGACCAATCGAGTAAGACCACCGGTTCCGGGCAAAACCGCCAACAATGGTAATTCCGGTAACGCAACCGTGGTCGACCCGTCATCGACCAGCATGATGTACTCGCACGCAAGCGCGAGTTCATAACCACCACCGGCGCATGACGCATTGATGGCGCATAGATAGGTCTGCCCGGAGAACATCGTCGCGTCCTCGATCGAATTGCGCGTCTCATTGGTGAATTTGCAGAAATTTACCTTGTGCGCGTGCGTCGATCGCCCTAGCATCTTGATATTCGCGCCGGCGCAGAATACCCGCTCCTTGCCCGAAGTGATGATCACTGCGCCAATCTCCGGATGCTCGAAACGCAATCGTTGTAGCGCATCGTAGAGTTCGATATCGACACCGAGATCGTAGGAATTCAGTTTCAATTCGTAACCCGGCGCCAGCGTCGCTGTTTCATCGACATCCATCACGAGGGTGGCCACGTTGCCCTCGAAACGCACGCGCCAGTGTCGATAACACGCGGGCTCGGTTTGAAAATCGATCAACGGCGCAGCGGTGGATTCGACGTCACTGCGCATCGTCAGGCGACCTCCTCACCGCGTGCAATCTCGAGCACACCCGGTAAACCGAGTATCTCGTTTGACGTGTCGGCAATGCTACGACCTGAGGTATCGACGATATAGTCCGCGCGTCGATACAGACTATCGCGCTCGGCCAGGATCTGCTTAAGGTCGTCCATCGCGTGTACGCTACCGGCCATCGGGCGGGGGTCTCCTTGGGCGACGACACGGTTCATGTGTTCCTCAGGCGTCGCAGTTAGCCAGATCGTGATGCACGAATCCAGCAGGCGTTTATAACTTGCCGGTTCGGATACCAGACTCCCACCGACCGCGAGAACACCAGGATCAATGTGTTCGACGAATTCCTCGAGACACTGTCGTTCGAGGCGTCGGTAAGTCGCCTGACCGCTGAGAGCAAAGATCTCGTTGACGTCCATACCTGCCCGCGCTTCGATCGCCTTGACCAGCTCGGTGAATGGAAGAGCCAGGTGCTCTGCCAAGATCGCCCCGAGCGTACTCTTGCCCGCCCCGCGCAATCCGATCAACGCCACAACCCGACGCCGTTGGTGCGGCAGGCGGCGTTTCACCGAGAGCGCTGCGCATACCTGTCGTAGCTCCGCAGGATCGGCGAGGCGTATGGTTTGTAGCAAGTCAGTGTATTCTGGCGAGTCGATGACGCGGTCACACACGAGGTCTTCGACCGGCAGGCCCATGGCATTGGCGATCTGACGCAGGCGCAGAATCGAGATGTTGCCTTTACCGCTTTCGAGTTCAGCAAGGTAGCGCTCGGAAACACCCGAACTTTGCGCGAGGATCCGACGCGACATTCCGCGTCGTGCGCGCGTTCGCCGGATTCTGGCGCCGAGTCCGAGCAAATATGTCGCGCCTTGCGACTTGATTGAATCCAGATCCTGGGGCGTCATAGATGCTATATTATTCATATATTATTCGAAATATGAAGTATATATCACTTTTTAGCGGTCCGAATAGCTTTAAACGACGGATCAGCACCTAACTTGGCCGCTAGCAA
>SMVB01070569.1_pt1 | contig 12944 bp, 11 predicted proteins | sample 2456461 | NCBI WGS metagenome assembly SMVB01 (sample SAMN11095934, study PRJNA526329) | marine sediment metagenome | biome: Marine sediment; feature: Surficial sediment; material: Deep marine sediment; isolation source: Hadal surficial sediment | place: Pacific Ocean | collected 2014-05 | depth...
ACCTAAGGCGCCACCCAGTGAAACTGATTACCGTCCGAGCCTAATTCATACTGCAATATGAATCAAGGTTTTTTTATGGGAGTAAATCCCCTCTATGTGAGATGGCTATTTGCAATCACCCTAAGGATTGTGCGCCGATGGGTATCGGCAAGTTAAGTTTCGGAAACGATAGAAATTCAGCCACGTGGCCTCATGCAACCGCCTTGCTCCACTGTGCAAACGTACTTGCCCTGAGATTTCGATAGTGATTAGCAGATACCAGATGCCTCCCGAGGTTGAAACGATAATAGAGTCAGACTGCATAGCTGATAATGTCCGCTGGGAACTGGTAACGTTTGTATATATTAATCCCTGGATTATCGGATAGAGGCAGTTAAGTTGATAGTACCCTTACTGGCGGTGATGTTAACTTCTACTACACCTTTTTGAACCGCCCTCGCAATATTGCGGTGCAACTCAGCTACAATTTCTAGGCTTGTCGATTAAGCAGATTTCAGGGTGCTTCGGCACCCTTGTTCGTTTTGCACTGCGGGTTTTACAGAAAGGGCGTATACTCCGCATTTTTTTTGGAAAGCTCCATGTCAGACCTCAGCTCCGCTATCGATTCGCGCCGCACCTTCGCGATCATCTCCCACCCGGATGCGGGTAAAACCACGATTACTGAGAAGTTATTGTTGCTGGGCAGTGCCATACAGGTTGCCGGTACCGTAAAAGGTAAGAGAGGTCCCAAGGCCACCTCCGACTGGATGCGTCTGGAGCAGGAGCGCGGTATCTCGGTGACCTCCTCGGTGATGCAATTTCCCTACCGTGACCGCATCGTTAATCTGCTGGATACCCCGGGGCACGAGGATTTCTCCGAGGACACCTACCGCACGCTCACCGCGGTGGATTCTGCCCTGATGATTATCGATGGCGCCAAGGGTGTAGAAACACGAACCATCAAACTGATGAATGTCTGCCGCCTGCGCGACACCCCCATCTTCAGCTTTGTGAACAAAATGGACAGGGACATTCGCGACCCCATAGAGCTGCTGGATGAAATCGAGGCGGTATTGGAAATACAGGGCGCTCCCATCAACTGGCCCATTGGCATGGGCAAGGAGTTTAAGGGTGTGTATAACCTCTACACCGACGTACTCCACAAGTTCACACCGGGTATGGGCGCGGTGTTGCACGATAATGAGCGTATCGAGGGCCTGGACAGTGATGCCGCCCGGGCTCTGCTGGACGATGAATACGACGATTTTGTGGACGAAATTGAGCTGGTGCGCGGCGCCAGTCACCAGTTCGACTTGCAGGCTTTTTTGGCGGGCAAGCTGAGCCCGGTTTTCTTTGGTACCGCTCTGGGCAACTTCGGCGTGCGGGAAATGCTGGATGATTTTGTCACCTGGGCCCCCGCACCCCTGAGTCGTGCAACCACCACACGGCAGGTGAATGCCGGCGAGGAAACGTTCAGTGGCTTCGTGTTTAAGATACAGGCCAATATGGATCCCCGGCACCGGGATCGCATCGCCTTTATGCGCATTTGCTCCGGCCGCTATGGCAAGGGCATGAAGATGCGCCATGTGCGTCTGGCCAAGGACGTTAAAATTGTCGACGCGGTTACTTTTAAAGCCGGTGAGCGTGAATTGGTGAAAGAGGCCGTCTCTGGCGATATCATCGGCCTGCACAATCACGGCACCATACAAATCGGCGACACCTTCACCGTGGGCGAGGAGCTGCAGTTTACCGGCATCCCGCATTTTGCGCCGGAACTGTTTCGCCGCATTCGCCTGTCCGACCCGATGAAAGCCAAGCAGCTGCAAAAAGGCCTGCAGCAGTTGTCCGAGGAGGGTTCAACCCAGGTTTTCTCTCCGTTGAATTCGCCGGACCTGATTGTAGGCGCGGTGGGCCAATTGCAATTTGATGTTGTGGTATACCGGCTGAAAGACGAGTACAAGGTAGATGCCCATTACGAGCCGGTCAACGTTTACACCGCGCGCTGGATAGGCTGTGAGGACAACCGCAAGTTGGAGGAGTTTCGCAAAAAGGCCGCGTCTCATCTGTCAATAGACGGTGGCGGCCATCTCACCTATCTGGCACCGACCCGGGTTAACCTGGCGCTGATGGAAGAGCGCTGGCCCGAGTTGGAATTCCACGCCACCCGTGAGCACTAGGCCAGCAGCTTTTTTATGTCCTTCTCTATGGCGGCGGGCTTGGTTGCAGAAGAATAGCGCTTTAACACCTTGCCGGAAGAATCCACCAGGAACTTGGTGAAATTCCACTTGATTGCCCGGGTGCCCAGGGCGCCGGGGGCTTCTTTCTTCAGGTGTTTGTACAGGGGGTCTGTGTCGCCGCCATTGACCTCAATTTTGCCGAACATGGGGAAGCTCACGCCGTAGTTGAGCTGGCAAAATTCAGTGATCTCCTCATTGCTGCCGGGATCCTGTTTGCCAAACTGGTTGCAGGGGAAGCCGAGTATTTCCAGGCCCTGATCCTTGTATTGTTCGTACAGGGTTTCCAGGCCCTCGAATTGCGGGGTAAAGCCGCACTTGGAGGCGGTGTTGACTACCAGCAAGACTTTGTCCTGATAGTCACTTAGTGGCTTGTCTTTACCGGCGGTGGTCTGGCAGACAAAATCGAATACGCTGGTAGTCATAGTATGTCCTCAATTAACAGAAAAAGGGTGTGCTTGTGCTTGCTAGTGCCTGCATTCTCGCACATGGTAGGCGCTGACGGAAATTGGGCCTAAATCGACACGGGGAATAGCAGCAGCTTATGAGCACAGCGGTTTTTACCACGGGCTCAACCATGCGCCATGTACTGATCATGACCAGCGCCAGCGCCACCGGACTGTTGGCCATGTTCGGTGTAGACATGGTAGACATGCTTTTCCTCACCCTGTTGGGTGAGCAGGAACTGGCTGCAGCTGTGGGTTTTGCCGGTACCCTGTTATTTTTCCTGGTGGCGGTGAGCATCGGTTTGCAAATTGCCATGGGTGCTCTAGTGGCCAGAGCCGAGGGCGCCAGACGGCGCGATCTGGCCGGCCGATTCTGCTCCAGTGCGCTTATCTTCAATACCTTAACTTCCCTGGTAATTTGCCTGGTCGCCTGGTTTTTCCTGCATGAACTGCTGGCTTTCCTGGGTGCAAAGGGGCCGACACTGGAATACGCCACCTCCTACGCCCGCATTTTGTTGCCCAGCATGCCCTTGATGGTATTGGGCATGAGTGCTGCGGCCGGCGTGCGAGCGGTGGGCGATGCACGTAGGTCCATGTGGGCTACACTGGTGGGTTCTGCGGTCAATGCGGTGTTGGATCCCATCTTTATTTTTACTTTTGCCTGGGGTTTGGAGGGGGCGGCCTGGGCCTCGGTAGTGTCCCGGATTGCTGTTCTTGTGGTGGCAATGCATGCGCTTTTCAAGATACATAAACTGCCGCAACGTTTGAATATGGTCGAGTTTTTGCAGGACCTCAGGGCCATCTTACAAATAGCCATTCCGGCAGTATTGACCAACCTGGCCACCCCGATTGGTGCCAGTTTTGTGCTGATCTCCATGGCGCAATTTGGTGATGGGGCGGTGGCGGGTGCAGCGATCATGGGTAGGATTACGCCGCTGGCATTTGCCGCCGTGTTTGCCCTGTCCGGTGCGATTGGCCCCATTATTGGCCAGAATGCGGGTGCCGGCCTTTATGACAGGGTGCGCTCTACCTTGCTTAATGCCGTGTCGTTCGGCCTGGTTTACGTACTGTTTGTGTGGCTGGTGCTGTGGTTGTGCGCCGATTTTCTCGTGCAGGCGTTCTCTGCCAGCCCCGAGGCGGCGGAGCTGATTCTATTTTACTGCCACTGGCTGGTGCCGGCTTTCATGTTTAATGGCACCCTGTTTATTGCCAATGCCAGCTTTAATAACTTACATCATCCCCACTGGGCCACGCTGTTTAATTTCTTCAAGATGGCCCTGGGTACCATTCCGGCCGTTTATTTTGGTGCGCAATGGTATGGCGCCCGTGGAGTTATGGCGGGGGAGGCCGTGAGTGCCGTGATATTTGGCATTCTGGCCCTGTTCGCTGCACTGTCCCTGGTGCGGCGACTGGCGGCTAACTATACTCATATCGCGCAGGCGGACAGCGAGACCTGATCGCCGCTGCTGCGCCCATACCGCGCATATGCGAACAAGGAGCACAACATGAATCGAATCAAACCCCTGCTGTTGGTGCTGGGACTTATTTACGGGCTGTGCGCCCAGGCCGGGGAGCCCACTCCCGAGGTGGTAGCGATGATAGCGGATCTCGGCCTGAAGGCGCAGTCGGTTCCGGTGCGGGAGTTACCGGGGTGGAAACACCCCCACAAGGTGATTGTACGCACTCTCACCCAGGCACAGGGCGAGGCCTTTGCCAGGGCGCTGCCCGGTGTTGAGGTTGTCGCTGTGCAAAGTCTGGAGCAGGCACGGGCCGCAATCGAAGGCGCTGATGTCTTATTGGGCTATTGTGACGCTGCACTGCTGGACCGGGGCAGCCAGTTGCATTGGGTGCAGGCCTACGGTGCCGGTGTAGAGAATTGTGTGACAGCCCGCCGTGTGCGCAGCGGCGAAATTATTCTATCCAATGGCCGCGGCATCGGCTCGCCGGCGCTGGCCGAGCATGCCATTGCTATGATGATGATGTTAATGCGTGGCCTCGATATTCACCATACGCGGCAGTTGCAGGGCCAGTGGCAGCGCAGTGTGGGTAATCCTGAAAACACATTTATCGAGCTTGAGGGCCGCACTGTATTGGTGGTGGGGCTGGGGGGAATAGGCACCCAGGTGGCAAAACGCGCGCATGCACTGGGTATGCGGGTTATCGCCACCCGCGGCAGTAGGCGCGAGGGGCCGGACTATATTGAATACGTGGGCCTTGCCGATGAACTGTCCACCCTGGTTCAGCGTGCCGATGTGGTGATCAATACCGTGCCGCTGACCCAGCGCACGCGGGGCATGTTCGATGCGGCATTTTTCAAGCGCATGAAAAAATCGGCTTATTTTATTAGTGTGGGGCGCGGTGCCTCCACGGTGACCGATGACCTGGTAGCGGCGCTGCGCGCCGGTGAGATTGCCGGTGTTGGACTGGATGTACTGGACCCGGAGCCGCTGCCCGCCGATCACCCCCTGTGGACCATGCCCCGGGTTATTATCACGCCCCATACTGGCGGCCGCTCCGACCGCAGTCTGGCGCGCCTGTGGTTGTTGGTACAGGAAAATATGCGTCGCTACATGGCGGGCGAGGCGCTGCTGTCTGTGGTAGACCCCAAGCGGGGGTATTAAGCGGGCGGGGTGTGTCAGTGCTGTCGGTGACAGGGGCGGGCTTCACCCGTTGTTATTCTTGCCTGCTGCGGTATTCGTTGAGGGCTTGGTGTAACCACAGACCGGACTCGGTAATGTCGCCCGCACAATTGATCGTGTACTTCTTGCCCGTCCAGGAACTTTCACTGGCCAGCCTGTCGATAAACTGCTCGGACGAGCTGACATAGCGTTTGCCCCGGCTGTATTTGAGGCGCAGGTGGTCTGCCGCATCACGGGCACTGCTCTCGGAGCCATTGCGAACAAAAGTACAACCACTGCTCGCTACAAATTCCAGCAGGTACTGCACTTCGCTCTGCGCAGTGGGTGGCATGTCTGCCAGGCTATCAGCGCTTAACAGTCCGCACAGGATTGCTCCGGCGACAGTGCCGTGCACGCTACGCATTGCGGTACCTCTACAGTAATTAACAGGGGGTTGTGGTCTGAGGACTGCACCTCTATGACACGGGATTCGACCAGGTTTAAATCTCTTAAAAACACGTGATCCAGGGGCATGTCCCAAAACCGGGTGCGGTGGTCTGGCGCGAAGTCCACAGGGGTCAACTGGTGCTTTGCCATAAACGCCCCCAGTGCCTGATAACGCCTGTTACTCCAGGTGTTGAAATCGCCGGCTATAATGATGGGGCCAATATGTTGACTCAGTAGGGGTTCCAGGGCGTGCACCTGGGCTTCGAAGTCTTCCAGGCCCACCGAGAAGTTAACCGCGTGAAGATTGATCACCAGCAGCCTGCGGCTCAGCCCGGCCAGGGGATACTCAGTGATATTGGTGGCTTTGGGGGTGCCCAGCCAGGGCTCCCAGGCGGTGAGATTACAATGCAAACTCGGTTCTACGGTGCTCAGGGTGAGCACCCCGGTTTCTGTCGTACTGTTGATATAACCGGCGGCAAACGCCTGGAACAGGGGTTGGGGCAGGGCGCTGGCAATCATCGCTGCCACCGATGCCTCCTGGATTAATAGCAGGTCACTGTTGGCGCCCAGGGCACTCAAATCGGTGTTCCAACCGGCATTTCCCGCCTTTTCGATGTTCCATATAAGGATTTGCAGTGTGTTGCCCAGGCCAGCTTGAGAGTCTGTCAGAGGGCGGGCCAGGGCTTCGCTACAGGCCTGGGCCTCGATGTTGGCCAGGGCGGGTAAGGGGTTGGCGAATGCCAGTGCAACAAATACGGCGAACCGTGCCAGTGTGGTAACAGGCGCAGGCCTACAACTTTTCCAGGTAGCTCTGGTACTCCAAAGTCGTAATGCGCTTGCGAAATTCGGCAATTTCCTGCTCCTTGGTCAGAGCGTAGATGCGTTGGACCTCACTGCCGAGATTGGTCTTGATAAACTCTGACTCACTGAATATTTTGACGGCATCCTGAATATAAACGGGTAACAAATCTCTCTCCTGAGAGTAGCCGTCACCGGTGATGGGCTCCCCGGGGTCCAGGTTTTGCTTGATACCTTCCAGCATGGCCGATAATAGCACAGCAAACAGCAGATAGGGATTGGCGTCGGCTCCTGCGACACGGTGTTCCAGGCGCCTGGCGGCATTGTTGCCCGCGGGCACGCGAATGGCAACCGTACGGTTTTCATAGCCCCAGCTGGGAAAGGTGGGAGCGTGGCAGCCGGGCTGAAAGCGTCGGTAGGCGTTATAGGTGGGCGCAAAAATCGCCACCGAGTCGGGCATGTAGCGCAGACAGCCGCCTATGGCATGGCGTAGAAGGTCAGTACCCAGTTCACTGCCGTCGTTGAAAATATTATTGCCCTGTTCGTCCAGTAAGCTGCAGTGCACGTGCATGCCGTTGCCTGCCTCATCCTCAAAAGGCTTGGCCATAAAGCTGGCGATCAGGCCGTGTTTGGCGGCCACACCCTTAATCAGGCGCTTCATCTGGAGAATTTGTTTGGCGGCCAGTACCGGGCTGTCCACATGTTGCATATTGATTTCGTACTGGGAGGGTGCGGACTCCTTGACAATGCCGTCAAATGGCAGGTCCTGCAGTTCGCAGGCGATGCGAATATCTTCAATCATTTGAAAATGATCGTTCAGCACATCCAGGCCGTAGGTGTTACCCCCCACGGGTGTGCCCCCGGCCGGCGACGGGCAAGTGTGTATCGGTGTGCTTTGATCCCAGGTCACCAGGCTGAACTCCAGCTCGGCTGCCACCACGGGTTTCCAGCCGGCTTCCTGGAAGCGCGCAACGACCTGTTTGAGAACATGGCGCGGGTCGCCCATGTAGGGAGAGCCATCGGCGTTAAACATGGAGAGCATGATCTGGCCGTGTTGGCCATTGGCGGCCCAGGGTGTGGGCAACAGAGAACCTTCCACGGGCCGGCAAATACCATCGGCATCACCGGAAGCAAAAACCAGTTCTTCAACATCGCGGCCCCAGATATCCAGGCTCAGGGCTGTTTTCGGGAGTTTGAGTTCGCCATCGAATATTTTACCCAGCTTATGACGGGGTAGCCATTTGCCGCGCATGACGCCGTTGCAATCGGGTAGGAGTGCTTCGATGGTAGTAATTTCTGGATGGGCCCGTAGGAACCAATCGGCTTCGACTGACATGCTTGTCACCGTACCCTATACCCGTAAAGCAGCACTATCCAGACTTTCACTGGTGAGCTCAATGCCCCAAGTGGGGCAGCCCCTGATACAAGGGCCTTGGTGGCTATTGTGGTCCCATATAAATGGTCAGTGGGTCGGCACCGGCCGCTTCGCTTACGCAGGACATGGCGTTGATAAACAGGGAAAACAAATCGGTCTGCGAACTGACATCAAGCTTGCGATAGATGCCCTTGCGGTGGCGGCGCACGGTTTCCAGTGCGATGCCCAGTCGCTCGGCTGACACGTCGGTGCCATAGCCACGCAGCATCAGTTCCAGCACGTCCTTTTCCCGGGGAGACAGCAAGGAAGAGCCAAAGGTGTGAAAGGCGAGGTCTATCTGGTGATCTATGCCGGGTTGGATGAGGTAAGTGGTGGAGAAATTACCGTGCTCGCTGTGAGATTTCAACAGTTCTGAGACCGGTTCCGCCAGCAGGTACAGGCGCTCGTACTCCGCATCGGAGAAGGGGCCGTGTTTGGGCAGGCGCATCATACTAAAATTGATGACATTGCCCGCGTGCAGTTTGGCCAGGTAAATGGCCTCATCCACGGTGCCCGTGTCAGCGTAATAGTCACGGTAATAATCAGATTGTTGCAGTTTACCGGCAGTGACCCGGGACAGGCGATAAATTTTGGCCCTGGGTCTGTCCATAGACGTTTGGAAAAATGGGTCTTCCCGGAAGGGGCCATCCAGGTAGCTGTCTATTTGAGACGCAACAGCTTCCTGGGGAATCTCGTGATATAGCACCCGGGGGGGTAAATCATTGTGGTATAGCCAGAATTGCGGATAGTCTATTTTTACCTGGCCGTTGATGGCCTGTACCAGGGTAGAGAAAAACGCATCGGTTCCCAGGGCCGCGATAACCTGGGAGATATCCCGGTTCCATTTACTAAGTTGGTCTCGTTCGCTCATTCGGTGCCACAAAACTCCACGCTTTCATATGTGCCCCATATTGGGCAGGGCGTAGACGCTTGTCAATTCCTGAGGGAAATCTACTTGGTTTCAGTTTGGGTAAGAAGACGCGCTATACTCGAACTCTATCAAACCTGGGGTTTAGCGTTGCACAGACTAGCTGCCAATATCGAAGCGTACAACGAGACAGTACCCATGGAATTTACCCGGGCGCTGCTGGTACAGGCCCGGGCCCACCAATTGGATGTGGACGCTATCCTGCGCGCCGCGCGCTTCCCCTTCGACCCGATAACAGGCCATTCACCAACCGTGTTTGTCTCCCGCGAGCAATACAGTCGACTCTGTTTGGAGTTATTCAGGGAGTTGGGCGACGAGTCGGGCGGGGTTATGCCCGGTGCAAGGACGCCACCGGGAACCACTCGTATGATGGCTCTGAGCATGTTGAGCAGTGCCTCGCTGCTGGCCGCAATGCGCAGAGCGATAGAATTTAATGCCTGCTGCCGCGTTCCCTCGGGTGCGAATATTCGTAATGAAATACAGGTAGACCGGCAGCGCAAAGAGGTGACCTTGTCTTACCTGTCCAGCGAGGACAGCCCGGAAGCGCAGCATAGCGTGCTGTGCAGTATGGCGATGTGGCTGCGGTTTTGTGGCTGGTTGATTGGCCAGCACATTGATATCAGCCGCGCTGGCTCGGCGGGCCCAAGGCCAGACTTCATGGCGGGAATCAGGCATTTTTTCCCCTGCCCGATAAGCTATGACCAATCGTCTAACACGGTTACCTTCAGCTCGCGCCACATGGATGCCCGGTTGATACGCAGTGAAGCACAGCTGAACGACTTTTTGGCCCTGGCGCCCTATTACATGGTCATTGAACCCCAGGCCAGCACCGGGAGTGTCAGCTATCAGATTCGGGAAATTCTGGGTGATGATTTCCACGCGGAGCTGCCCAGTTTTGAGGAGCTTACCGATTTACTGTGCATGTCGGCGCGTACCCTGCGACGGCGTCTCGATAAAGAGGGCACCTCCTACCAGCGTATCAAGGACAACGCCCGCCGCGACGTGGCCATAACGCTGCTGAGTCGCGAGGGGCTCACGGTCAGTGAAGTGGCGGAGCAAGTAGGTTTTAGCGACCCCAGTGCGTTTCACCGCTCGTTTAAGAAGTGGACGGGGCAATCGCCGGGGTCATATCGGTAAGCTGTCAGGTCTTGAATGTGGGCTTTTTTGAGTTTGGGCCGGAGCTTGGGCACTGGTATCGCCTCGCAAGACACGCCGTGAATCCTTCCATGGAGGCTCGCTGCAGCCATCCCTGGCTGCAGACGGTCTTGCGAGGCGATACCAGCCCCCAAGCTCCTGGAAAGCTGCGACTAAGTTACTTTAAACGGCTGCTTCAAGCGGGCATTGAGGACGCCAGGTCATGTCTGGTTGTTCGTTTTACCGAAAATTACAACGGAATCAGAGAATAGGACTGTGGATACCTATGCAGGACCGTGGAGCGCAGGGACGCGCGATACGAGCCTCCATGGATGGATTCACGGCGAGTCCTGCATAGGTATCCACAGTCCTATTCTCGGGTTTGTTCGCTGAATTTCGACTAAGAAGAACAGCTAATCTCAAGACTCTTACCCCAATCCGGCGCCGGCTTGGCATAGTCTTCCATGCCCGGGTGGTCATCAAAGGGGCTCTGCACCAGCGTCAGAAGTTTGTCCACTTTGCTAAAATCGTCGTCATTCACCGCCGCATCGATGGCCTGCTGGGCCAGGTAATTACGCAGAATGTATTTGGGGTTAATGGCGTGCATGGCCCGAAGGCGCTGCTCGTCGGATTGCTGTTCTTTGTGTAGTCGCTGCCGATACAAGGTGAACCAGTTGTCGAAGGCCTGGCGGTCGACAAAATCATCGCGCAGCGGGGGCGTGGTTTCATCTTTTTGGATCTCGGCCAGGCGGCGGAAGAAAGTACTGTAGTCTCGGCCTTCGGCAGCCAACAGGTGCAGCAGTTGTTGCACCAGGGCCTGGTCTTCGTCCAATTCCGTCGCCAGCCCCAGTTTTCGGCGCATCAATGCACTGTAGTGGCTCACCAGTGCGGGGCGGTACAGCTCCAGCGCTGCCTCAATCCGGTCTTCTGGGATAAGGCTGGTGAGGGCCTGGGCCAGGGCGTGGCAATTCCACAGACCGATGCTGGGTTGTTGATCGAAGGCATAGCGCCCGCCGTGGTCGGAGTGATTGCAGATTAAACCGGGCTGATAGTCATCCAGAAATGCGAAGGGACCAAAGTCGAAAGTGTCACCGACAATGGACATATTGTCGCTGTTGAGTACGCCGTGGGCAAACCCCTGGGCCTGCCAGCCGGCCACCAGTGTTGCCGTGCGGCGTACCACTTCGCGCAACAGAAGTTCATGCTTGTCGGCCTCGCCGGTGAAATCCCGGAAGTGCCGCTCTATCACGTAGTCAGCCAACTCCCTCACCCGCTGGGGCCGCCCGGTGTAGTGAAATAATTCGAAGGAGCCAAAGCGAACATGGCTGCGCGCCACCCGCAACAGGGTGGCGCCGCGCTCTTCGGTCTCGCGAAACACGGGGGTGTCGCTGGTGATTACGCACGCGGCGCGGGTAGAGGGAATGCCCAGGCCGAATACGGCCTCACTGCCCAGGTACTCGCGTATGCTGGAGCGCAAAACTGCGCGGCCATCACCCATGCGGGAGTAGGGAGTCTTTCCCGCACCTTTAAGGTGCAGGTCCCAGCGCTGCGACTGGCCAGCGGTGTCTAGTGCCTCGACCTCCCCTAACAGCAGACCCCGACCATCACCCAGCTGCGGGTTGTAGGCGCCAAACTGATGGCCCGAATAGGCCATTGCCAGGGGCTGTGAGCCCGGCAGCTGCGAGTTCCCGGAAAAGGCCTGTAGTAGGGAGTCGCTGAAATTCTCACTCGAATTCAGCCCCAGCAAACCGGCCAGGGCCTTATTGCTCGATACCAAACGGGGGTTTTCCAGCCCCTGTGGTTGCACCTTCGTATAGAAGTCCTTGTGCAGCCGCTGGAAACTGTTGTCGAATCGCAGCTGCGCGGTTTTGGGTGAGTGGTGCATCAGGAGGTCCAGTCCAGCGCCTGGGTACGCCAGTGATTGTGCCAGGCCCGGTAGACCTTGTCGCTATACTTACGACTGCCGGTGCTGCCATTGTAGGCGGCCAGCGCGCGGTGTAGCGCGTTGCCCTCGCGCTGTAGATAAAACTGTAGAATGCGGCAGCCGTATTCCAGGTTTTGTTTGGTCAGGGTGAGGTTGTCATCCGGCCGCCCGATTTCATTTTTCCAGAAGGGCATCACTTGCATCATGCCCTGGGCACCCGCTGAGGAGACGGCAAAGCGGTCAAAGTGGCTCTCGACTTCTATCACCGCCAGTACCAGTTCCGGGGGCAGGTCTGCCCGGGCACTGGCGTAGTGGATGTCCCGCAGCAGGCTCAAGCGCCGCTCCGGGTCTATGATAAAACGGCTGAGCCGGTTCGACATGTCCACCAGCCACACTTCGGCATCGTAGCGATCTTCGAAGCTGTCTGCATTGCTAATGGTTTGTTCCAGAAAACTGCGCAGCGCCGCCAGTTCTTGCCGGTCCTGCGGCTGCGCCCACGCGCTTGCCATGCCCAGCATCAGGGCCAGTACGGCCACCGGCGTGAGAATGCGTCCTGGGGTTGGGCTGGCGAACATATTGATTACCGCTGTTGGCCAGTGCTCAGGATTTAAGCTTTGTCTGTACATAGGCTAGCGCTTCATCCAGGGGGATAAGCTCAAAGTTCTCATCGCAGCGCCCCTTGTATTCAACCTGGCCATCGGCCAGCGCGCGCTCGGCAACGACCAGGCGGTGGGGAATGCCCATTAGCTCCATGTCGGCAAACTTCACGCCGGGGCGCTCGTTGCGGTCGTCCATCAGCACGTCGATGCCGGCGCTGCGCAGCTGCTCGTACAATGCCTGGGCGTGTTCCGCCACCACCTCGGAGCGCTGCATATTCAAGGGGATAATGACCAGTTCAAAGGGCGCCATGTTGTCGGGCCAGATGATGCCCCGGTCATCGTGGTTTTGTTCGATGGCGGCGGCCACAATCCGGCTCACACCGATGCCGTAGCAGCCCATGGTCATGGTGATGTTTTTGCCGT
>SMVB01391340.1_pt1 | contig 12942 bp, 7 predicted proteins | sample 2456461 | NCBI WGS metagenome assembly SMVB01 (sample SAMN11095934, study PRJNA526329) | marine sediment metagenome | biome: Marine sediment; feature: Surficial sediment; material: Deep marine sediment; isolation source: Hadal surficial sediment | place: Pacific Ocean | collected 2014-05 | depth 0-1...
CCTCCTCGAGCAGAGACACCACCTGCCGGCTATGTTGAGAAAAAGGGTATTGATAGAGTTTATACATGCTTGATCTCCGGATTCAGGCTGTAGGTTCCGGTAATGCTTGCGTGAGCGAGAATTAGCGGTTCAATCGCGTTGCGAACATCATTGCCGCCAAATTCCCCTTCCAGGGGGCACCGCTCGATGTCGAGCGCGTACAGCGTGAATACGTAGTGGTGCACGATGCTGTCGTTCCAGGGCGGGCAAGGGCCGTCGTACCCGTAGTATTTTCCTTCCATGTCGGCGTCGCCGGCAAACCAGTCTGTGTAATTGTTCAAACCTTGCCTGGTTCCACCGAGCGCATCCGGTCCGTCTTTGCCCCGTGCCGTCACAGCGTTTGAGTATTCGCCTTCAGCGATGGACCCTGCCGTTGCCGGTAGATCGACCAGCACCCAGTGATAAAAATCCACGCGCGGCAGGTCGGCAGGAATTTCACGGCCTTCCTGGTTGACGTCATCGGGCTTGCTCGGCACATCGGGATCACAGCAGATCAAGACCAGCGACCGGGTGCCGTCAGGAATTTCATTCCAGTCGAACGCTGGATTCCGGTTGTTTGACATCGTCACATGATTCGCGGGGTGCGGTGCACAGAATGCGAACGCAGTCGGGATCGTTTGATGATCGCCAAAGCTCGGGCTGGTCAGGTTCATGTACATCCTCCAGTGAAAAACACCATTTTGCCAGTTTGGCTGGTGCCGCGCGATGATATTAGTCAAAGAAATGGAATCGGGTTTAACTGTTCAAAGGAAGGGGGCCACCTCTTGTGTCTCCCAATGAATGGGGCTAAGTTGCCCTGTTATGGGTTGACGTTGCACAGTCATGAAGGGTGGCGAGACTTTCACCCACCAATAGCCGTAGCCCGAAAGCGAGGACCAATTATGAGATACAAACTCCGCATTACCGGATTGGTAATCGCAATGATTCTGGCGTTGGTCCCGGCAAGCCTTTTTGCGCAGGATGTGACGCTGGCGATCGTTGGTGGTCGATTGATTGACGGTTACGGCGGTTCGCCGCTCCACGACAGTGTGGTGCTGATTTCCGGCAATCGCATCTACGCTGTTGGCACGCAGGCAGATACAGACATTCCCGATGGCGCGCGTGTCATTGACGCCGATGGCAGAACCGTGATGCCCGGCCTTATCGATCTCCATGTTCACTTCGACATTCTCGGCCACGGCAATTACGACCACTGGTTCTCGACCTATGAACAGCGCATGCGCAGCGATATACTGCCGGCCGCCGCGAAAATCATACTGCATGCGGGGGTAACGTCGGTACGCGATCTGGGCACCGACATTGACAATGCCTTCTGGCTGCGCGAAGAAATTAATTCTGGCAGGATGCCTGGGCCGCGAACCTTCATAGCCGGTCCGTTTCTTCGAAAATCGCTAACTGCCTTTGTTTCCGACAACTTTGTGGATACCTGGGTGGTTGAGAATCCGGAGGATGGGCGCCGTAAAGTCAGGCAACTGGTCAAGATGGGCGTTGACGTCATTAAAACGCAGGACGACGCGTTGAGCCGCGACGAACTCAGCGCTATCTATGACGAGGCCCACAAGCTCGGTATGCGTGTGGCAACACACCTGTTCACGCAGGCTGCGCTGAGGAACAGCCTCGAGGCCGGGATCGGGCAATGGGACACGATCGAACACATCGGCGACGGGGCGCAGCCCCGTTACCCACAGGACATTGTCAATATGATCATTGAGCAGCGGGTCGCCATGGCGCCGACGATCATTGCGATTGAGGGCGTACGCCAAATCCATCTGAATCCCGAGCTTGTGCATGATCCCGCGTGGCGGCAGTTCATACCGGACGATATATACCAGGATATCCGCGGATCGTATCAAAATATAGCGCAGCATCCGTTATTCACGCGAGCGATTTACGAGCGTGACTCAAAGATGTCGAAGTTGCGGCAACTGTACGAGTCAGGAGCGCCTTTTGTCGTTGCCAGCGATTCCGGTTCAAGAGCAAACCCTCACCACATTGCGGCTGCACGCGAAATTTTCTATCTGGTAAAAGACGTGGGTCTGTCTCCTATGGAGGCGATTGTTGCCGCTACACGCCGAGCGGCCATCGTTCTGAACAGACAAGACGAGCTTGGGACTATTGCAGTGGGCAAACTCGCGGATATTATTGTCGTTGACGGCGACCCTTTGGAGAATCCAGGCGACCTGCGTCACGTATTGCACGTGATCAAGGACGGCGAGTTGATCCGCTAGTTCACTAGTTCAGGGTTGGTGGGGGTTGATCCCCGCTGCTTCGAGCGCTTCGGCCAGCGGCTTTAGCTGGGCTTCGTAATTTCGCCATCGGCCCACCGACGATGAATAGATTTTCTGCCGCACCTGGACTGCACTGCCACTGAAGGCGGCGCTTGTGTTTTCGTGGAAGTCGACACAGGCGGGCTCCCAATCCAGACCAAGATCGGCGACCAGGCGCTTGGCCCCTCCCTCCAGATCCTCGACCATGTCTTCGTATGCGATGTCGAGGATTCTGCCGGGAAGGACAGTCCGCCAGTGATCCATCAGTTGTCGGTATCCGATGTAGTATTGCGCGATTTCGTCCAGCTTATAAGACCATGAGTAGGCTTCATTAAACAGGAACTTGTACACCGCGTAACAGGCATCCAGCGGGGTCCGCCGGACATGGATAATTTTTGCCTTGGGCAAGGCCAGATGAATGATACCGATGGCGAGGAAATTGAGCGGCAGCTTGTCGATGAAACGCGGCGTGTGACCTGCAAACGGTCGGGTCAGTTCCAGATATCTGCGGCCGATTGCAAGCGGGTCTGTCTGCAGACTTTTCCTGGCCAGATCCGCGCGATTGACCAGCGGTCCCAGCTTGCGTACTTCCTCCATCATGGCCGCTGAAAAATGGTTCAATTCCCCGGCAGCGTAGACGGCTGAATGGCTTGATATGATCCGCTCGATAAGCGTCGATCCGGTGCGCGGCAGTCCCAGAATGAATATGGGCTCTTCTGTTTCGAAACCTTTGTCGGTGCCAGCCAGGGCCTCGGCAGTGAAGACTTCTTGCAGGCTTTTGAAGGTCTGGAGATCCTCCCCAACCGTATATTTTATATTCTGGCGCTTGAACGCGGCGCCTGCTTCGAGGAATTGGAAAGAACGTTCGCAGTCTCCAATATCTTCACATTCCTTGGCCAGTGCATAGGCGACTCTGGCGGCGCCGAGCGCGTTCTTGCAGCCCCCGGACAGCAATGCCTCGAGTTCGGCGATGTGATTGTCGTCCGCCTTGACTGTGCGCAAGGCCGAGCGCAGCCCGATCATTTCATAATCGTGCGAATCAAACCTGAGCGCGATATCCGCCGCTGCAACGGCCTCATCAAATCTTCCGATCAATCTGCAGGTCAAAGCGAGACGACGATGGGCGGCCGGGTTATAGGGATCAAGCGCTACCGATCTCTTGCACAGTGGATAGGCGGCCGCGGGTTCCATACTACCGGACAGAATGGTCACCAGAATTTCAATATGTGAATCGACGGTCAGGTCTTTTTCAGCCATGAGAAGTGCCAGCGTCCGTGCTTCTCCCAATTTGCCGATCGCGCAAAGCGCGCGGCAGCGCAACACGGGCCCGCCAAAATCATCGGGAAATTGGTCGGAACATCGTTTGGCCAGCTGTTCGGATTTGACGAAATTTGCTCTCGTAAAATGGACCTCACCGGCAAAAAGCAGTGCCTGGGGTGTCTCTTCAAACGTATTGAGCAGGCGGTCTGCGACTGCAAGTGCATCTGCGTGCCGACCTGTCTTGAGGAGCATATGCCCTTGTTTAAGGAGTTTGGCGGCCTGATCCGGCGAATTGGAAAGACTGTTCATGTTCTGCTACTGAAAATCACCGTGAATTCGCCTTTTGAGGTAGACCCTTCAGTGTAAACCTCACTGTGACATATTTGGGTCATTTTTACTCGAACCGCTGCTGGAGTGAGGAACAACTATTGCACAAGCATTCCAACTCAACTAAGAATGGCACTTATCATTGGTGGCGGGTTTTTCATTTATTCACCGCTGTGTTATCTTTCCATTGGCATAGAAGTTTTAAGAGGGCACACTATGAAAATCAGGAATCCTATCCTAACCCGCGCGCTGAAGCGCGCATTGTATTCTACAGTAACCGTTCCAGTGATCTTCATGGCTCCTGGCGCGCTGGCCCAGGACCAGGCCGGTGCCCCCGAAGAGCAGGTACTCGAAGAGGTAGTTGTCACTGGATCCAGAATTGCGCGCGATCCCAACATTGGCTCGAACGCGCCGGTACAGTCGATCAGCGCCGACGACATCCAACTCTCCGGTGTGGTAGATCTGGGAGAAATCCTGAACGATTTGCCGGCGCTGCTCGGCAGCAGCACCTCCAGTAACTCAATTTCCGGCGTATTCGGTACCGGTTCGGGAGAATCCGCCGGCAGCTCCGAAGTCGGCGAAACCGTCCTGCAACTGCGCGGCCTCGGTGTTGAGCGCACCTTGGTACTCGTTAACGGCAGGCGGCATGTGTCGGGGGTCGGCGGCTCACAGGCGGTAGATATCGGCTCTATCCCCACGAATCTGATTGAACGGGTTGAAGTTTTAACCGGGGGTGCCTCGGCCGTTTACGGCGCCGATGCGGTAACCGGTGTGGTCAACTTCATCATGAAGGAAGATTACGAGGGACTTAATTTCAACTTCATGGGTGGAATTTCGGGCGATGGCGATGGCGAGAATTACTCGGCCAGCGCTCTTTTTGGCAAGAATTTTGACAACGGCAGGGGTAATTTCACGTTTTCCGTCAGTTTTACCCAGCGCGAAGCGATCTTCCATGGCGACCGCGCCTTCTCGCGTAATAACGGCATCGGCAGCGACGACCAGAACCCGGCGCGGCGCTTCCAAACGGGCGATATCGATGCTGCAGGAACGCCGAATTTTGCGCGCTTTTATTCGCCGTCCACAGCCTTTGCCTCGAGCGGCCCGCCGTGCGATTTGTTTGGAATCAATTATTGTTATGGCTTCCACCCGGTGGGATTTCCGATACTTTCGCAGTCAGAATTCACGGATCTTTGGCGGCTGGCATTCCCCGGAGAAGCTGATCCGGTCTTATCGCAGGCCGAACTGGACCTGATCAATCGTGCGGCGTCGGCGCCGACGCGGTTGATCAGTAGTGGTCATAATTTCTCGCTTACATCGAACGGCGGCGTTCTCCTGCCCGGTGGAATTTTCCAGGGCGGCATCGATATCGATGGCGATGGCGTTGACGACTGTAACCAGTCGTTTCAAGGTTTCATCAGCACCTACAGTTTTTCACCGCCGGGATTTGGCTTTATCGGCGGTTGCTGGATCATCGAGGACAATGGCAATGTGCGGCCGTTGGTGGACGGCCTGATCGCCGGTGACATCAACCAGTTCGGCGCAGACGGCATCGCCGATTGGTCAGACGAAGACATGCTGCTTCCGGATGACAAGAAATATTCGTTCAACGCCAGCGGACATTACGATCTGACAGATGCCGCGAACTTATTTTTCGAGGCCAAATACGTGCGGCAGGAGACGGTGAATACCTCCCCCCTGACCACCTTCTGGGATCTGCTCACCATAGCTCCTGACAATCCCTATCTTGCGCAGCTCCCGCCGGCACTTGAAGCGCTTGGTCAAGCCGAAGGCCTATTCATTACGCGCGACCCGAATGATCTGGGGCCAAGCAATGACATGAGTACGCGCGAAACTTTCAGGTTCGTGGTCGGCCTCGAGGGCGATATGCCCAACGGTTGGAATTATGAAGTCAGCGCAAACTACGGTAAGTTTGAGCAGAAATTCGAAGACCGGAACAGGGTGATCGTTGACCGCTGGTTCGCCGCCATTGATGTCATCGCCGATAGCAACGGCAATCCCATCTGCCGGTCGGATGTCGACCCGACACCGCCTCCGACCACGCCTTTTGGCATTCCCGCCTTTGACCCTGGCTTCTTCACCTTCAATCCGGGCGATGGGCAATGCATGCCGGCGAATATTCTGGGCGGTGTCGGCGCCATCAGCCCGCAAGCGATCGATTTCATAACGCAGACCGTTGTGAATAGATTTGAAACCGACCAGCTCGTCTTCTCGGCCATCATCACCGGTGACACCGGCGATATGTTCAGTACCTCAGCGGGTCCGGTGAGTTTCGCCATCGGCGTGGAATATCGCGATGAAAAAAGCAAAGCGATTTTTGATCCCCTGGTACGGGGCGTCCTGCCCGTAACGACGGCGTTCGGACAGGAGGGACAATTGCTCTCCGATATTTTCGCTGGGACTTCCGGCACTCAGCGGTCGCTGGTGTTCGATTCGGAATCTCTCATCCAGAATATCACCGGCAGCTACGACGTTAAAGAAATCTTTGGCGAAATTTCCGTGCCGATCCTGCAAGGCCGTCAATTCGCTGAAGATCTGACCCTGGACGCGGCAGTTCGTTACTCAGACTATTCGACCGTAGGCTCGACTCTGACTTGGAACGTCGGCGGATCCTGGACACCCTTCAGCGACAGCTTTCGTCTACGGAGTTCCTATTCGGTCGCGGTCCGCGCTCCGAATATCGATGAGCTGTTCTCGCCCTCGCAGGGCGCTTTTTTCCGCCCGGTCGATCCCTGCGACAGGGATGAAATCAGTGCGCTTAATGCTTCTGGTGATCCGCGCGGCCCGATCCGCGCGGCAAATTGCCTTGCCGACGGCATTTCGCCGGGCTTTTCGGATCCGTTGACCGCGCGTTTCGTCGGCGAGACCAGCGGTAACCCGGATCTCATCGAAGAGGAAGCTGAAACTTTCTCAGTCGGCTTCATCCTGCAGCCCGAGTTTCTCTCCGGGCTGACCGTGACCGTAGACTACTGGGATATCGACATTAAGGATGCGATCGACGCTCCCAGTGCGCAGTCTATCGTCAACGGTTGCTACGATTCGCTGCAGTTCCCCGACAATCAGTTTTGCGATCTGGTCAGACGAAATGACGATCCCACATCACCGCAATTTAACGGGCTGGAGTTCATTCGCCAGCAACAACTGAATATCGGCAAGCTGGTAGCCTCGGGATTCGACTTCGCCGTACGGTATCAGTTCGCCGTTCAGGCGGCTGAGGTTTCACTCGGTCTCGCGGGCACGAAGATGGAGAAACTTGACCGCTTCTTCGATCCCAGCAATCCCGCTGCGGTGGATCCGGAGCTTGGTGAACTGCAGCGGCCCGAGTGGGCAGGTAATTTCAATGCCACTGTTGGGATCGGGCGCGTCAGTTTAAAATATGACTTGCAGTATCTTGACGAACAGGCGCTCAGGGATGTTGAAATTGAAACCGTCGATGTCTTGTTTGGCCCAGCCGGTATTGCAGATGAAACATTTGTCCACAACATTTCATTCAGCGTTGATCTGAATGAGAGCTATCAAATCTATGGTGGCGTGAACAATATCGGTAATGAGCGCCCGTTTCTGACCGAGCTTGCCTTCCCGGTGAGCCCACTCGGCCGGTACTTCTTCCTGGGCCTCAACGCAAATTTCTAACTAAGGACATCCTGCATTTGCTTTAAGGGCCGCTTCGGAGGCCCCTTTAGTTTTTACGGTCCAGCCTGGTTCGAGTCAGGATAAAACTGGCTTAGCTTTGCAACCAATAACGAGTGGAATGAATCTTATGCATCACACGAAAATCCTTCTTGATCTGACCCGGTTTTGCATCGTATTGGCCACATTCCAGCTAAATTCAGCTGTGGCTGCAGCGGAAGAGTCCGCTGCTGAAAAAGAGGCAAGGCCCATTCCCGAAGCCCGGGCGTTTGTTACCCAACATAGCGGAAGATTTAACGGCCAGCTTGTTCGCTACACCGCCACGGCCGGCGAGACCTACCTCAGAGACAAGGACGGGGAGCCAAAAGCCTCAATATTTACGTTTTCATACAGCAAAAGCGATGTATCTGCAGACGAGGTCCGGCCCGTTACATTTGTCTGGAACGGTGGACCGGGTTCAGCCTCGCTTTGGCTGCATATGGGTACCTACGGCCCAAAACGGATTTCCGTGCCCAGTGATGCGAGCTACCCTGGCTCACCGCCGTTTAAGCTTGTTGACGCACCGGAAACCATCCTGGATGTCACCGACCTGGTATTCATTGACCCGGTGGGTACCGGTTTTTCGCGAGCCCTGGGCGAACATGAGGGCAAAGAGTTCTGGGGTTTAAACGAAGACGCACAGTCTATTGCAGAATTTATCCGCACCTGGGTCACCGAAAACGGCCGCTGGAATTCACCCCGGTTTCTACTCGGTGAAAGTTTTGGCACTACTCGTGCAGCCGTGGTTGCCAATTTGCTCCAGGGTGAAAAATTCCAAATGGGTCTGAACGGCATCATCTTTATTTCCCAAGCGCTCGACTACACCGGTTCCACGCCGTATGTGCGGGATAATCTTATTGCCCATGCCACCTATCTTCCCACCATGGCGGCAGTAGCCTTGTATCACGGCAAAATTAATCCCAGGCCACACGACATGGAATCCTTCCTGCAGCAGGCGCGTGCGTTTGCGACCGATGAATTACTTCCCGCGCTTTTTAAAGGCAATACACTGGATCAGGCCAGCCGCAACCAGGTGCGCGATCGCCTGGCTTATTTCACCGGCCTGTCTGCGGAGTACATAGAACGGGCGAATCTGCGTATCCAGGGTTTTCGGTTTGCCAAAGAATTGCTGCGTAACGAAGGGCTTGCAGTGGGCTTACTCGACGCACGTTATACTCAGGATGAGATCGATGACCTGAACGCTGACCCGGCAGGCGATGCTGCCAGCATTGCCATTTCGCCGGCTTTTAAATCAGCTTTGATGGACTATATGTTCCAAGACCTGGGCGTCGCGTGGCAGCGCCTGTACCTGGCGCCGGCCGATGATGAGCTAGCCAAACAATGGCGCTGGCGCACGGTGCCTGATGGCGAAGAATGGGAGCCCATGCCGGTCAACACGGCCCGCGAACTGTCCACTGCATTGCGGGCCAACCCGGGGTTGAAGGTATTTGTCGCTTCCGGATACTATGACCTGGTCACACCATTTTTCGATGCTGAATACACCCTCAATCGCCACGACATCAGGGCGGATCAGGTTATTTATAAATACTATACGGGCGGCCACATGATGTACGTCAATGAGCCCTCGCGCACACAGTTACTGAACGATACCAGGAAATTCATCCTCGACCAGATCAGCCATTGAATTAACTTAGTGGGGATCCGGGTCCACCTCATGGACAATGCGGCCGTCCATCAGGGTCATCAAAACCCTGACGTCATGTATTTGATGCGTCGGAATTTCGAACAGATTACGCTCGAGAACAATGAGGTCAGCTTTCTTACCCTCTTCGATTGAACCGATGTCCCCATCGGCGTCCAGTTGCATGGCAGCGCGGATCGTCATGCCTGCGATGGCGTCACTCAGTTCGAGTCTTTCGTCAGGGTTTCGGACCGGCATTTCAATTTTTCCGGGCAGCTGGCGTGTCACCGCGGCCTCGATCAGGTCCAATGGTTTGTAAGTGGAGAAATACGCAGCTGCCGGCCAGTCGGCGCCGAAGGTCTGTAGGGCGCCGGCGTCAATCAGTGACTTCACTGGATACGCATCGTGCATGCGCTGCATACCGACAAACGCGCCGATGTTCTCGTAACTGGGATCCTGTGCCGCCCAGTGGATGGACGTTTGCGCGGTGACACCGAGTTCTGCGAAGCGCGGGATGTCGGCAGCGTGAACGAAGTCCATGTGTGCGATCGTGGCGGAGACTTCTTGCTTCCCCGTTGTGTTTCGGGCCGCCTCGATCGCATCGAGTGTCATACGGATCGCAGCATCGCCGATCGCATGAATATGGACTGGCACATCCTTTTCGAATGCAGAGGTAATCAACTCCTCTATTTTGTCGGCTGCAATCATCGGCTCTCCGGTCGATTCCGGACGGTCCAGGTAGGGTGTCAGAAGGTAGGCGGTATGCCCTTCCGGCACGCCGTCGGCGTACAGCTTCACCGCGTAGGGCCGATAGTAGCGACCCGTAAAACGTGACTTCATATCCAACAACCGGATAGCAGGCTCATCGTCGCCAAACTGATAGCCCACTGACCCGAACACCCGCAGCGACAGTTTTCCCTCTTGTTCGAGCTCGGCAAGCGTCCGATACGCATCCTCCTCCGTGGGCGCTCTCGCTCCGGCATCGTAGACTGTCGTCAGGCCGGCAGTCGCGGCGGCGGGCAGCCAGCGCTCGAGCGCACTCTTAAAAGACGGCCGATCGAAACTGAGAACCGCGTTTCTGACGATGCCGCCAGCGCCTTCGCGTGCCGTGCCAAGCATCTCGCCCGTCGTTTTATCGCGTTCAAAGAAACTGACGCCCGGTTCCGGGTCTTGGGTCTGGGCATCGACACCGGCGATTTCGAAAGCTCTGGACGAGAACCAGGCTGAGTGACCGTCAACCGAATCCAGCACGACGGGACGATCGCCAAATATGCCGTCCAGCATTTCTTTCCTGGGGCCCTCTGGCGGAAAAATGTGGTTCTGCCAGCCTCGCGCATAAACGACGCCATCGCCCGGGTTTTCGTCATGCAGTGCCTGCAAGGCCTCGGTGAGCTCGGCCAGTGTGTCCGCAAGGCTGAGATTGATGCCCTGAGCGCCGAACGAGCCAACGAAGATGTGGGTGTGTGAGTCGATTAGGCCCGGCATGAGCATTTTACCGTCCAGATCGATTATTCGTGTATCAGAATCGATCAGACTTTCAGCACCGGCCCTCGATCCCACATAGCTGATGCGGTCGCCGGTTACGGCGACCGCATCGACCCAGGGCGCGTCACCGTTCGCAGTGTAAACGCGACCAGAATGAAACAGGAAATCTGCGGAGTCTTTGGAACCATCACGATCCGGGCTCAAACATGCCGAAAGCATGATCAGTCCTGATCCAATGCAAAGGAAACGCCTGAGGAGATGGTTCATTGTTCTTTGGGGCCCCGTGGTTGCAGAAACTGATGCGTATACAGGAAAGGATAAAGGCAATATTCCCAGAAATCCACCGGTATTAAGCAGCCCGTTATGCTAGCCCGCATATTGCACGAAGGCGGACGATTATTTGACGATTCATGAACAACACCGGTTTTAGCGAGGGATCTGAACCTTTTGAGCCGTGTGGTTAGTGCCGACAATCAGCGTCGCAAGATCGCCCACCAGCGGGCGATGTTGAGCAGGCTCATCAGGGCGGCGGAAACATAGGTTAGTGCGGCGGCTTTGAGCAGGCGGCGTGAGTGCGGTTCATCGACCCGCCTCAGTATGTTTTGCCGGGTCAACAGGGGCAAGGCACGGGCGAAGCTGGCGTCAAATTCGGTGGGCAGCGTTAGAAAATGAATAACGGCTCCGGAGCCCAGGGTTAACAGGCCACCCAGCATCATCATCAATCCCGCTGCAGGCACCCGGGTTACCGCGATGATCAGCGGAGTGGCCATCAGCAGTACAGCCCCGGTTTTTTCCACCGGGCTGACCCAGCGCACCAGTTGGGTACGCAACTTGAGTGGCTGGTAGCCGCTCGCATCCTGCATTGCATGGCCTACTTCATGGGCTGCGATGGTGATTGCCGTGAGGGAACGCCCGTCATAAATTTGCTGTGTCAGGCGCACCACTTTGGCCATCGGATCGTAATGATCACCAGCATCGGTGATTTCAGTTTCGACCTGGTGCAACTGAAGTGAATCCAGCAACCGGCGGGCCAGTTCGCCGCCGGTAAAGGGGTAACGGTCGGCTGGCTCGCTGTAACGCTGCATGACCATTTTTACCCACAGTCCGGGGCCGGCAATCAAGGCGAGAAATGCCAGGATTATGATCAGGATGTGCATGGATGTCCGCTGCTGTTGATGGCGGAATTATACCCTCGGCCTGGGCAGCCGCACATCAAACTTCACGGAATTCATCCAGCAAGGGGAAATAAAGCGCTGTACGAATCGGCCGGGTTTCCGTTATGGCTACGGCATTTTTGTATCGTTGCAGCTGTTCATGATAACGCTTGGCTTCGTTGTTCAAAAAACCTTCCAGATCACCGCCGCTGTGGCTCGAAGTTTTGTAGTCGATGATCCAGCGTGTGCCGTTTTCAATAAATGTTCGGTCCAGCACCATGTTTCTTGCCTGACCGTCTAACACCGCGGTAATTGCGTATTCACAGTGTGATTCTTCACGGGACTCAAGGATCCACTTGCCGCGTTCTGATGCCAGGCAATTATTGATAGCCCGGGTCGCGCGGGCGATGATCCGATCGGCTTTTTGTCCTCGAACACCTTTGCTTGCGAGTCGTTGGCGGCACCAGTTCTTGACTGTGGAAATACCGCCACCAGCCTGCCAGTTTTCCAGTCCCTGATCACCGATCAATTGCAATAAACGGTGGACCAGATTACCGGTGAGGCGCGCATCTTCGCCAGCCCATTTAAATTCAATGTAGTCATGTGGCTGTACCAGTTCGCCATGTTCAGCGTCGGTTAATTGAACCGATTCAGCAGGACACGGCAACTGCCAGTCAGCGCCGAGGCGGCGGTATACCCGGGGCAGAGTGGGCACCGGTATTCCCTCAAGTGCTTCATCCCTGGTTAATACCTGTAAATTTTTCGCAGCCTGCCTGATCAATGGAGTCTGTTCAGATTGTATCGCCGGCCATAAACCGCTCAGCAGACTTCTGGAATTTGGCTTGATTTCATCAGCTGAATTGGGTTTGATCGCAGCGAAGAGATAAAGACTGCGTACCGCGCGGGTGGTAGCTACGTAAAGCAGGCGGACGTCCTCCAGGCCCTGACGCTGCTTTTCAATGTTGGCAATAAACTCGATCAGATCACCCGATTTTTTCTGTTTCTCCTGGTCCGCAGTGTTGCGCATGGGCGACATCACTATCCTGCTTTCCCCCGCCAGCCCATCTTTCCCGAACAACTC
>SMVB01213067.1_pt1 | contig 12940 bp, 11 predicted proteins | sample 2456461 | NCBI WGS metagenome assembly SMVB01 (sample SAMN11095934, study PRJNA526329) | marine sediment metagenome | biome: Marine sediment; feature: Surficial sediment; material: Deep marine sediment; isolation source: Hadal surficial sediment | place: Pacific Ocean | collected 2014-05 | depth...
GCTTCGGTGGGAGCCCTGGACCGACTCGAAGTCACCTACCAGGCGGCGGAGGCGAGTTGTAGCGCCGCCAGGGCTCAGATCGCCCGGGCCCGTGCGGAACTGCGTGTTGCCCAGGCCGAGTTCGACAAAACCGAAATTCGCGCCCCGTTCGACGGGATTGTCGCCGAAGTCAATGCCGAGGTGGGGGAATGGGTCACGCCCTCTCCCCAGATGCTCAGCGCTCCCTCGGTCATCGACATCCTCGATCCAACGTTGATCTACGTGAGCGCACCCATGGACGAGGTTGATTCGAATCGGATTCGAGTCGGGCAGTCCGCGAAGATCACCCTCGACTCCCACCCGGGAGTTTCCTTCCCCGGTCACGTGGTCCGGGTGGCGCCCTACATCCTCGACATCGAAGCCCAGAATCGAACCATCGAAGTCGAAGTCGAGTTTGATCATTCGACGTCCTCCGAGAGCATCATGGTCGGCACCTCGGCGGACATTGAAGTGACCCTGGACACCCGTCACAACACTCTGCGCATTCCGGCGCAAACTCTGTTGCAAGGCGGACGCGTGTTGTTGTTGGTCGACGGCGTGCTCGAAGAACGCAGGATCGAAGTCGGTCTGCGGAACTGGGATTTTGTCGAAGTTCGCGCGGGGCTCGCAGTCGGGGATCAAGTCGTCGTGAGCCTGGATGACAAAGAAGTGATCGCCGGAGCCAGGGCGCGCGCCGAGATCGTCGCCGTCGCCGCCGATTCGGACACCGGCCCCCAGATCGAGACCTACAGCGACAGCCCTGCGGACCGCGGGATCGCAGGCGGTGACGGTCTGCCCAACGCTTCGACCACAAACGTCGGCGCTGGGCGATGATTCGCCTCGAAGGTCTGTGGAAAACCTACGAGATGGGGGGGCAGAAGCTTCACGCGCTGCGGGACATCGACATCAACATCAAAAGCGGTGAGCACGTTGCCATCATGGGTCCCAGTGGGTCCGGCAAGTCGACCTTGCTCAACATCCTGGGCTGTCTCGATCAACCGAGCGCCGGAGAATATTTTCTCGAAGATCGCGCCGTGGCGGAACTCGGAGCAGACGACCTCGCGGACGTGCGATCGCGCAAGATCGGCTTCGTGTTTCAGGCCTTTCACTTGATTCCCCGACTCGACGCGCTGGCGAATATTTCGATTCCCATGTTGTTTGCCGGGGTGGCGGGACCGGAGCGCCAAGAGCGCGCCAGTCGAGCCCTGGCATCGGTGGGACTCGCAGATTGGTCTGCGCACCGGCCGGCGGAATTGTCGGGCGGGCAAAAACAGCGCATCGCGATCGCCCGGGCGATCGTGATGCAGCCGAGCCTGTTGTTGGCCGACGAACCGACCGGCAATCTCGATTCGACCTCCGGCAAGCAGGTTCTCGAGTTGCTGTGTGGGCTCAATGCCAACGGCATTACCCTCATTACCGTCACCCACGACCCAAGTGTGGCACGGCTGGCAAGCCGAGTCATCGTGCTGGGCGATGGCGCAATAACGCGAGAAGTCGCGGGCCGCGACGTAGCCAGCCTCGACAGTCTGTTTTCGAACGTCCCGGCCGAGGCGATCAGCGAGGCCCGCTCGTGAAGGCTACCGATGTCGTTCAGTTCGCGGCGAACTCGCTGTTGCAACACCGACGCCGCACTTTGTTGAGTCTTTTGGGTGTCGCCATGGGCGCCACTGCGGTGGTGTTTCTCACGGGACTCGGAGACGGCGCTCGGACGTTCGTGCTCGGAGAGTTCAAAGCAATCGGTAGCAATCTCGTGATCGTGATGCCGGGTAAAACCGAAACCACAGGTATGTTCCCCGGCTTTGGCGGTGTCCCCAACGACCTCACCCTCGACGACGCCAACGCCTTGCGACGCAGGCTGCGCGGGATTCGCCGGGTGATCCCGATGACGAGCGCGGCTGACGTCGTCTCCCATCGACAGCACCGCCGTCGAGTCACGATCATCGGAACGACGCGAGACTTCTTCCGCGCCCAGGGTTTACGAGCGGAACGGGGCAGTCTGTTGCCCGATGCGGAATTTGGTCGGGCGGCCCCAGTGGCCGTAATCGGCAGCAAGGTCGCGAGAGAATTGTTTCAAGAGCGCGACCCCATCGGTAAAGTGATCCGGATTGGCGATGCGCGTGTGCGGGTGATCGGTGTGTTGACCGATCGCGGAACTCAAATGGGCATGCATGTCGACGACACGGTTTTCGCGCCGGTCGCATCGGTGATGCAGATTTTCAACCGCAACTCTCTGTTTCGCATCTTGATCGAGGTCAATGCCCACGCGGACGCCGACGCGGTCAAGCAACAGATCATCGCGGTGATCATCGATCGCCACGACGAAGAGGACGTGACCTGTGTCACCCAGGCGGCCGTGCTCGAATCCCTCGGTGGCATTCTGCGGACCCTCACCCTTGCGATCGGGGGCGTGGGTGCCATTTCGCTTGCCGTGGCGGGAATCGGGATCATGAACGTGATGCTGGTATCGGTTTCCGAGCGCACTTCGGAAATTGGTCTGCTGAAGGCGTTGGGCGCCAAGGGCAATCAAGTCCTGGCCGTATTTTTGACCGAAGCCGCGCTGCTTTCGACCACCGGGGGGCTCCTCGGACTCGCGATCGGAACCTCTCTGCTCGAACTGCTCACGGTCGTGTACCCGAAGGTCCCGGTCAGCACGCCGATGTGGGCGATGGCGAGTACCCTGGCCCTGGCGATGATTACGGGGCCGATGTTTGGCGTCATGCCCGCATGGCGGGCGATGCGGATGGAACCCGTCACAGCCCTGTCTGGGAGCTAGAAGATGGATCGAGTCCCCGCAGACCTTGGCCACTCTCCGAAGCGTGACGTAGCGCTTCGAGAGCTGTTGGAGTTCTCGGGCGGCGCGCTGCGGGCGTATCCCCTGCGCACCGCGCTTTCGACCCTGGGCGTCGCGATCGGAGTGATGGCGGTCATCCTGCTGACGTCGATCGGAGAGGGAACACGCCGCCACGTGCTCAAACAATTCATGCAGTTTGGCACCACCGTGATCGCGATCAATCCCGGCAAGACCGAAACCACCGGCCATCCTGCGGTCTTTGGGGGGGCGACCCAGAAGCTCACGATCGAGGATGCCGAAGCCCTGGCGCGGCTGCCCCGGGCCGAGCGCGTGGTTCCCCTGGTGATCGGATCGGGCAGCGTCGAATACGACGGGCGCTCGCGCAGCGTGCTCGTCTACGGGACAACCTCGGACATGCCCGAGGTGATGAAGTTCGAAGTGGGTCGCGGTCAGTTTCTACCTCCGGGTGATCCCCGGCGCGGCGCTTCGGTCGCGGTGCTGGGCCCAAAGCTCAAGCACGAGCTTTTTGGGGACAGCAATGCCCTGGGACGTTTCGTGCGCATCGCGGGCGCTCGCCTGCGCGTCATCGGAATCATGCAACCCAAGGGCCGCATCCTCGGACTCGATATCGACGACTCGGTCTACGTTCCCCTCGCAACCGCGATGCAGATGTTCAATCTCGACGAGCTAATGGAAATTGATGTCACCTACTCCCATGAACATATGACCGACGCCCTGGCCAAATCGATCACACGGCTCTTGACCGCACGCCACAGCGGCCACGAAGATTTCACCCTGACGACCCAGACCGCGATGATCGAGACCTTTGGCAAGGTGATGGACGTGATCACGCTCGGGGCCGGAGCCATCGCCGCAGTTTCGCTGATCGTCGGCGCCATTGGGATCCTCACCATGATGTGGATTTCGGTCGGGGAGCGGACCTCGGAGATCGGACTCCTGCGCGCGCTCGGGGTCAAGAACCGGGAAATACGGCGCATCTTCCTGTTCGAAGCCGCCATGTTGACGAGCCTCGGCGGCATGATCGGCATGATCGGCGGGTTGGGATTGGCTGCCCTGCTGCGCGTCATGATCCCCGGACTACCCGTCCACACTCCGGTGGTCTACCTCGTGGGTGCGATGGCGATGAGCATCGTGACGGGACTGGTGTCCGGAATTGCACCGGCCCAGCGAGCGGCGGCGCTCGAGCCGGTCGATGCCTTGCGGACTGAGTAATGACTCAGCTTGCGCTCAGTAGCGCCCGCGTGGTGATCGAGTGAACTCAGTCTTTGGCGGTTTTCTGGGTCGCCAGTCCAGACCAGATATTGTCCACCGGCGCGAGCGAAACGACCGAGAACCCGATCGCGACCGATGAGCCGGGGTTTTCGTAGCTGTGTCGTTGATCGCCGGGGAACGCTGCGACGCTGCCGAGTGCGAGATCGAATTGTTCGCCCCCCACCCAGAGCCTGATCTTGCCGCGCTCGCAGTACAGGAACTCGTGGGTTCCCGGGGCGTGGGGGGAACCCGGGTAGCGAGCACCGGCGGCCAGTTCCATGCGGTCGATCGCCATGCCGGGAATCGGATGGGGAAGCAGCTTGCGAAGCTTCGATCCTCCTCCACGCTTTGATTCCAGGGTGGGGAGCGAATCGGCGGGAAACACCTGGCAGCGCACGCGCGGCCGGGCCAACAGTTCTTCGATCGAGAGATGCATCGAGCCGGCGAGGCGCACCAGCACCGACAGGGTTGGATTCGAACCCCCGACTTCGATATTGGCGACAGTGGAGCGCGGAACATCACAAAGATCTGCGAGCTGTTGTTGGGTGAGGCCCCGCAACTCTCGAATCGCGCGCAGGTTGCGCCCCAGGTGGTCGCTGAGTTCGGCGAGGCTTTCGTCGTTCACCTGGAGAAGATGGCAGATGTCGCTTTGTTGTCAATGTTGTCACTATTATGTCAGAAGCGATTCAGCTCCGTAGACGCAGGACCCGAGACCAGGTTCGGGGGCGTTTGCCCGGAGAGGATCTGAGCCACACCGCTCGCCGCCAGACTCACCATCGCGCTGCGGGTGTCCAGGGTGGCGCTGCCGATATGGGGCAGCAGCACCGTACGCGGTGCTGCGAGTAAACGCGGGTGGACCTGGGGCTCTCGTTCGTAGACATCCAGACCGGCGGCAAACAGGCGACCTTCTTCGAGGGCGATCGCGAGGGCTTCTTCGTCGACGACCGGGCCACGGGCTGTGTTGACCAGCACCGCAGTTTCGCGCAGCAAGGCGAGCCTTCGGGCGTCGATCAACTTCAGCGTTTCGCGATTACCCGGGACGTGGAGACTCAGCACATCCACCTGGGGGAGCAGCGCGTCGAGAGAATCGACGTAGCCCGCACAACCGGTGTCGCGCCGGGCGTGATGCAGAACCCGCATTCCAAAGCCAGAGGCTCTGCGGGCGACGGCCCTTGCGATGCGTCCGTACCCGACCAGGCCGAGTGTTGCGCCATGGACATCGCGCCCCAGAAACTGGTCCATGCGAAAGCCCTTCCAGCGACCCCCTCGAAGATCGGATTCGGCGTTGGCCGTAAGACGCGACGCCGCCAGGATCAAAGCGAACGCGAGATCCGCGGTGGTTTCATCGAGCACCCCCGGCGTGGCACAGACCTTGATGCCCAACTTTTCGGCGGCCGCGAGGTCTATATTGTCTACCCCGACCGCCACGTTCGCCACCACCTTGAGCCGATCCCGGCCGGCCTCGAGGACATTCAGATCAATCTTGTCCGTGAGCAAGCAGATCATCGCGTCGGCTTCCCTGGCCCCGGCGCACAGTTCTGCGGGGTCGAGGGTGCGGTCATCCTCGCTCCCGAAAACGATTTCGTGGTCCCGCAAGACCGCGAGGCCATCTGTGGGCAGACGACGAGTGACGAAAACTCGGGCCATCGCGTTCAGTCCGACTCGCTGTCCCGGGCGGCCGCGTTGTAGATCGCCTTGCCCATCAGACTCAGTTCGAGTTCCGCTCGCTCGCGATAGAGCGCGGCTCGGATCGCGTGGATCTCCGAAGCGTCCGGCTCCGCATCGGCGGCGTATTCGATCAAATGACAGGCCACGTCGAGCCCTCCGCTGTCGGCGAGATCCCGCGCACGCCGCGCCATTGCGAGGGCGCCCCCGCTCAACTCCGCCAATGCCCGGGCGACGTCTGCATTGGGGGCGGGTTTCAGGTTGGCCGGGTTTCCCTCGTACCAGCCCCCGTACAGACGCCACAGATTGCGCACGATGTAGAGGGGATCGTCGTAGGTGGGACGCAAGTAGGGTCGCGCGAGCAACTGATCGGGAATTTTGACGCTGTGCAAGATGTCGTTCAGCTTTGCACCGGCGTTCATCATCTCTAGCGTCTGTTCGATCAGGGTCTCGAGCAGCGCGGCCGAATCATCGAGGGCCTGCTGGACGCGCTCGCGGCCAATGATCGGCGGACCGTGTCCCGGCAGCAGCCGTTCGGCCCCGAGCTTTTGCATCTTGCGCAACGCGAGAGCCCATTCTCGGGGATAGCGCTGCACCTTTTGGGGGTTGCCACAGTTCGGCGATGCCCAGATGAAGAGATCCCCGGTGTAGATCGTCTTGCGCTCCGGCAAGAAGATCCAGACGTGGTCGTCCGTTTCTCCCCGATCGTGGTGCAACTCGACGATTTCGCCACCGAAGTCGAGGGTCAGGTCCTTGCGCAGCGTGCGATCGGGATAGCGAAACTTCTTCGGGAACACAGGCTCCGGGAAGCCGAACTGTCGCTGATTGATGATGCCGTTGTAGCCGCCGGTCAATTGATAGCGGTCGAATCGCTCGGGACACGCCTCGTGGGCAATCACCTCGATGGGCTCCCAGCCTTCGGTCTTAGCCTGGGCTTCGAAGGGGCCGGTGCCGAAGACATGATCCACATGACCATGGGTATAGACGGCGGTGTCGACGCGAGCGGGTGACCAGTGGCGAACCAAATCGAAGATCTTGCCGGCGTGAAACGGCCCACTGGTATCGAAGAAAACGAGACCGGGTTCGGTCTTTAGCACCGCCATGTTGGAGAACGCCGAGACGAACGCCAGGCCGTCTGAAAGCTCCTCGAGGCCGACCTTCACGCGACCCGGATGCATGCCGCTGTCTCCCAGGTCTCCCTGCCAGGCCCGTTCCGCAAACTCGAGAATCTCGCCCATCGCGCGCTCCCTTCTATCTATTCATGATCTGTGCGAACGTCGCCGGTACCCCGCGTCTGCGAGAGGCTATCGACCCGGCTCGGAAAGCGGTAGCCCGGCTCTTGCCGAAGATCGCGGGCGTCACCGTAGCGTTGAGAGGCGAGAGGACATGGAAAGCGCAGATCCAGATTCCGACGGCAGCATCACCGTGGTCTCGGGACTGCCGCGCTCCGGAACCTCGTTGATGATGCAAATGCTCGAAGCGGCCGGGATGCCGATTCTGCGCGACGACGAGCGCATGCCCGACCCGTCCAACCCGAGCGGCTACTACGAACTCGCCGCGGTCAAGTCCACTGCACGGGACCCGTCGTGGGTCGCCCGCGCGCCGGGCCACGCCGTAAAGGTCATCCATGCCCTGATCCCCCTGCTTCCGCGCGATCGGTCCTATCGCGTGATCTTGATGCTGCGAAACCTACGCGAAGTGATCGCCTCCCAGGCGCAAATGCTCGAAGCCAGGGGCCGAGCGCCGGGGAGTCTTTCCGAAGCGCGACTGACGGAAATCTTCGCGGCCCAACTCGAAGAAACCCGCCAGACCCTGGATGGAGACGCGTGTTTCGAGTGGATGGAAGTGCAACACGCAGATCTGATCCGGGACGCGCGGAGCGTGGCCCGGAAAGTCAGCCGCTTTCTGGGCCTCACGGGTTCGGCGACCTCGACGCCAGTCGAGGCGATGAGCGCTGTCGTCGACTCGAGCCTCTACCGCGTGCGCAAACCCACCTAGGTGTGGGCGCGGCGTTCGATAGACATGACACTGGTGCGTTGCATCGCGTATCCTTCGGCTTCGACCCACTGGGAAAGAGATTTTGAAGAACTTCGCGATCGCCGCCCTGCTCGGCATCACCCTCGTCGGCACTGCCGCGCAAGCCAGAGAACTCTCGATCGTCGTCACGGTCCATCCCCTGGCGTTGTTGCTCAACGAGATCGGCGGCGAGAGAGTCGCGATCCATGTACTGGTGCCGCCGGGTGCGAGTCCGCACAGCTTTGAACCCAAGCCGAGCGACCTCGTCCGGGTCTCTCGTGCGGACGCGTTCTTGAATGTGGGAGGCGGCCTCGACGATTGGGCGGCGAGGCTCTTCGCCACCGCCCGCGAAGATCGTCAACCCATAGCCGTCTCATCCCTGCTCGGGCTCGTCGGTCGGGCAAACGTCTCGAAACCGGGCCACGAACGGGACCACGGCGACCACCAGGAGCACGGCGACGATCCCCACATCTGGTTGGACCCGATCCTGGTTCGAGAAGAAATCGTTCCCGCGCTTACGGCACTGCTGATCCGGCATGATCCCTCGGGCGCCGCCTACTATCAGAACCGGGCCGCCCGCTTCCGCAATCGGCTCGGCCAACTCGACCTCGAAATTCGTCGTCTGCTGGGAACCGAGGCTCGCCACTACGTCGCGTTCCACAACGCCTGGCGTCATTTCGCGGCGCGCTACGGACTCGAGGAGATCGGGGTCGTGCAGGAGATGGCCGGCGAAGAGCCCACACCGAGGGAACTCGGCAACCTCGTGCGCTCTGCCCGTCGCGCCGGGGCCGGGGCGATCCTGGTCGAGCCGCAACTCAGCCCTCGGATCGCCCGGACCCTGAGTGCCGAGTTTGGCGGTACAACGGTGCTGGTGGATCCACTGGGCCATCCCGCGGATCGCGAGCGCTCGACATACCCGGGGCTTCTGCGCTTCAATGCGCGGGCGTTTCGGCTGGCGATGACCACGACCGCAGCGACACCTGCACCCATGCGAACGCGCACCGGGGAGGCCCCATGAGCGAAGCGAGCACGGCGAGCGTCAGTGAAGCCCCCGCGGCTGTGGTGCGCTTCGACAACGTTTGCGTCGATCGACGAGATCGGCGGGTACTCGAAGGCATCAGCTTTCAAGTGAATTCAGGCGCGTTCGTCGGACTCGTCGGACCCAACGGCGCCGGCAAGACGACGCTGCTCAAGACCATGTTGGGACTCGTGCAGCTGACTTCGGGCTCGATCACGATCCTGGGCCGATCGCCGGGGGGCAAGCACGGTGCTCCGGCCGGGATCGGCTATGTCCCCCAACGGCACTCGATCCCCGCGTACTTCCCGGCGAACGTTGTCGATGTCGTCGCCATGGGTCGCCTGCGCGGCTTGAAACTATTTTCCCGACCCGACCAAAAAGACCGCGACGCGGTGATGCAAAATCTCGAATACGTCGGCATCGCCGACCTCGCCAAACAAGCGGTCGGAGAACTCTCCGGCGGGCAACAGCGCCGGGTCATGCTCGCTCAGGCGCTATGTGCGAGCACGCGCCTGTTGGTGCTGGACGAACCTACGATCGGCCTCGACTTGCCTGCCGAACACGAGTTCTACGCACTGCTTCGCCATCTGCAGTCGGAACTCTCGCTCTCGGTGATCGCGGTCTCCCACGATCTCGTCGCGCTCGCGGGCGAGTGCGACGAACTCGTCTGCATCAACCGGCACATGCACATTCACGGACACCCCGAAGAAGTGATTCACAGCCACGCCATCCAGGAGGCCTACAGCTGCGAGTTCAATTTCCTCGCGGGAGAGCTCGCCCACCACGAGTCGGGCGATCCACCCGAGAACGAGAACTAGGCGATGTTCGAATTCGCCTTCATGCAGCGAGCCCTGGTGGCGGCGGTGCTGGTTGGCGTGGTTTGCGGAGTCCTCGGCTTCTTCGTGATCTTGCGCAAGCTTTCCTTCATCGGCGTCGGCATCTCTCATTCGGCGCTCGGCGGCGTCGCCGTGGGCCTGTTGTTGGGGATTCATCCGCTGTTGGCGGGAGGCGTTTTTGCCGTCGCCGTCGCGTTGGGTATCGCCTGGCTCGGGCCCCGGACCCGGCTCAGCGAAGATGCCATCATCGGGGTGTTCTTCTCGGCCTCGATGGCGCTCGGAATCGTGCTCTTCAGTTTGCAGCGCGGCTACCAACAAGATCTCTTCGCCTACTTGTTTGGCAACGTGTTGGCGATCTCGAGCGGTGAACTCTACACCCTGGCCGCAGTGGGCATTGCCATCGTCGCGACCCTGGCCCTGGTGTTTCGCCAGTTGCTTTTCATTTCTTTCGACGACGAAATCGCTCGGGCCTATGGGCACAGAGTAGATGGCCTCAACGCACTCTTGCTGATCCTGATCGCATTGACCGTGGTGATCGGGGTTCGCCTGGTGGGGGTTCTGCTGATCCAGGCATTGCTCGTGATTCCCGCCGCAGCCGCAGCTCTGTGGACCAGCCACTACCGCGGACAACTCCTTCTATCTACCTTGTTCGGTGCGGGCTGCGGAGCCTCGGGCTTGGCACTCTCGTATCAACTCGACATTGCCGCCGGAGGCACGATCGTCCTGGTCGCAACGGCAGTCTTCGCCCTCAGCGTTCTCGCCGGGCGCGGGCGCGCCTGAGATCCCCACCCCGCAAGCGACCCAATCGGAGGATCACCCGCTGGACGACGCCCCGACCCAACTGATCGACACCTTCTTGGGCCTCAGCCAAACACTCGGACTCAGCGGAGGCGAATTCCTCACCCTGACCCTGGTCGGGTTGGCGACTTCGATCCTCTCTGCCGTGATCGGCATGGCGGGCGGGATCACGCTGCTCTCGGTGATGTTGCTCTTCTACGACCCCCTGATCGCCATTCCCCTGCACGGCGTCGTGCAGCTGGTCAGCAATAGCTCACGCGCCGTGGTGCAGCGCAAGCATCTGCGCTGGGATCTGATCTGGCGCTATGGCTTGCTGCTGCTTCCGTTTGGATTCGTCGGCGTCGAGATCTCTCAGCAGTTGCCTCCGGCCTTTACCAGGGGCTTGATCGGAGTGTTCGTGCTGGCCGCGACCTGGGCACCCAAGCTCCTGCTGCTCGGAACCCACCCGGAAGACAGCGACCCGGCGCGACGCTTCATTTTGCTCGGGGGCGCGGTCGGGGTACTGAATACAACGATCGGTGCCACGGGCCCGCTCATCGCCCCGTTCTTTTTGAACCTGGGACTCACCCGCTTCGCCCTGATCGGCACCAAGGCCGGCTGCCAGGTCCTCGGACACCTCGCCAAACTCGTGATCTTTGGCGTGGTGGGTTTCGTCTATGTCGATTACCTGCCCTTGCTCATAGCCCTGTGCCTGAGCGTCGTCGTCGGGACGCTGGTTGGAAGCAGGCTGCTCGACCGGGTAAACGAAAAGTGGTTCGTGCGGCTCTACAAAACCGTGCTGACGGTGATCGCCCTCTATCTCGTGGTCGGCGAATTCGCCCGCTAACCCGCGACAACCTGGAGAACACCCATTGAGTTCCCTGCGCGTCCAGTTCATACACGGCCTCGAGAGCAGCCCGCAGAGCACCAAGGCCCAGATCCTCGGCGAACAATTCGAAACCCTGACGCCCGCCATGCAGACCGACGATTTCGCGGGCTGCGTCGCACAGCAACAGGTCGCCCTCGAAGAGTTTCGGCCCGATGTGATCGTGGGCTCGTCCTTTGGCGGCGCGGTGGCGGTCGCACTGCTCCAACGCGGATTTTGGCGCGGCCCTACCCTGTTGCTTGCCCAGGCTGCGCTGCGCACAGATCTGGCCTGCGAGTTACCCGAAGACGTGCGGATCTGGCTCGTTCACGGACTCCGCGACGAGATCGTCGACCCGGAAGACAGCCGCCGCCTGGCACAGTGCGGAACGCCGGAGCTCGTGCGTTTGATCGAAATCGACGACGATCATGTCTTGCGGGCGAGCGTCCTCGGTGGGTTGCTGGTTGAGTGGGTGCGGGGGATCGCTCTGGCCGGCAATGCTGGCGGCGGCTAGATTCGATCCGGCGTTGCAGTCATGCGAGGAACGCTAGACTTTTCGGTCATGCGTCAGAACCAGACTCGTGCCTTCGGTCCGTTCACTCAGCTAACGAGCTGCGCGATCGTTTCAGTTCTGCTGATCGCGATCCTGTCGGCCTGTGCCACGCCGATCGGAGTCAGGCGCGTTGATCCAAAGAAAGTCCAGCGCGAACTCACGAGCGATGTGCTCACGACGGGTAAACTGAGTTCAGCCACCGCGAATCTGTTGCGCTACGCCGACCTCTTCGAGTCCTATGCGAAGAGACCGGCAGAGGTCATCGAGCTGATTCACAATGGCATCCTGACTCGCGCACTCGCCGGCGAACCCGCCTCCCGGGCCGCGATGGTCGCGCTTGCCGAAATATCCTTTCTCCACGCGACCCAATCCAAAGATCCGCGATACTTCCTCGTCGCAGCGATCTACTCGTGGTTCTTTCTATTTCCAGACAATCGCGAACTCGACCCCGATCCACTCGATCCCCAAACTCGTCGGGCAGCGGATCTCTACAACCGGAGTCTGACCCTGGCGTTGATCAGCAAAGGCGACACGATTCGCCTCGAAGCTCGAACCGTCGAGCTTCCATTCGGAACGCTCGAAATCGAACTCGAGCCTTCGGCTCTCGAATGGGGCGACCGTCGCATGGTGGAATTCATCCCCGTGTCCGAACTCGAGGTGCGGGGACTTCGCAATCGTCATCGACTGCGCGGCATCGGTGCGCCGCTGGCGGCAAAGCTCGAACCCATCCATCCCGATCGCGTGCGCGATGCGTATCTTCCCGAGCGATTGCGCCTACCCGTTACCGCAGTGCTCCACTTCGAAGGGGGTGATCAGAGCTTCGCCAGCGGGGAGTTGCACGCGAAGCTTCGGGTCTACGCAGCGGCCGATCGGGAAACGATCGAGATCGGCGGGCGAACCGTGCCGCTCGAAATCGAACCCACTTCGACGCTGGCTTCGATGCTCGCCGAAGAAAACCCCCTGTGGCGCGATTTCAAGGCGTTTTTCGTGGGCGACCACGCGCGGCTTCGCGAAGGACTCACATCCCTTGAACCCTATCGCGTGGGTCGAATCCCCGTGGTCCTCGTGCACGGGACTTTCTCGAGTTCTTCGACCTGGGCCGAGATCCTGAACGACCTGATGGCCGACA
>SMVB01421571.1_pt1 | contig 12938 bp, 11 predicted proteins | sample 2456461 | NCBI WGS metagenome assembly SMVB01 (sample SAMN11095934, study PRJNA526329) | marine sediment metagenome | biome: Marine sediment; feature: Surficial sediment; material: Deep marine sediment; isolation source: Hadal surficial sediment | place: Pacific Ocean | collected 2014-05 | depth...
GCATTGCGTCTACGGTTCACGTGTCGTCGGTCGGCGCTGCAACGACTGCGATCGACACCATCGACAGTGCGATTTCGACGGTCGCCAGTCTGCGAGCCACATTCGGTTCGGCGCAGAATCGGCTCGAATCGACGATCCGATCCCTCGCAGTAGCACTCGAGAACACCGCCGCTGCCGAGTCTCAGATCCGCGATGTGGACTTCGCCTCAGAAACGGCGGAATTGACCCGCAACCAAGTGTTGCAACAGGCGGGCATCTCGATTCTCGGTCAGGCCAACGTTTCGACACAGTCGGCCCTGTCGTTACTGGGCTAAGCCCGCCCCAAGCTGCCTCGAATGGCCAAAATCGCCCCCGCCCCTTCTCCGGGTCGGGGGCGATGTTGCTTCCGCCTTTCCGGGCCGGCTGCCGATACCCCGGGGGATATCACAAGGCCGGCCTCCCCAGGCCGACCACCGGGTTCTATAATGCTGAGTACGGTGTTGGCCAACGGACTGGTCCGGCGCTGGATGTACCGCACGTCGGTGCACAGGACCGCGCGATTCATGTTCAGATTCAGTCCCTGTTGAGGACGCTACGCAGATGCGGAACCAAAAGGCAGAAGCTTACCTTCGCGAATGGAAATTGAACGAACAGTGTGCGGAGGCCATGCTTCCGTTGGTGGGGACTCTCTACCGCGAACACGGCGTGATCATCACCTGCTATGGCAACTCATTGGTAAACCGCGGTCCGATTCAAATCATCAACTTTCACCAGACCGCGAGCCAGATTGCCGGCACTGAAATCACCACCGCCGATTCGCTGCCTCTGCTTCAAGCCATCTGTGCCATGGACCTGGCACCGGCGCGGATCGACGTCGGCAATCTCCTTACCCACATGCGCAACACTCGCGGGATCAAGACCACCGCCGAATTCGTTGCCAAAGAACTCGCCGAGGTAGACACCGGCCACAAGCCCGTGCTCGAAAGTCCGCGAGACGTCGTGCTCTATGGGTTTGGTCGCATCGGTCGTCTGGTCGCGCGCATTCTGATCGGTAAGACCGGCGGCGGCGAGAACTTGCGTCTCAGCGCCATCGTGGTGCGCAAAGGCGGAGACAACGATCTCGAAAAACGCGCCAGCCTGCTGCGAAGAGATTCGGTGCACGGCGATTTTCGCGGCAGCGTGCTGCTCGACGAATCCGAAAACGCGTTGATCGTCAACGGCAACTTGATCCACATGATCTACTCCGACGCACCGGAGAACGTGGACTACACAAAGTTTGGTATCGAAGACGCGCTGCTGGTAGACAACACGGGGAAATGGACGACCCGGGAAGAGCTCGGGCGGCATCTCAAGGCCCCGGGCATTTCGAGCGTGTTGCTCACCGCCCCGGGCGAAGACGACATCCCAAACATCGTCTACGGCGTCAATCACAAGGGCATCTGCCAGATGGGACCCATCCTCTCGGCGGCCAGCTGCACCACCAATGCCATCGTGCCCATCCTCGACACGGTCCACAAGGCCTTCGGGATCGACCACGGACACATCGAATCGTGCCACTCCTTCACCAACGATCAGAACCTGATCGACAACTACCACCCCAAAGCGAGACGCGGGCGAAGCGCCGCCCTCAACATGGTCATCACGTCGACCGGCGCAGCGAAGGCCATCGGCAAGGCTCTGCCCGAACTCGAAGGCAGGCTGACCGGCAACGCGGTCCGCGTCCCAACCCCCAACGTATCCCTCGCCATTCTCAAGCTCGACCTCGATCGGGAAGTCTCGGTCGAAGAATTGAACGAGCACTTGCTCAAGCGGTCCCTCGAGGGCGATTTGGTGAATCAGATCGACTACATCAATTCAGACGAGGTGGTCTCGAGCGACTTCGTCGGAAGCCGCTACGCAGCCATCGTCGACTCGAAGAGCACGATCTGCTTGCGCAAATGCTGCGTGCTCTACGTCTGGTACGACAACGAGTTTGGCTATAGCCGCCAGGTCGTCCGAGTGCTGGAAGAACTGGCCGGGTTGGGGCTGCAGACTTTTCCGAGTGCCCGCAACGGGGCGAAATAGCAGCCCGTTGAAAAACGATTCGCTCGGGGCGTGTTCGGCTCACACCCGCCAATCGAAGCGCATGCGTCCATCAGGACGCATCCGCTTCGGTCGGGGCGTGATTGGCTCACACCCGCCAATCGAAGCGCATGCGTCCATCAGGACGCATCCGCTTCGGTCGTGGCATGATTGGCTCACACCCGCCAATCGAAGCGCATGCGTCCATCGAATCGGTCGGGGTTCATGTTCAGACATACGACGTCGTTGAGCACGCCGGGGAAGCTGCTGTGTTCGAGGATCGTGCGCTTGACCAACTCCGCGAGATCACGGGTCAACTGGCAAATCGGTGTGCGCTCCGCGGTCTCGTCGCGGGACCAAGTTACCAGCATCAAGTCGAAGCTCGGAGACTGTGGCAACGCGCCCATGAAAAACTGACGTCTCAACCGCTCGAGTTGAACCACCGGGGCCATTTCCGCGAGTCCCACCAATGCGCGCAACAACAGGGGATAGGCGCTGGCGTCCGTCTCGGATTGCACGGTCCCGAGGACCGGCCTCGCCCCCTCGTTGCAGGCGATGCCGACGAAGTCAAAGCCGTCGGCGAACTGCTTCTCACCGTCGTCATTGAGCGGAATCGGTTCCACGTTGCTCGACAGACAAGTAAACGAACACGAGTCACCGTGTACGCTCAGATCGCGGCCCTGGTAGAACCATTCGGGTTCCTCGGCGCGCTCGATGTGCTCCTCGCTGCGCGCGGTCAGAATTTCCGGGCGCAGCACCCCCTGCTCGAACGCGCGCTCGACCGCATGAAACGAATCCAGCACCTCCGAAACGATGATGTCCGGGTTCTCCAGGACATCGATGCACTCGCGCAGCTGCCCGGCCACGTCGACCGCCCGAGCGCGCTCGTAGTTCAGCCTCAAGGGCGTCGGTGCAAAGCTTTGTGGGTCTTCGGGCAACACCAACTCTCCCACCCTGGAGTCGGACCCCAGCTGGCATGGATTTTCTGGTAGTGGGTTTATCGGATGCCGGGCCGGGAGATTTGATCGCGATTTGGGCTATTGCGCGTAAATTGCCGCAAAAAGTGCCACCCAAATCGGGATATCTGGCGCTTCAAACTCGCTCCCGGGGGAGATGGGGGCCAGGGGGCGGTTCGAGAAGCTCCGGTTTCCAGGGGCGCTACTCGAGCCCAAACAGCTTCGTCATCCCGAACCACTTGCCGGCGGTAAAGCCACCATCCACCGCGAGGGCGTGTCCGGTCACGAAGGACGAATCGTCCGAAGCCAGGAAGAATGCAGCGCCGGCGATTTCCTCCGGCTGTCCAAAACGAGCCAACTTGTGTTGTAGCCGCACGCGTTCCTTGAAGTCCGCCATCCCCTCGGAATCGAGCACACTCCGCAACAGCGGCGTCTCGATGAAGCCTGGACAAATCGCATTGACCCGAATGCCGATGCGGCCGTAGTCGATCGCCATGTTCTTCATCAGCAGAATCACGCCGCCCTTCGAGGCGTTGTAGGTGCTGCCGCCCTCCTGGGCTTCGAGTCCCTCGACACTCGAAATCGTAATGATGCTGCCCGAGCGCTGTTCGATCATCGTGGGCAGGACGGCCTTGGCGCTCAAGAACGTGCCCTTGAGGTTGACGTCCTGCACCCGATCCCATTCTTCTTCGGAGACCATGTGAACCGGTCCGCCACCGGCTACGCCCGCCGCGGTAACGAGCACGTCGATGCGCCCAAACTGCTCGACGCATTCTTGCACCAGCGCCTCCGTGGCAGCGGCGTCACGCACGTCACCGATTCGGAACAAAGAGCCGGGAGCCGCCTTCTCGACGTCGCTCCAGCTGTCGGCTTCCTGCAGGTCGTAGCCCACCACGCTGGCTCGCTCCGCGGCATACCGCTTGGCGATCGCCAGACCGATGCCGGAACCGGCTCCGGTGATGAATGCAACTTTTCCCTCGAGGCGTCCCATTAAATCGCTCCTTGGTTCATTTGTTTCACGTTTCGATTCGCTTCTACTTTCACTACTTCACTACTTCACTACTTCACTACGGGCAAAGCATCGCTCATCGGGGGCAAGACCTTGCTCAGCCGGGTCGAGTAGGAAGAATCTTCGATTCGCTCGCAAATTCTCCAGCCGTCCGCGGTTCTGACCAGCTGATCGTTGTAGTAGCCACCGTCGAAGAACAGGACGTGAGCCTTTTCTTCGCCGGGCAAAGCCATCGGGTTGTAGAACACCGACCGCGCCGTTCCCTTGTCGCCGTCGAGTTCCACCACACGGTTGCAGACTACGTGCTGGGTCATCGGAAACATCGCCATGGTCTTCTCGAGCCAGGCGCGAACTTCGGGGAGCTTTCCCTTGATCCCCCCTGCGGACTCGTAGTCGATGAACGCATCCTCGGTAAAGACGGTCTCGTAGAGATCCCAGTCTTTGGTGTCTACTGCCGTGGCGTAGCGGGTCAGGAGGTCATCGACCTCCAGGCGGTCACTCAGTTGTTCGAGAGTCATGGGGGCCATGAATGAATGATCCTTCTTGTGAGTTTGTGAGGAGGGAACCGGTTCCAATTCTGACGGGTTTGCCAGTCGGCGTCGACCCGAAAGAGTTCGCAGACTGGACTGTTCTGTACAGCGCCGGCCAAAACCCGACAGATTCGCGCCGACCGGATGCCCTGCCGCCCGATTGCGCTTGCGAGCCCCGGTCTTGTACGATGCTCGTCCGCGAACGGCGACCCGCAACTTTCAGGGAGATCCAGTAAATGGCCGACATTCTCAAGTACGAAGGCAAACGCTGCGTAGTTACCGGAGCTGCCTCAGGTATGGGCGACGCCTGTGCGCAAATCCTCAGCGACCTCGGTGCCGAGGTCTTCGCCCTCGACGTTCAGGACATCAAGGCCTCGGTCCATCGATCGATCAAGGCGGATCTGTCATCCGAGTCGTCCATCGATGCGGCACTGGGAGAAATTGAAGGCCAAATCGACTGCCTGTTCAATTGCGCGGGTTTGCCCGGAGCACCGCGTTTCTCGGCCCTGGACACCTGCGTGGTAAACATCGTCGGTCTGCGAGACCTCACCGAAAAGCTGTTGCCCCGCATCAAAGACGGCGGCGCAATCGCAAGCATCACCTCGGTGGCCGGGATGGGCTACCCAAACAACCAGGAGAAGGTGCACGAGTTCCTCGATACCCCGGACTTCGCAGCGGGCAAGGCCTGGTGCGAAGCCAACCCCGAGGTCGCCAATGGCTACTTGTTCAGTAAGCAGGCCATCATCGGATACACCTACCGTCGGGCCGCCGAACTCAGCCAACGTCAAATTCGCATCAACTGCCTGAGTCCCGCTCCGACCGATACGCCGATGATGGAAGCCTTCCACGAGCAGATCCCCGCAGAGGCGATGGCCGAACACTTCCAGGCCCCCGTAGGGCGCAACGCCACCCCGGAAGAAATGGCCGAACCCCTCATCTTGTTGAACAGCGAGGCCTCCCGCTTCATCAGCGGCATCAACCTGTTTGTGGACTACGGATACACCGGCCAGGTCTTCTGCGGCCAACGCCCGGGGCTCCTGATCCAGTAGTTCCCGGCAGTTTCAAGCGCAGATGCAGGCTCAATCGACGAGCCCCCGGTACAGAATCCCGACAAACTGATCCGGGGCGAGGAATCCGTTGCCCCATTTCGCGTCGAAGTCCGCCGTAGGCTTGATCGCGACGACCTCGTCGACGCTCTTGCCCTCGGCGATCGCAGCCGCAATCCGGTCGCAGATCGTGTCGAGCATCTCCCGATACGCCACTAGCTCTCGGCGATTGGACAGCGGGCCGTGTCCCGGGATGATCTGCGTCTCGTCGTCAGTGCGAGCCAACACCATATCCACCGCAGCGACCATGCCCCGAGGCTCTCCCCCGGTCGAAAAATCCACGAACGGATAGAACCCGTTGAAGTAGGTGTCTCCCATGTGGACCACGTTGGCGCCTTCGAAAAAAATCACCGAGTCGCCGTCGGTGTGCGCGGGATCGACGTGCACGACGTGAATAACCTGGCCGTTGAAGTGAAATGTCACATCGCGAGCGAAGGTGATCACCGGCAGGGCCTGCGCGGGGGATGCAGGGGTCTTGCGGCCAAGGGCCGCGCTGAACTGGTCTTGGCTCATGCGCACCCGCACATTGTCGTGTGCCACGATCACCGCACCGGCCGACGCCATGTTCGAGTTGCCGCCGGTATGATCGCCATGCCAGTGGGTGTTGACCACATAGCGCAGGGGTGTTGAAGCGAGTTTTGCCACCGCGGCGAGAATCTTGTTCGACAGCGGGGCGAACTGATCGTCGATCACCAACGTACCGTTCGGGCCATAACTCACCCCCAGGTTGCCACCCTGCCCCACCAACATCGCAATGCCCGGCGCGAGGACGGTCGTGTGGATCTCCACTTCGTCTGCCGCTCGGCAGACACCGGCCGCAGCGATGCCGATCGCCGCAAGCGAGATGCAAAAGCAGCGCAACCAATTTGCCCCGAATGAATCCATTAGCGTTTCTCCCGAATTGCGAGTTCCCATTGATCCCATGAGCGGTGGGGAATGATGGAGCGAGCCGGCTAAGATTGCGAGACCTCAATCACTGGAGACCTCCTCGAAATGCGTACTGAAATCTGCGAGCGCCTTGGAATCGATGTTCCAATCTTTGCCTTTACCCACTGCCGCGATGTCGTGGTCGCTGTGAGCAAGGCCGGCGGCTTCGGAGTCCTGGGCGCAGTGGGTTTTTCGCCGGAGCAGCTCGAGAAGGAATGCCAGTGGATCGATCAACACATCGGCGACAAGCCGTACGGCATCGACACCGTGATCCCGCAGAAGTATGAGGGCATGGGTGAAACCGACCCGTCGAAGCTCGAAGAGCAGCTGCTGGCAGCCGTCCCCCAGCAACACCGCGACTTCGCGGACAAGCTGCTCAAAGACCACGGCGTGCCCGAACTCCCCGACGATGTGCCGTCGATGGGACTTCTGGGTTGGACCGAAGCCACGGCGAACCCCCAGATCGACGTCGCGCTCGCTCACCCCAAGGTCAGACTGATCGCCAACGCGCTCGGAACGCCACCCGACGACATCATCAAGCGCATCCACGAATCCGGTCGCCTGGTTGCGGCGCTATGTGGCAGCGCCAAACAAGCGCTGCGTCACAAGGACGCCAACCTCGACATCATCATCGCCCAGGGTCACGAGGGTGGCGGACACACCGGAGAAGTCGGCAGCGTGGTGCTGTGGCCGGAAGTGATCGAAGCCGTGGCTCCGACCCCGGTGCTCGCCGCCGGTGGGATCGGCTCGGGCAAGCAGATGGCGGCCGCCATGGCCCTGGGCGCGCAGGGTGTGTGGTGTGGATCGATCTGGTTGACGGTAAAGGAAGCGTCAACGCCGATGGAGCAGAAGGAATCTCTCTTCGCCGCCGGGAGCCGAGACACGATTCGATCTCGCTCGGTGACGGGCAAGCCCGCGCGTATGCTCAAGAACGCTTGGACGGAAGCCTGGGAGCACCCGGACAATCCCAAGCCGCTCGGGATGCCGCTGCAGGGTCTCGTCACCATGGACATGGTGATGCGCACCAGCATGTACGCGGCAAAGTCGCAAGCGGTGGCCTTCAATCCGGTGGGTCAGATTGTCGGAACCATGAATCAGATTCTGCCGGCGAGAAACGTGGTCGACAACATGATCGACGAATACATCGAAGCGGTGGAGCGGATGCACTCGGGACTTTCGTCTTAGCCCGGGCCGCCCGCATACTTCTTCATCAGTCTGCGCATGAGCTTCTTGCCGAGCGCGAGTTCTTCTCGACTCATTTTCGCTTCGAGCTGGTCTCTGTATTGCTGTGCCAGGTCGTAGCCGCGAACCCCTGCCACTTCATTCCACGCATAGGCATTGGACAAGTTCAGACGAATGCCGTCCCCCTCTGCGTACATACGCGCCAGCGCATTCATGGCCTCGCCACTTCCACCCAATGCCGAGCGACGGTACCACTGGAAGGCCTTCTCACTGCTCGAGTCGGTTCCCGCGCCCGTCTGGTAACCGAGCGCCAGGAAATAGGCGGCCCTTGCATGTCCCCCTCGCGCCGCCTCGCCGAACCAAGCAAACGACTTCTGCGGGCTGCGTGGAGAGTTCGACACTGCACCGGCGAGCAGCAGCGCGAGTGAAAACTGCGCTTCGACGTGGCCTTGTTCCGCGGCCAGTTGGTACTGCCGTGCCGCTTCGAACAGATCCTTTTCGACCTTCCGGCCAAACTCGTATGCGAGACCGAGCTGGTAGTAGCCCGCGATCTGATCGTCGTCCTGAGGCTGCGTCGCTCGCGCAAACTCGCCGTCGAGTTCGGCGGACGCGATCCCACACACACTGACGGCGGCGACGAGTGCCGCGAGCGCGCGAATCGACGAACGAATACCGCTGGGGACGCCATGCATTGATTGGCAGATTAGCAGCCCAGTTCTCCGTCTCGCCGCCAGGTGATCTCTCCCCGATACAAGGTCAACGCCACGTGATCCCGGCTCAAGCGCTCGCGGAAACGCTGCCAGGACAGGTCGACCAGGCACAGGTCGGCTGGATCGCCTGTTGCGAGTTGCGCCGGGGGCCGACCCGGAGCATCGATCGGCGAGGTAAAGAGCGCCAGTGCGCGTTCGGGGGTCAGGGCCTCAGACTTCCCCAGCTCGCGGCCCGCCCGGGTGCGCCGATGCACCGCGGCGCGAATCGCGAGCCACGGATCCGGATCTCCATAGGGTGCGTCGGTCCCGGCCCCCAACGCGACCGCGCCGTCGAGGAAACCACGCCCGCGATACAGCCAGGCGCGGTCGGCGGCGTCGACGTCTAGCGCGTAGACATCTCCGCGTTCGTAAATGAAGCCGGGCTGGGTCACCACCCACAAATCCAGCTCTGCCAGCAACTCGACCAGCTCCGTCGGCGCCACCGAGGCGTGTTCGATGCGATCTCCCGGGCACGGGCCCGCTTCGCGCAGGGCGGTCGCGGCCATCACGAGTTCCGCACGGGTCACACAATGAAAGGCGGTTGCGCGCCGGGCGCCATGCGCTTTGCGGATCGCGTCGACCAGTTCGTCGAAGACGGGTAGTGCCGGCTCGCGCAAGATGATTTTCACGGGACCCAATTCGATCTGCGCTCCGGGTGGGGGTGCCCCGTCGATGCCTCCCATCGCGACGACGCGTTGCAACATTTCTTTGCCGGCGACGGCATCCGAGAGCGCTTTGTACTCAGCGCTGCCCTTGTCCGGGGTCGCATCCATTACGGCCGTCACTCCGAACGACGCCAACTCTCGACCCACCTCTGACAGATCGGGGACCGACGAGGGCCCGATGCGCTGCCTCAGCCAATTGTCCTGGTAAAAGACGCGGCCGGTGATCTTTCCCGATGCGCTTCGCTCGACGCCCTCCGGCAGTGAACCTCCCTCGAGTTCGAGCGTCCCGACTGCCGCTGAATTCAACATCCATAGCGCTCCACTGCGATGTTGAATTCGCATCGGAACGTCGCTCGGGCCGAGCCCGTCGAGTGCCCATCGATCGAGGTCTCCGGCCACCGTTTCGTGATAACCGACGCCGCGGATCCAACCGCGATTCAACACCGCTGCCTCGAGGGCGCGACCCAAGTCTTCCCGGTTGCACACGTCGGGCGGACCGCACGAAACCGACGTCTTTGCTGCGGCGAGTGCGAAGAGATGGAGATGGTGGTCGTGGAGCCCCGGCAGCAGGGCACCTCCCGCGGCATCGATCGTCGCGACGCCCTTCTCTCGAGGCAACTCGACGTCCATCGCGGCGATGGTTTCCCCCGCGATGCGAACGTCCATCACGACGCCGTCCCTCACCTCGGCTCGACGAATCAACAGATCGCTCACCCAACGGCCCCGAGATCCGCCAGGACCGAATGGGTATCCGCACCCAGTGTCGCTGCCGAGGACACGACTGGACGAGCGCGCGGGGGATCGACGGGCCGAACCTCGTCTCCGATGCGAACTTGCCATCGGCCTCCGTCCTCTTGCTCGACCAGCGGCTGCTCGGATCTACCGGTCGACCCGATGTCCCAGTCCGAACTCGCGGAGCACAGCACGTGTCGAACCACGCTGCGCAGTGAAACGTCGAGCAACCGACTCTCGTCGCTTTGCCACGACGCGAGTGCCGCCACCGCTGCGTGCATCCCCGTCAGTGGATCTGCGATCGCATCGCCGCAGCAGACCGGAGAAAGCGAGCCACCGAGAATACTCTGGTTGTACCGTGCCGTCGCCGCGGACAAACCCGCTGCGGCCGCGGCGTCGTCACCGAATGCCACCCAACCCGCTTCGGGTTCGCTGCGGCCATAGCCCGTGATGCTGACCCAGGTCAAGTTCGACCTGCGTGCCACCCAGTCTTCGGCGACGATTCCAAATTGGGCGAGCGCGCGAGGCCTCGCGCTCTCAACCACGATGTCTGCACGCTCGAGCAGCCGTTCGAGAGTGGCGCGGCCCCGAACGCTGCCGAATTCGAGGGCGACACTCTGCTTGCCCGCATTCAAGAGATCGAAGAACTGCAGAGCGCCGGTGCGCGCGCCATCGGGGCGCTCGAGACTTTCGAGCTTGATCACCCGGGCGCCGGCGAACCCGAGCAATTGGGCGCAAAGGGGTCCAGCCCACAGACTCGAAAGATCGAGCACGACCGGCTCACGACGGGACCTTTGCTTCGAATTCTTCCGGCCGCGGGTCACTTCGAGCCAAGACCCCGGCCCGGAACGAGCGAAAGCGTCGCGTTCCAGTCCCGTTGCCTGCGCCACAGGTAGCCCCATCAAACGCGCTCGAGACAGAGCCCAAGCAACGTTGTGCGAGCCGAGTTGCACTTCCAGCTGAGACCAGAGATCAGCGGCTTTCTCGATTTCGACTTCCAGCCAGGCGGGCACCAGCTCGCGATCGCTTTCCCGGGCCAGGTTGACCGCGAGCCAACCATCGGCGGCTTTGATCAAGCGGCAACTTCCACCCGGCGAAACCGAACCTCGGCGCTCGAACCCGAAGACCGCCGCGCGCTCGCCGAGCAGCCGCGCCGGGTCGAGAGCCCCACCGCGCCAGGCGTTTCCCGCCAGGCTGCGAAGCGCCAACAGCGCGCCCTTCGACGCACTTGCCAAGGGTGCCGGCGCGAGCAATGGGGGGCCGTCGGGAAGGCCGGACAAGGCCATCGCGCCACAGCGCGCCCATTCGAAGTGTGGGTGAAGCTCGCTCGCGAGGTCCGGCGGCGCAGGGTCCCCGAGCCGGAGTTCTAGCCGCCGCAGCAGCCCAGCCGCGAAATCCGAGACAAACCCGGCCTTCGAAAGGGAAATTTCTTCGGCTGTCGCCGCGGTCGGGACTGATCGGTCTGTGGCCAAGACGAACCCCTGAAAGGCGCAAACGTGGTTCCAAGGGGCCGTAGGAGTCTTCGCGGGAGCCCTGCACCCCGGTTGCCGCTGAGTCGCGCGATGCGCAGGCTAGCATTCCTGCTGAAAAACATTTATTTTCGCCACCTTCGGTCGGATTGGCCTATGGGGTCTCAGCTCACAGGACGAGCAGATCACGCATGAATCAACGGGTTCCGACCCTCACGCAGATTCCAGCTGCAGCGTACGAAAACGAAATCGCGACTAGAACGCGACCGAATGCTGCAGTCTGCCGAATAGATGAAGGAGCGACGATGGCACTACTAAAGGCGGGGACCCGACTGAAGAGTTCGGTTTGCACGACAGAATTGATGGTGGTCGGCGCGCCCAAAGACGAAGTCGAAATCACTTGCGGCGGCGCCCCTCTGATCGCGATGGGCGAAGAAGGCAGCGGCGCGATCGCGGACGACGCCAAGGAAGGGACGCAGATCGGCAAGCGCTATGTCAGCGAAGCCGGCGACCTCGAGATCCTCTGCACCAAACCCGGCGAAGGCAGCCTCGCGGCGAACGGCGCACCCCTCAAGATCAAGGGCGCCAAGCCTCTTCCTTCATCGGACTAGCGCAAGCGCGCGCCTAAGGTCTCGACAACCCCCCAGGATGAACGAATGAATCTCATGATGCTGCTCGAAATGGCTTCGTCGAGTTTCGGCGAGCGGGTGGCCATTACCAACGGCGACGACCAACTCACCTATGCCGAGCTGTTTCAAGCCGCGGGCGTCGCCGGCGCGCGGGCCAAAGCCGCCGGCGCCGACTATTTCTCGATGCTCGACGAGAGCAGCCTGGCCTTCCCGGTCGCACTCTTTGGTGCCGCCTGGGCGGGCATTCCGTTCGTTCCGCTCAACTATCGCTTGACCGGCGACGAACTCGAAGCGCTGCTCGGCCGCGTGGAGCCATCGCTACTGCTCTGCGACCCCGATCGCACCGAGAGTCTCGCGAAGCGGGAAAAGAGCAACGCCATCGGGCGGGAAGACTTTCTGGCCGCCGCGCGAGAGCCCGGCGCCGAGAGTCTCGATCCCGATTGGTCGATGGATCCAGAAGAGATCGCCATCCTTCTTTTCACCAGCGGCACCACCGGCGCACCCAAGGCGGCGGTCCTGCGCCATCAACACATCGTTTCGTATATCTTGAGCACGGTAGAATTCATGAGCGCGGACGAAGACGCAGCTCAACTCGTCTGTGTTCCGCCCTATCACATCGCGGGCATCGCCTCGCTGGCGAGTTCGATCTACTCCGGACGTCGCATCGTGCAGCTGCCATCGTTTAGCGCCGAAGCCTGGTTGGAAACCGCGCGACGTGAAAAGATCACCAACGCGATGGTGGTCCCCACGATGCTTTCCCGCATCATCGAAGCACTCGAGGGTCAGGACACCGCAGATCTAAAAGATCTGAAGGCGATGTCCTACGGAGGCGGCAAGATGCCCCAGGCCGTAATCGAGCGCGCGATCGAACTGTTTCCGGAGACGAACTTCGCCAACGCATACGGCTGGACTGAAACCAGTTCCACCATCTCGATTCTCGGGCC
>SMVB01165717.1_pt1 | contig 12936 bp, 15 predicted proteins | sample 2456461 | NCBI WGS metagenome assembly SMVB01 (sample SAMN11095934, study PRJNA526329) | marine sediment metagenome | biome: Marine sediment; feature: Surficial sediment; material: Deep marine sediment; isolation source: Hadal surficial sediment | place: Pacific Ocean | collected 2014-05 | depth...
CACCGTTGGACCTCGATGACGCGAACCAGCCTGATGAGGGCGAAGCACCTGGGGAAGCCGAATCGGCGGAGCCGGCGCCCGGGCTGGAGGTCGAGGCGGATGCGGAGCCGGATTCGGAGTCCGCGATCGATCCCGAGGACGTGGAGGAAATCGTCCTGGATGAGGGCGAATCGCCTCACCCATTCGGTTGGAACCGGGAGGTCGTATCCGAAGCCCCAGCGAAACATCAACCGGCGCCGGAGGGGCTCGATCCGGTAGCCGCGCTGGGTCCGTTGAACGTCGATATCGAGCCCGCCGATCTGGAGCCCGCCACCCCGCTGCGCAAACGGCATTGGATACCCGTGGCGACTGTCGTTGCGACGCTGGCGCTGGTAGCGCAGGTGTTCTGGTCGCAACAGGACGAGTGGTCTGCAGATCCGTCGATTCGACCGATCTACGAATTCGGCTGTCGCCTTTTCTTCTGCGAGCTGGCACCGCTGCGGGCGGTTGATGCGATCTACTCGAAGAACCTGGTCGTGCGCGAGCACCCGGATGTCGAGGATGCGCTGATGATCGATGCGCTGGTGATCAATGGCGCCCCCTTCGAACAACCCTATCCGGTCATTGAACTGCGGTTCTCTTCGATTGACGGGCGCACCGTGGCCGGGCGCCGGTTTCAGCCGGCCGAGTATCTCGCCGGGGAAGCCGCGGGCGCGAAGATGATCGGTCCCAACACGCCGGTACACATCTCGTTGTCCATCAAGGATCCCGGTGCGGACGCAGTCAACTACGTCATGTTGTTTCACTGAGCGCGGGACGAAATTTCGCGTCCGACTGCGATTTGAATTTTCAGCGGCCGGTGGCGGCGGTATCATGTCAGGCCTTTCCCGGCGTCGTCGTGCAACTCCTTGCTCCGTATCGGTCCTCACAACCTGCGTAACCCGATCGTGCTTGCGCCCATGGCCGGCGTAACCGATCTGCCGTTTCGCGAGCTGGCCTGGGAATTGGGCGCGGGCGCCGTCGTTACCGAGATGACCAGCGCCAAACCTGAGCTATGGGATACGGCACTTTCCCGGGAACGGCGGGCGATGCCGCGCGATGCCGGGCCACGCATCATCCAGGTGGCCGGCAGCGACGCGCCGATGATCGGTGATGCGGTTCGGCGTGCCGAGCAGAGCGGGGCAGAGATCGTCGATATCAACATGGGTTGCCCGGCCAAGAAGGTGTGTCGCCAGCTTGCCGGATCTGCACTGCTGGCGGATGAGGCGCTGGTGGGCCGAATTCTGGATGCTGCGGTGCGCGCGACATCCCTGCCCGTGACGCTGAAGATGCGCACGGGGTCGACACCACAGCAGCGCAACGGGGTACGCATCGCGCGTCTCGCAGAAGCGGCGGGCGTGGCGTCGTTGGCGGTGCATGGCAGGACGCGCAGCTGCCGCTTCGTGGGCCGGGTCGAGTACCAGACGATCGCCGAGATCAAACGCGCGGTGTCGGTGCCGGTGTTCGCCAATGGAGACATCGACAGTTATGCGTCGGCCGTGGCGGTGCTGCGCTGCACCGGTGCGGATGGGTTGCTGATTGGTCGGGCTGCGCTCGGCGCGCCCTGGTTGCCGGGAGACATAGCAATCGGGTTGGCGATGGGTCGTGCGCCGGTTGCGCGGGGGCCCGTCGAGGTATTGGGCATCGCGGCGCGGCATCTGCAGCGGCTGCATGAATTCTATGGGGAACGGCGTGCGCTGGGGATCGCGCGTAAGCACGTGAAGAGCTACCTGGAGCGACTGGGGCTGAGTCGAGTACGTATCCAGGCATTTACTCGACTGGAGACGGCCGTTGCGCAGCACGACTTCGTGGCACGCCTGTTGACAACACCTATGGCAGCACGTGTGCCAGCAAGCCGGGAAGACGAGGCGGCATGATAACGATACCTACGCGAGTCACGCCGCTGCAGCGCAGCATTGCCGAGGCGCCGCAAGGATACTTCGAGACCCTCGATGGCGCGCGCGCGGGGGGGCCTGTACGATCTCGTCATGACTGAAGTCGAGCGGCCCTTGCTGGAGGCGGTGATGGGTCATGTGGACGACAACCAGACCCGGGCCGCGGAATTGTTGGGGCTCAGTCGCGGCACGCTGCACAAAAAGCTCAAGCAACACGGGTTGCTGGAACTCTGATTTGATGACCTCCGAAGTACGCACCGTTTCGCGGGCGTTGCTGAGCGTTTCCGACAAAACCGGAATCGAGACACTCGGTGCGGCGTTGGTCGCCGCGGGCGTCGAACTATTGTCCACGGGTGGCACCTTCCGCGCCTTGCGCGATGCAAACCTCCCGGTCCTGGACCTGGCTGACTACACCGGCTTCCCGGAGATGATGGATGGGCGGGTCAAAACCCTGCATCCAAAGATTCATGGCGGCCTCCTCGGTCGCCGCGGTCAGGACGATGCCGTCATGGCGGAGCATGGAATCGGCGCAATCGATCTGGCGGTGATCAACCTCTATCCCTTTGAAGCCACGGTGGCGCGCGAAGATTGCACCGAGGAACTGGCCATCGAGAACATCGATATCGGCGGCCCGGCCATGGTTCGATCGGCGGCGAAGAATCACCGGGATGTGCTCGTGGTCGTCGACCCGCAGGATTATGCCGAAGTCATGGCAACGGTCGCGGGTGGCGGGTCCTCGCTGGAAATGCGCCGGACGTATGCGGTGAAGGCGTTCCGTCATACCGCCGCGTACGATGCCGCTGTTTCCGGTTACCTGGGTCGCGACGAACTGCTTCCGGAACGCATCGTGTTCGCGTACGCGCGGGCCCAGCAGATGCGCTACGGCGAAAATCCACACCAGGACGCGGCGTTGTACGTCGAGTCGAACGCTCCGTCATCGGGCAGCGTGGCGGGTGCCCGGCAGGTTCAAGGCAAAGCGCTGTCCTACAACAATATCGCCGACACTGATGCGGCGCTGGAATGCGTCAAGGTGTTTGCTGAGCCGGCCTGTGTGATCGTCAAACACGCGAATCCGTGTGGTGTTGCCGAAGCGGATTCCATCGGCGCCGCCTACGATGCGGCTTTTGCAACCGACCCGACGTCGGCGTATGGCGGCATCGTTGCGTTCAACCGCGCGCTGGACGCGGCAACGCTCGAGCGGATCATCGATCGGCAGTTTGCCGAGGTCGTCATCGCCCCCGGCGTTGCCGACGCCGCGGTCCTCGTGGCCCAAGCGCGCAAAAATCTCCGGCTGCTCGATTGCGGTGAGTTGCTGCCCGCACCCGCGCGGCGTCTGGACTTCAAACGGATCGTCGGCGGGCTGCTGGCCCAGGAGCTGGATGTAGACCCTCTCACCGTGGAGGATCTGCGGATGGTCACCCGGCGCACACCCAGCGCCGCCGAACTGACGGATCTGATGTTTGCCTGGAAAGTGGCATGGTTCGTCAAATCCAATGCGATTGTCTACGCGCGTGAGCGACGCACCATCGGCGTTGGCGCAGGGCAGATGAGCCGCGTGATCAGCGCGAAGATCGCGGGCCTCAAGGCCGCCGAGGAGGGCCTGGAGGTCGCCGGATCGGTCATGGCGTCGGATGCCTTCTTCCCGTTTCGCGACGGAATAGACGCGGCCGCTGAAGCGGGCATCAGGGCGGTCATCCAGCCGGGTGGCTCGGTGCGTGACGAGGAAGTCATCGCCGCCGCTGATGATCACGATATGGCCATGGTGTTCACGGGCATCCGGCACTTCAGACACTGAGCCATCGGGCACTGATTCGAGAAGGGGGTGGGCGCGTGAAGATACTGGTGGTGGGCAGCGGCGGTCGCGAACATGCCCTGGCCTGGAAGGCGGCGCGCAGCGCCGGCGTGGACCATGTATTCGTCGCACCGGGCAATGCCGGCACCGCGCGCGAGCCCAACGTGTCCAACGTCGATATCGCCGTGGGTGATTTTGCCGGGCTGGCCGCGTTCGTGCGCAGCGAAGGCGTCGACCTGACGATCGCCGGGCCGGAGAATCCGTTGGTCGATGGCATTCGGGATTACTTCGACGTGCAACACCTGCCCCTGTTCGGTCCGAGCAAGGGAGCGGCTCAGCTCGAAGGATCCAAATCGTTCACGAAGGATTTTCTGGCGCGACACGGCATTCCCACCGCCGCCTATCAGACATTCACCGACCTCGACCCGGCGCTGGAGTACATCGACGTGCAAGGTGCGCCGATTGTCATCAAAGGCGACGGTCTTGCTGCCGGGAAAGCCGTCGTGGTGGCCCACACCGTCGATGAAGCCAGAGCGGCCGTGCGCGGCATGCTGTCCGGTGCGTCGTTTGGCGATGCCGGGCGCAAGGTCGTCATCGAGGAATTCCTCGACGGCGAGGAAGCGAGTTTCATCTGTCTGTGCGACGGCGTTCGCGCGCTGCCGTTCGCCAGCTCTCAGGATCACAAAGCCCGGGACGATGGTGACCTGGGACCGAACACCGGAGGCATGGGCGCGTACTCACCGGCGCCCGTCGTCACAGCCGAGGTTCACGCGCGGATCATGCGCGAGGTGGTTGAGCCGACCATCGCGGGCATGGCCGCGGAGGGGCATCCCTACCAGGGGTTTCTGTATGCGGGTTTGATGATCATGCCGGACGGGTCGCTAAAGGTGATCGAATTCAACTGCCGGTTCGGTGATCCCGAAGCGCAGCCCGTGCTGATGCGCCTGCGCTCGGACCTGGTTGCACTGTGTCAGGCAGCGCTGGCTGGCGGCCTGGACCAGGTCGAGCTGGATTGGGATCCACGGGCCGCGTTGGGCGTCGTCCTCGCGGCCGGCGGCTATCCGCTGGAGTATGCGAAGGGCGATGTCATTTCCGGACTGGACGTGGTCGAGAGCGATGATGTGAAGGTGTTTCACGCGGGCTCGCGCATGGAAGGCGACGATGTGGTCACCAGTGGTGGTCGCGTGTTGTGTGTCGTGGGTCTTGGCGATGATGTGTCGAGCGCACAGCGAGTGGCTTATCGGGCGGTCGCGGAGCTCGATTGGCGCAACATCTACTGCCGACGCGACATCGGCTACCGGGCGGTCGCCCGGGAGTTGGCCTAACGCGCACGGCGCGTTGGGAGGAAGGCTGCTGGTGGTCGTCCCCGCCGACCTGCGACGCTCCCGGCATGAACGTGATGGAAACGTTGCGCCGGTTGCCCCGCTATCGCTTCGCCAGCGACGAACACCTGACTACGCTCGTGAACACCGCGAAGCTGCTGCGGCTTCCGGCGGGCCGGTTGGTTCGACCTCCGCGTCTGCCGCCGGACGTCTGTCTGTATCTGATTCGCGGGTCGGTGCGTCGCACCGATCGCCGCCGCCGCGTGCAATCGTTGACTCACCGGGCAAGTGCCGCGCGTGAGCCAATCCTGGATGCAGAATTCCCTCAACTGGTGACCTGCGGGCGCGTGCAGTTGTTGCGGGTGGGTGACCCCGAGGAGGCGTTGGCCGAGCCTCTGCCGTTGGGAAGTCCGGACGTTTGCACGCCGGCTGACCCGGGTTTTGAACCCTGGCTTGGCCGATTCCTCGGTGGGCCGTTGCTGGCCAGGCTATCGGCCCTCGACTTGCAGCGATTGTTTCGCGGCCTGACCGTGTCGAACGTGGCGGCCGGCGATGTGTTGATTCGTCGTGGCGAACCGGGAGACGCTTTCTACGTGGTCTGTGACGGTGCCGTACAGATCGTTCAGGAGGGTCATATCCGGCATGTGGTGCGCAGCGGCGGTTTCTTCGGTGAGGATGCGCTGCTCAGAGGGGCACCGCGCAATGCCGACGCGATTGCCCTGACACCTTGCAGCTTGCTTCAGTTGCCGGCGGAGCTGTTTGCCGAGTTGTTGATCGCGTCGTTGCACGCGCCGCCCGCGAAATTCGACGGAGCGCGGCTCGAGCTCACGCCGGGTTTGGATCCGCGAGCGTTGGCTGCCCGGTTGCACCCAGGGTCTTATCTCTTGACCGGGGGCTCACCCGCCGATCGACGGTTTACCGCATTCCTGCTGCAACATCGAGGTTTTGTCGTCTACGGAGAGGCCTGATCGGGGTCAAGTCAGGGTCTCGTCGTTGGCGCCTGCCCCTGCTACAGTTTGCTGAACTGCAACTTCCGGTGGAAATCAACGTGCCCAGCGACTGCCTGTTCTGCAAGCTCGTCACTCGCGAAATTCCGGGTGACATCGTTTACGAGGACGAGGACGTACTCGCGTTCAATGACATCAGTCCGCAGGCGCCGACGCACATTCTCATTATTCCCAAGCAGCACGTTGCCACCGTGAACGATGTACCCGAAGAGCAAGCGAGTCTGTTCGGCACCCTGGTTGGCTGCGCCAAACGCCTCGCCATTCAACGTGGCATCGATGCGTCCGGCTACCGGCTGATCATGAACTGCAACGGCGAAGGCGGGCAGACGGTGTTCCACGTTCATTTACACCTGCTCGGCGGCCGGCAACTCACGGGGCTCGGCTGATGGCGACCCCTTCCTTTATGGACACGCTGGTGCTGGGCGTGGATCGGGTGCTGAAGACCCTCGCCCGCACAACGCGCGCAGAACGACCGTCGCCTGGCCAAGAGGTCGAGGATGTGTCGCTCAGCGAGACAGATACGCGCCACGCCGCAGGCTTGATGCGAGTCAACCACACGGGCGAGATCTGTGCCCAGGCCATGTATGAGGGTCAAGCGCTGGTTGCGCGGGACGGCCGCGTCAAGGCTGCGCTGCTCGATGCCGCACGCGAGGAAGAAGATCATCTTGCCTGGTGTGATGAACGCCTCGATCAGCTCGACAGCAAGCCCAGCGTGCTGAACCCGGTGTGGTACGGATTGTCGTATGCGCTGGGCGCCGCGACGGGCCTGATGGGCGACAAGATCAGTCTCGGCTTCGTTGCCGCAACCGAAGACCAGGTCTGCAAACACCTGGAGTCCCATCTCGAGAAACTTCCGGCGGACGATGCGCGCAGCCGGAGGATCGTCGAACAGATGCGCGCCGATGAAGCCCGGCATGGCACCAATGCGCGGCGCGCCGGCGGCGTCGAATTCCCGGCGCCCGTCAAAGACGTAATGTCTCTGATCTCAAAACTCATGACTGAGACCAGCTACCGCGGCTAGTGAGCGACCGGCACGGACCGAGGCATAGCGCGCCCGCTGTTGACCGGGCGAAACCCTAGCCAGCAGACAGCGGCGGGTGGTAGAGCATCTGCACGAGCGTTCCATCCGGGTCCCGACAGTAGAAGCTGCGCGCACCATCCCGGTGGGTCTTTGGTTCCGTCACGATCGGTGTGTCGTGTTCGACCATGAACGCGTACCAGTCGTCGACCTCCTCGATTTTGCGAATGATGAAGCCGATGTGGCTCAGTCGTTGCGCATCCGCTGCTTGCGCATGGGGCGCCCGGTGGATGGCGACGTTGTCGCTGCCCGACGTGAGGTAGATGTTGTCCGGGTCGGGGTGCCATTCCACGTTCATTCCCAGTAACCGGGTGTAGAAATCGACACAGGCGTCGAACGCGTTCACGTAGAGCGCCACGTGGTGCATGCCGGCCGTTGGCGGGGGTCGGTCAACCATCGGCAGTGGACTCGCGGATGGCTTCGTCGATGATCTCGACGGCGTGGCTGATCTGGACCCCACCGCGTTCCAGCATGATCGACGCCGAGCAGTATTTTTCCGCGGACAGGGCCACGGCTCGCTCGACCTGTTGCGGCTTCAGATTTCGACCGGTCACGGTGAATGCGATATGGATCGTCTGGAAAACGCTGGGAATGCCGTCGCTGCGTGTGGCGGTCAACTGGGTCACACAATCAGATACGTTCTGACGGGACTTTTTCAGGATATTGACGACGTCGAAGGCGGTGCAGGCCCCCAGGCCCATCAGTACCATCTCCATCGGGCGAACACCCAGGTTCTGACCGCCATGATCCGGCGGGCCGTCGAGGACGATGCTGTGTCCGCTGCCCGACTCGGCAACGAACATCGCCTTTTCCACCCAGCGTATTGTCGCCTTCATAACCACCAGTGTTTGTAATCTCGTGACACTCTGCTTGAAAGTTATGTTAACTGCGACCGTTCGGCCACGAAAACTGTGCCGCTCGTCGTTGATCCCTCGTTTACTGGATCACAGCTGTGCAAGCTTCGAAGCTCGCAAGACACGTTACGAAGGAGCGTCTCTAAATGCTTGCAGTTAACACTCAGTCCTCAGGGCTGGCGGCGAATCGACCCCTTGGCAATCCGTTCCCGCAAGACCCGAATGCCCCGGAAAGCCCACATCTGGATGCTTTTCTTTCTGCAGCCCACCGTCGCAAATATCCGGCCAAGAGTACGCTGATCTACGCCGGCGATAAGAGCGACTCCATTTATTTCATTCTCAAGGGATCGGTGACGGTCCTTGTGGAAGACGAATCCGGACGCGAAATCATCGTCGCGTACTTGAACAAGGGTGATTTCTTCGGTGAGATGCCGCTGTTCCTGGATGACAATGACCCGCGCACTGCATGGGTCAAGGCCAAAACCGAGTGTGAAGTAGCGGAGCTATCCTACGCAAAGTTCAGGGAAGTGGCCCACAAGCACACCGAGCTGATCTATGCCGTCAGCAATCAGATGGCCGAACGACTGCGTCGGACGACGCAGAAGGTCAGCGACCTGGCATTCCTGGACGTTACGGGACGGGTCGCACGGACGCTGCTGGATCTGACCAAACAGCCGGATGCGATGACGCATCCGGATGGCATGCAAATCAAAATCACCCGTCAGGAAATCGGCCGCATCGTGGGTTGTTCCCGGGAGATGGTCGGACGCGTACTTAAAACACTGGTCGAACAGGGATTGGTGTCTGTCAAAGGAAAGACGATGGTCGTTTACGGCACGCGTTAACCTCGTCTGACGAGGTTAGGAAGAAGGCGGGTTTATCCCGCCTTCTTTGTTACCTCACTCACAATTCAGCTGACGATGACCAGGTCGTCCGGCTCGCGGGCCGGGGACTTCAGGAACTCGTGAATGGCGCTTGCGGCGTCTGCGGGGCTGGTCGTTCCCGAATCGATGCTCAGGTCGCACAACGGCATGGGAAACTCGAAGGCCCCCGCGGCCTTCAGCCGCTGATAGTCTTCCACCGAGCGCAGTTTCCCCCAGCGCCCACGATCCGGGTTGGCAATGCGTTTGAACAGCTCGGATTCGGCGCACGTCAGCTCGACCCAGTTCACCCGGCTGTTCAGACGCTGTAGGAAGGTCGAACTCTGCGACAGAAACGATTGCCGGACAGTGGTCTCCGGGATGAATGTGAAAATCAGCGAGCGGTCCGCCATCGCGGCTTCCCTGAACACCTCCATCCAGGTGTATTCCCGGATTCGCACGAATGCGGGGCTGCCGAATTCGAATACGGAACTGGCGATGTCCGCCGCCAGATGATTGTGGAATACCTTATAGTCGGTCAGCCGGGCCAGCTCGTTAGCGACCGTGAGTTTTCCGGATGCGGGTGGCCCGTAGATGAAGACTAGATCCAACGCCTGCGCTCTCCAAGTACTACCGTTGGGCCTCCATCCTGAGGCCGCGGCGTGGAGATGGCAATGGTTCTCGTGCGCTCAGGGCAGTTCCGGATTGCCGGTTTCGAGGTAACGCTTCAGGCGTTGAAGCTGTCCAAGTTGCACGCGATCGACCGGCTCGGCGAGCGTGTCCAGCCCACCTTCGTGGTGGCCGCCCACCACATAGCGGTAGTCCAACCGGGTGCCTCCATCCGCCTCGCTTAGAGTGAAGCTCATGGCGCCGGCGACGCCCATGCTTTGCAGCGGCCCGAGCCCGCCCTTCAAACGCAGCATCCTGCCCGTGTCCGCGAACACCACTCGCATGTGCTCCACGGAACCCCCGCCTGGCAATTGCTCACAGAAGCAGCCACCGGCGCGGGCATCCATGCTGAAGTTGGCTGCGGCGCCCGAGTACGAATGTGCGGCGTCCCACCAGTGGCTGATGCGCTCTGTAAGCGCGGCGTAGACTTCGGTGGGCGTCGCGTTGATCGTCAGCTGGTGGACCGAGGTGAAGCCGGTCGCCGCCTTGTCCGTCACCTCGGCCTGCACGACGCCAGCCGACAACAGTAGCGCGATGAACGTGCTCCACATGGAACTACGCCTTGAACTACGCATGGAAGAGGGCGTTCAGTGCCGCCCCCGGATCGGCTTCGCGCATGAACGCTTCGCCGACCAGGAACGCGTTAACGCCCCGCGCGCGCATCTCGCTGACCTGGACGGGTTCGCGGATGCCGCTCTCGGTTACGACGACGGTGGCCGCGGGAATTCGTTCGAGCAGCGCGTAGGTGGTGTCGAGGCGCGTTTCGAAGGTGTGCAGATTGCGGTTGTTGATGCCAATCAGCGCAGGGTCGAGGGTCAATGCGGTCTCGAGTTCAGAGGCATTGTGCACCTCGACCAGCACATCCAGGCCAAGCCCCCGCGCCAGGCCATAGAATTCCTCGAGCTGGCCGGCATCGAGCGCCGCGACGATCAGCAACACGCAGTCCGCGCCCAGCGCCCGTGCTTCATATAGCTGATAAGCATCGACGGTGAAGTCTTTGCGCAACACCGGCAGTGCCACGACGTCGCGCGCGGCCGCCAGATAGTCGTCGTGGCCTTGAAAGAAGTGCTCGTCGGTCAGTACCGACAGGCAGACAGCACCGGCCTGCGCATAGCTTCTGGCGATGGCAACCGGATCGAAGTCGGCGCGGATCAAGCCTTTACTGGGCGATGCCTTTTTGATCTCCGCGATCACGGCCGGATGGCCGTCATCGATGCGGGCCCGGAGGGCACTGACGAAACCACGAGTCGCGGGTTGCCCGGCGGCACGGGACTCCAACAGAGCTTGCGGCGTCGCAGCGCTGCGCTGGCCTATTTCTTCACGTTTGTGAGCGAGGATACGCGTCAACACTGTTTCAGGCGCGCTGGCCCCGCTCACGATTCCGCCATCAAGCTGGAGATGCGGGCCAATTCGGCGAGCCGTTCCCGGGCGAGCCCGGCTGAGATTGCGTCCTGCGCCATGTCGACGCCGTTGGCGAAGCTCGTGGCCACGCCGGACGCGTAGATCGCGGCGCCCGCATTGAGTGCCACGATGGCCGCCGCGGCGGACTCGGGCTGACCGAGCGCCTGCCGAACAAGCTTGAGACTGGCCTGCGGAGAATCCGCGCGCAGCCCGTCAAGCGAGTGAACCGGCAACCCGAAGTCCTCCGGATGGACCTCGGATTCGGTGATTGCGCCGTCCTTCAGCTCGACCATGAACGAAGGCCCGGCGATCGATAATTCGTCCAGGCCGTCGGCGTGAGCGAGGATGACATGGCGACTGCCCAGGGTTTTCAGTACCTTGGCCATCGGCACCTGCCAGGCGGCGTCGAATACGCCGATGACCTGATTTGGCGCGTTGGCGGGATTGGTCATCGGTCCGAGTACGTTGAACAGGGTACGCACCCCCAGTTCCCGCCGCGGGCCGGCCGCGAAGCGCATGGCGCTGTGATGGGCGGGCGCGAACATGAAGCCGATGCCCACCTCTTCGACACAGCGGCCAATCTGTTCCGGCGTCAGTTCGAGGTTCACTCCTGCGGCTTCGAGCACGTCAGCGCTGCCGCTCTTGCTGGTCATGCCCCGGTTGCCGTGTTTGGCGACGTGCGCGCCCGCGGCGGCAGCGACGAACGCCGCAGCGGTGGACACGTTGAACAATTTTGCGCCGCCGCTGCCCCCGGTACCGCAGGTGTCGACCAGATAGGGTGCGGTGACCGCGACTTTGGTCGACAGGTCACGCATGGCCTCCACCGCGCCGGTCAACTCGTCGTCAACCTCACCCTTCACCCGCAGCGCCATCAACACGCCGCCAATCTGCGCCTCGGTTGCGGCCCCTGACATGATCGCGGCGAACAGCGCGCGGGCCTGCTCGCGGTTGAGGTCGTGCGCCTGGCTCAGTTCCGCCAGCGCCGTGCGTACGGCCTCATCGCTCATCCCGACAACGCCGCGCTCGGCACCCGTGCCAGAAAGTTGCGCAGCAGATCGTGGCCGGTGGGGGTGAGAATCGATTCCGGGTGGAACTGGACACCCTCGATGGGGTGTTCCCGGTGTGCCACGCCCATGATCTCGTCACGGCTGCCGTCCTCATGGCAGGTCCAGGCGGTGACTTCCAGGCAATCGGGCAGCGAGGCTTGGTCGATCACCAGCGAATGGTAGCGCGTGGCCTCGAAGGGATCAGGCAGATCTTCGAAAACGCCTTGCCCGGCGTGATGAATCATCGAGGTTTTACCGTGCATCACAGCCCGGGCGCGCACGATGTCACCGCCAAACACCTGACCGATGCTCTGGTGGCCCAGGCAGATTCCGAGCAATGGAATGTGAGGCCCAAAGGTACGCACCACGTCCATGGAGATGCCAGCCTCGTTGGGGGTGCAGGGCCCGGGTGAGATCACGATCACCTCGGGTGCTTTGGCTTCGATCTCGGCGAGCGTGATCTCGTCGTTGCGGTGCACTTCCACGTCGGCGCCGAGTTCGCCCAGATACTGGACCACGTTGTAGGTGAAGGAATCGTAGTTGTCGATCATCAGGAGCATGTCAATCGTATCCAATTGTTTTTGTTTAAGTAAATATCCAGTACATGGAGATGTTACTCACAATATTACTCACTTAGGAGTAGACGGATGGACGCTTTTCGGATCGTAGAACGGCGGAAGCCCGCCAGCGAGTGCTGACGGATGCTGCGAAGTGGTAACTCTTGACCGCGCGCGACATGTCATCGAGACGACGTGGAGTGACGCCGGCAATGGTACACCGCGGAAACGGCTTTGGCAGCCCAGTTTGCCCCGACGCGCCAGCCCGTCAGCGAACGCCTACGAGAACCCACTCAGTGAACCTGCAGAACGGCCCCCAGAGATGCCGAAAAACCACCACTCACCCAAGAGGTCCAGGCCGACAAATCGTGGTATACGACAGCCGACGCGCCATCTGGATCAAGGTCAAGAACCCCGACTACACAGCCAGGGTGAAG
>SMVB01247180.1_pt1 | contig 12933 bp, 10 predicted proteins | sample 2456461 | NCBI WGS metagenome assembly SMVB01 (sample SAMN11095934, study PRJNA526329) | marine sediment metagenome | biome: Marine sediment; feature: Surficial sediment; material: Deep marine sediment; isolation source: Hadal surficial sediment | place: Pacific Ocean | collected 2014-05 | depth...
CGACTCATTCTCCGCTATCGATGGTGGAAAAAGTGGATTACATCAGTGCCGCCGGTTATCTCGATGGCGGTGATGCGCGCGAACGCCTTGGCCTGGAAGGAGGCCCGCAGTTGGTCATAAGCAATCTTGCGGTGATGGATTTCCATCCCGGGAGCAAGAAAATGCGGCTGAAATCCGTGCATCCGGGAATCACGGTTGAAGAGGTTCGCGACGCCACGGGCTTCGAGCTGCTGATGCCCGAGGCTACGATATTCGAGACCAAGCCGCCCACTCAGGAACAGGTCAGACTGATCCGGGAAGTGATCGACCCGGACAACATGAGAAAAAAGGGTTTCCGCCGGGAGGCCTAGGTGCCAAACGATGCTAACAGAAACTACACCCCTGACGCCCTTATGTTCCAGGCCTTCAAGAGAAAACAGTGATTATCAAGGAGAAAGACAAATGACTGATGGAGTTTACCCGGTTACAGTACCCAAGTGGGGCATAGAAATGCAGGAAGGGACGATCATTGGATGGCACGCGTCGGAAGGAAACGAAATCACCAGGGGCGATGAGCTCATCGACATAGAAACTGACAAGATCGTCAACACCCTGGAAGCACCGATCAGTGGTGTTTTACGCCGCCGTCTCGTGGGAGAGGGTGAAACACTGCAGGTTGGCGCCCTGCTGGGCGTTATTGCTCCAGCAGACATTGATGACCATGCCATCGATGAATTCATTGCTGGATTCAAACCTGCCAATGCTGCTTTTAGCCACGATGACCGCGGCACAGCAGCGAAGAGTGCGCAAGTGGAATTCGCTCCACAACAAACCGAACCTGCAGCTGCATCAGAAGAATCAGCACCAAAGAGAGTGAGGGTCAGTCCGGCAGCAGCACGGCGTGCCAAGGAACTCGGCGTGGATATCAATAGGGTAAAGGGTGCTGGACGCCGCCGTATTTCGCCAGAAGATGTGGAGCGTTATGCGCAGGAGCACAAGGGCTCCCAATCTACGGATTCGGACAGTCCGCTATACGAGGTTCTTCCATTGAGCGCCACGCGCAAATCAACTGCCCGCCGCTTGGTGGAAGCCAAGCAGCAAATTCCACACTTCTATCTGTCGATTGACATCAATATGGATGCAGCACTTGGACGGCGCGAAGAGATTAATACTCAAGGTGTGCATAAAGTGTCGGTCAATGACCTTGTCATTCGCGCTGTCGTACTTGCTTTGCAATCAGTCCCGGATATCAATATTCACATGGTGCGGGATGAAATTCGCCGGTTCAGGCACATCAATCTTGCGATTGCGGTGGCTACCGAAAGGGGAATCATAACGCCGGTCATACATAAGGCAGAAACATTGACGCTCGTTGAGCTTGCGAAAGAAGCAGCGGAATTGGGAGAACGTGCACGCAGTTCCTCCTTGACGAGAGAGGAAGTTGAAAGTGGCACGTTTACGGTTTCCAATCTGGGAATGTACGGTGTCAGTGAGTTTCAGGCGATTATCAACCCACCGCAAGGAGCCATCCTCGCCTTGGGAGCGTGCGAAGAACGCATCGTCCCAGGTGCTGATGCCATCCAAAAAGCCAAGGTGATGCGTACTACATTGTCGTGTGATCATCGCGCGATCGACGGCGCGCTCGGCGCGCAATTTTTGTCGAAATTGAAAGCAATTCTGGAACATCCTGCGGATCTTTGACGGTGCAATAGGGTGATGTAATGGACAAATTCCGGGGCGAGAAGGCTCGGTTCGATTTTAGTCAATGGTTTTTTGCCTGTCCGAATTCTACGCGGGCCCGCTCGCAGCCATTTTTGGTTTGCGATAATGGCGATGAGAAATAATAGGACTGATCGATGGATAAAGTGGCAGCAACAAGCCATGCAGTTGTCATGGCTGCGCTCGAAGCAGCAGGCAGCGGCCTGGGTGCGGATTTTTTTGCCTGTTTTGCAGATGACCTCGACTTCTGGTTTCCAGGCACCACGCCGATTTCAGGCCGCCGTCAAGGCCTGCCAGCCTTTATTGAATATGTCGAGCAGGTCGTCGGCTATCTGGACGAGATGGTCGTGCTGAAACTTGGCAATGTGAGCGTTGCCGGCGAGTGGGTGTTTACCGAAGCCTCCGGTCACGGCGTAACCAAGAAGGGCCATGATTATGACAACAGCTACTGCCTCGTCTGGCAGGTGCGGGACGGCAAAATTATCAGGTTCGTCGAGTACTGCGATACCGAACTTGTGTCCACGGTCCTGTGTGCCTGAGAGCTGGCTATGCCCGTGCGTACAGGGTGACCACGGCAGCGCCACCGAGACCCAAATGGTGCTGCAGGGGGTGAATCGATTCAAGTACGGCCGCCGAAGGCGCCGCTTGCACAATCTCATCCCGGGGTGTCAATTTGAAGCCATCAGTGGTTGGCGACTGCAATAACTGCTCTAAATTACGGCCCGCGACACGTGTTGTAAATGCTGTCGGGATTGGAATGTATCGCGGGAGTTTTATCCTCAGTCTACCGGCATTTACATGGACATCCTACAAGCTGTTTGTTCGCGTTATATTCTAGGGTGGCAGACCAGACAAGACTATAATAGTACACAGACATGGCGGTTTTTTTTCTTATAGCTGAAAGTAAAATGAAAACTTTTCCTGCAGTCCCGAAGGCTTTCAGAAACCGGTACTGAATTGACGGTGTTCGTCATTTCTTTATGTGGACTTGAATTCAATGGGTATGGCCCTGCTTCATGGCCATGAGCGAGAGAACAATGCTTAGCATCAAGCAGAAATTCTGTACATTCTTTCTGTTTTTGATTTTCCTGCTGGTGAGCGCCTGTGAGCGTTCCTCTCCCCCGCCACCGGCCGTACAGGTTGATGCCGGCCCACCGGCAGTCAGCCAACAAACTGCTGCGGAAAATTACCAACAGCACTGCGCGCAATGCCATGAGGGCGGCGTGCCCAAGGCGCCTCACAGCGTTGTCTTTCAGATGATCGGCGCGGAGGCGATCCTCGATTCGATGAATGGCGGTGTCATGCAGCAACAGGCGGCACCCATGACAACGGATGAGAAACGTCGGCTTGCCGAGCACCTCGGTGGCAGTTTCCTCGATAGTGCAAGCGCCCGATCTCCAGTGATGTGCGAAGCAAGTGAGGCGATGCCTGATCTGAAGCGGCAAACCCGGTCTTCCGACTGGGGGACAACACCCCAAAACACACGTTTCATCGCCGCAGATATTGCCGGTTTGGAATCATCAGACGTCCCAAAATTGCGTTTAAAGTGGGCATTCGCCTATCCGAATGCGACCCGCGCTCGCGCCCAGCCTGTCATTGCCGGCAATAGTGTTTTCATGGGTAGCCAGGACGGCACTATTTATGCCCTGGATGTCGATTCGGGTTGTGTACGCTGGGCCTTCAAAGCCGATGCTGAAGTCCGTTCGGCCATCACGATCGAAGCCGCAAAGCCCGGTGAGATAGAAGGAAGGCCTAATGCCTATTTCGGTGATTTCATCGGGAACGTGTACGCACTGGACGCCAGCTCTGGAATGCTGGTATGGAAATCCAACCTGGAAGACCATCACAACGTCACCATCACAGGGTCGCCAAAGTTACATAAGGATCGTCTCTACGTGCCAATGTCTTCTAGCGAATGGGCATCTGCGGCGGATCCAGCCTACGAATGCTGCACCTTCCGCGGGGGTATTGCCGCTTTTGATGTCGCTGATGGCCGCTTGGTCTGGAAAAGCCATACGATCCCCGAGCAGCCAAAGCTCACCGGTAAAAAGAACATTCAGGGTACAACTTTGTGGGCGCCGGCGGGTGCGCCGGTGTGGGGCAGCCCGACTATAGATGAAAAACGCAATGTTGTTTACGCAGGCACGGGTGAGGCCTATACCTCGCCGGCAGCTGCCACCAGTGATTCAGTAATCGCTTTTGATCTGGCAACCGGCAACATCGAATGGGTGTACCAGGCCACCCAAGGTGATGCCTGGAATATGTCTTGCTTCATTGGCCAGGCCGCCAATTGTCCGGAAGAGAACGGACCGGATTTCGATATTGGCGCCCCACCGGTGTTACTCACGCTTTCCAACGGGCGGGACATTCTCCTGGTAGGACAAAAGTCCGGATTCGTTTTTGCCTTGGATCCCGATCGGGAAGGGGCTTTGATCTGGAAAAAACGAATAGGACTGGGCGGTTTTGCAGGCGGGGTCCACTGGGGCATGGCTGCGGATGGCGATATCCTGTTTGCGCCAAATGCGGATACAAATTTTATCAATAAATGGCAGGGGGAAAGGACACCGGGACTGTATGCTTTGAATGCAGAGAATGGTGATCAAATCTGGTTTACACCGGCGCCGGACGTGTGTGCTGAAGCAGACAAGCCTGCTTGTGATCCGGGTTTGTCAGCCGCGATAACGGCTATTCCTGGGGTTGTTTTTGCCGGTGCATTTGATGGGCATTTACGGGCCTATGACAGTCTGACCGGCGCCATCATCTGGGATTTCAATACGGCCCGCGAGTTCAAAACACTATCGGGGGAAATTGCCTCGGGCGGATCGATCGAGTCTGACGGACCGGTGATTGGCAACGGTCATGTGCTGGTCAACTCCGGTTATCTGTTTGGTGGTCGCATGGCGGGCAACGTGTTACTCGCCTTTTCCGTGGACGGCAACTGATCAAGCGCTGGGCTCTGAACATGGTGATATCCCACTCAGTCAGATGCACCACCCTGGCCTGGAAGGCTATAGGCGACAACCGCATCACTGGCCGGACTTCCGAACCACAAGTGATGGCCGCTGACCATTACCACATATTGTTTCCCGTCAGCTGAGTACGTCATAGGAGTGGTTTGCGTACCGCCCGGTAATTGGTCTTTCCACAACTCCTGGCCCGTATCGATATCAAAAGCGCGCAAATAGTCATCCATGGTAGCCCCAATGAAGACCAGGCCCCCGGCAGTGACAATGGGGCCGCCGATATTCGGCGTACCCAGATTCCATTCGATGGGTAAGGGCAGCATCTTTTCAATAGAGCCCAGTGGCACCCGCCATTTAATGCTGCCCTTTTCCATATCCACCGCGACCAACTCGCCCCACGGAGGCTTCACGCAGGGTGCACCCAAAGGAGACAACAACCATTCCCTGCGCACGCCATAAGGTGTTCCCAAAGCTGCGGCGACATCTTTTCCCTCTTCCAGGGTGATGCCGACGATGCCCTCGATCTCCTCTCTGGGAACGAGTATTACAATCTGGGGGACGTTGGTTATATTAACGATCATCCACTTCCGGACGGGATCGTAAGCCGGTCCACCCCAGTTCATGCCACCGGCCGTGCCGGGGGAAATAATGGAACCCGGTGCGGTGGTCGGGGGGGTGAATATGCCCTCAGAGCGCAGGCCCTCAATCTTCCTGCGGCAGGCCTTGCGATCAAAATAAGTGAAACCCCACGCATCTTCCGGCGTCACTTTAATGGGCACGAGAGGCGGTGGTGAAATGGGAAATGGTTGGGTCGGTGAAAGCCACTCTCCCGCCAAAGCATCTTGCGGGACTGGGCGTTCCTCTACACCAAAGATGGGCTCACCTGTTTCCCGGTGCAGAACGAATGAAAAACCCTGTTTTGTATTTTGCACCACCGCCGGGACTTTCTCACCATTGTGTGTAATATCGATCAACATCGGTGGTGAAGGCGTATCGTAATCCCAGATGTCGTGATGAATATGTTGAAAATGCCAGACGACCTTGCCACTCGACGCACTCAAGGCGACGATTGATCCCGAATAAAGATTGTCGCCCTTGCGTTCACCACCCCAAAAATCGGGTGATGCCGAAGCGACAGGCAAAAATATGAGGTCTCGCTCAGGGTCCGCAACCATGGTCGACCAAACGTTGGCCGCACCCGTAGTCAAGGCACTGCCGCCAAGCCAACTCGCATGGGCAGGATCGCTGGCATCACGGGGGATCGGATCAAAACTCCAAAGTTCTTTTCCGGTCAGTGCATCAAAGGCAAACACCGTTCCCAAAGGGGCATCGGTTCGCAGGTTGTCCATCACGAAGGAGCCGACCACGACGGCCCCGTTTACGACCACCGGTGCTGAAACGAGCTTGCGTTCCCCCGCAAACTTTTGAGGTCGTTGCTGTGTAACGGCCACTTCGCCATTGGAACCAAAGTCTTTGCAGCGTTTTCCCGTTTTTGCGTCAACCGCAAACAAGCGCACATCGTTGGTGCCCATGAAGACTCTGTGTTTGCAATCAGAGTCCTTCATCGCATCTGGGTTTTCCCAGCCAGTCACACCACGACAGTTGTATTGAAACGGTAACTTATGGCTCAGATCAATCTCGGCGTCGAACACCCAACGCTGTTTACCCGTAGCAGGATCCAGTGCGATGAGGCGGTTAAAGGGTGTACAGATCATCAGTGATCCCGCCACCAGGGTCGGCGTGTTTTGGGTCGAGCTATTGCTAATGAGATCCGATCCGCGTCGTTCCATTTCGCCGGTGTGATAAATCCAGGCGACCTCCAGGTCTGTCACGTTCTTGTTTGTAATCTGGTCCAGAGAAGAATATCTGATGCCATCCTGAGTGCCGCCGTAGTACGCCCATCCGCCGTAGGGGTCAGTGCTTTGAGCGCCATGAGCCGTTCCCAACAAGAAACAAAAGCCTATGGCGATGGTTGTCCGCTTATTCATCGAGACCCCGGCTGCAGCAGAGTCCAAAATCAGCCCATTGCTGCTCTTGGCGAATCAAAATCAAGCACGGTATTCACTGCTGTTTCAATTTGCGTGGTAGACGGAATATAGGCTTGTTCCAGCGAGGGCGTTGCTGGTACGGGTGTGTGTGGTGCGGTAACCTTCACCACGGGCGCTTTAAGGTAATCGTAGGCTTCACATACGGCCAGGCTGGCTATTTCGGTGGCCATACTACAGTATGGATTTGACTCGTCTACCACGACCAGGCGGCCGGTCTTTTCCACGCTGTCAAGAATGCTGTCCTCGTCCAGAGGCGAAGTTGTTCTGGGATCAATCACTTCCACAGAAATTCCTTCCTGTGCCATCTTGTCGGCAACCTGGTTCGCCAAATGCACCATCCGTGAAAATGCCACGATGGTTACCTGATCTCCCTTGCGGGTGAAATTAGCCTGGCCGAAGGGAATCAGGTAAGGCTCATCGGGAACCTCACATGCATCCGCGTACATCATCTTGTGTTCAAACACGATGACGGGATCATCATCTCTGATGGCCTGCGCCAATAGCCCCTTTGCATCGTATGCATTCGATGGCAGCACACATTTGAGACCGGGGATAGCGGTAAACATCGGGTACAGCGTCTGGGAGTGCTGCGGCCCGGCCCCAAAACCTGCGCCAATGGTTGTGCGGATCGTGACGGGTGTCTTTGCCATGCCACCAAACATATAGCGGAACTTTGCTATCTGGTTTAGGATCTGGTCGAAACATACCCCGACAAAGTCCACGAACATAAGCTCTACAACCGGTCGTAATCCCGTGAGTGCCGCACCGCCTGCCGCACCGATGATTGCGGATTCAGTAATGGGCGTGTCGATGACGCGTTCCCGCCCAAATTCCTGAACCAGTCCGGAATGGACTCCGAAAACGCCTCCACCGGCCTCCTGTGCACCTGAAGTTCCACCACTGCCACCGACCACATCTTCACCGATGATGATGACGCATGGGTCACGTTGCATTTCCTGCCTGAGTGTCTCGTTAATCGCTTCACGCATCGTTTTGTTGGACATAAGGAAATAGCCTCAATAGTTGATATAGACGTCGGTATAGAGCGCTTCGCCGGGAGGTTCCGGCGCCGCTTTGGCAGCCGCGACGTGCTCGTCGAGCATGGCCATTATCTCAGCATCGATCGCTGTCAGCTCGCTCATAGTGACCTGGCCCGAGTCCGTAACACACGTGATGAACTTGCTGATTGGGTCGGCGTTCTTCCTTAACTCCTTGACCTCGTCCTTGGCGCGATAAAGTTGGGGGTCTCCCTCGAAGTGGCCGAAAAAGCGCATGGCCGTGGCCTCGACCGCGCTGGGTCCATCACCGTTTCTTGCCCGGTCGACCGCCTTGCCAACGGCCTCGTATACGGCAAAAAAGTCGGTGCCGTCTACTTTTTCAGCAGGCATCCCGAAGGCTTTCGCCCGTCCTGCGATATCGCCGCCTCCCAAATGGTAGCTGACGCCAGTGAATTCAGCGTATCCATTGTTTTCATACATGAAGATCATGGGAAGCTTGAGTACTGAGGCCATATTCAGCGACTCAAACACGGTACCCTGATTCGCAGCCCCATCACCTATAAAGGCCATAGCAACACCCCTGGTTTTCAATGTCTTGGCGGTGAGCGCCGCACCGACGGCAATCGGTGCTGCAGCACCAACAATCGCATTGGCTCCCAGCATGCCTTTGTTCATGTCCGCAATGTGCATGGATCCACCCTTGCCGCCACAAAGTCCGCCTTGTTTACAGAATATCTCCAGCAACATGTCTCCGATGTCACAACCTTTGGCAATACAATGTCCATGACCACGATGCGTGCTGGCGATGTAGTCTGCATCGTCGAGGGGCATGCATGCCCCCACAGCGATGGCTTCCTGACCGCAGGAGAGGTGAATGAAGCCGGGCAGTTGGCCCGCTTCGTTTTCCAATCGCAGTCGCATTTCGAATTCTCGTATGGTTTTCATTCGCCGGTAGGCATCGAGTAAGGTATTTTTGTCGAGATTCACAATCATTTCTCCGGATTCCAGGCCAGGGTATCAATGTTGAAATTCTGCGGACTCAGCACCATGGTTTGGGCGACCTTCAGACCGGCCTTCCGGTGAACAACGATTTCTTCGTAACCCGGAAGGGTCGGTATGCGCATGGCGTCGGATTTTGAAGGATACTGGCCAATGACAATTTCGTCCCAACCGCCATCCCCGATAAAAACCATGTCGACCGGGCCCGCCAGTAACAAACGGCCGCCGACCTGAGGTACAAATCTGCTGGCGACTTCTTTCAGATAACGGTGGTATGCATCACGGCCCGACACCTTCGTGGGGTAGCGATCGTCGCTGTAGTCGCCAGGATATCTGGCCTCAGTGTAATAACGATGACAGTTGACAAAGATTACAGGGCTGGCCTGATCCGTTGCCAGGAAAGCCTGCATCTGAGACGGTGTTGGATCTATCATCTGCACTCCACATTTTCTCGTTGGCCCAAGGATATGCTCTTTCTGCCAAAGGGGAACAGGCAGGATTCTAGTTTGCTTGACATGGCTTGCATTATGAACTAAATTGAATAGCATTCAAAATAATAAAAATAAAACGAGTAAATATAGATAGTTAGAGACTAAACGATCACAATTTTTCAGAATATTTTAGGCGCGGTGCCTAGTCGGGGAGTATGATCATGATCTATAAGTCAACGTCACTCAAATTACATAATCTTGCAGCGCTGGCTGCTTCGGTTATTTTTCTTTTTTCCAATTTCAATGTCTATGCCCAGGATGCCTCCTCCGAAGGAGAACTTCAAAACGTATTGGAAGAGGTCATCGTTACAGGCACAAAACGGGAGCTCTCGCTGCAAGACATCCCAATGTCTATCTCGGCAATCACCGAGAAAGACCTGGCAGAATCGCCCTTCAATGATGTTCGTGCACTGGGCACACTTGCGCCGGGCATGGTCCTATCCAACCCAACCGGATTTAATGCGGTTGGCGGTGGTATGCGCGGGACCGGCACCAACATTATTCTCGTCACGCAGGATGCACCGGTCAGTTTCCTCATCGACGAGTTTCCCCTCAGCCACGTAACCTCACAGTTTCTAAACCTGTTCGATATTCAACAAATCGAGGTTTTCCGCGGGCCACAGGGAACACTGTTTGGTAAGAACACTACCGGTGGTGTAATAGCCATTACTACGAAGAAGCCGGTGCTGTCCGAATTCAGCGGCGAGACCGAAGTGGAATACGGTGTTTATAAAGGGGGCAGCGAAGTCTACAGCGCCAAGGTGGCGTTGAATGTTCCTTTTGGAGACAAGGTGGCCTTGCGGATCGCCGCGATAGGTGATTTCAGCGACGGTTACTACACGGACGACAAGGCAACGGCCACCTTCCCTGACAGTGTCCCCTTGTGGGGTCTTTTCGGCATTCCGGCTGGTACGCCGGCACCACCTGAGATAGATACCACGGTAACTGGAACAGGGAGTGCGCTCGGTGGGAAAAATGTATTTGCAGCCAAGGCCAAGCTATTGTGGGAATCAAGCGAAACGTTTTCAGCCTACCTGATCGCCGAGTTCGTCCGTGACCGTTCCGATGCCCCGCCTGGAGTGAACGAGAGCGTGCCCAGCGATCTGTTGCCTTTACTTGGCTTTCCGGGCAACGAGGCGGCCGGTAACAGAGATGTTTTCAGCACGCTGATTACGCATAACGACAACATCCAGATGGACAAAGGACATCAAGTCGATACGGACGGGATCTACCTGCAACTGGACTGGACCCTGTCCCACGGCACCTTAAAATCGATCACCGGATTCCGCCAAGAAGATCAGATTTTACCCAGCACCTACACAGGTGAATCATTCCTCACTTTGTTCGACTCGACTCGCAACCTGCAAAGGGAAACCATTCAACAGGAATTCCGCTTTATCTCGCAATTTGATGGTCCTTTCGAATTCGTCACGGGCGCCAGTTATTACCATGATGAATTTGATTTCCTCGCATTCTTCTCGGTAGGCCTGACGGCAATAATCCCGGTGCTTGACGCGGAAACCGGCTCGTTCGTGACGGCTGATGGTTTCGTCAGTGTGGATACGCGGGCCCTGTTCGATTACCAGTTCCAGAAAACCTCCCAGGATCGGGATCAATATGCCTTGTACTGGGACGGCACCTACGAAGTCATGGACGAATGGCGTGTTACCTTCGGTATTCGCTACAGTTACGACGAGAAAGATTTCGCTAGATTCGTAGACGGTGGCGGGCCTTGCAACCAATATACCGACCCGCAAGACATAGTAATGGTCGATGGTGAGTGTCGGGACGGCCGCTCTCAATATATCAGCAGGGCCGGCTTAACTCCCCGTGCTTTCGACGGACGGAATATCCCGTTACCGGATGAGGCCTTCGGCACCCAGGTAATGTCCAAAGACGACTGGAATGAAACCACCTACCGGATTGTTCTGGATCACCGGATGAATGAAAGCCAGTTGGTTTACCTGAGTTATTCGACTGGCTTCCTGTCCGGCGGTTTTTCCGAAACCTGCGCGACCCCCAGCCGCTGTGCTTACGATCCGGAAACCAATGAGAATCTGGAACTGGGCTACAAGGCTGATTTGCTGGACAACACATTGCGATTCAATGCGGCAGCCTATTACACCAAGTACAAAGACCTGCAAAGAGCGGTGGTGGCCGCATACACGGCGGCAGATGGTACCGGCCAGCAGGAGACAGTGACGGTCAATACCGGTTCCTCAAAGGCAATTGGTGTGGACATCGAACTTGACTGGATTCCCGCTAATAATCTGGAGTTGAAGGCAGCACTCAACTGGCTCGATCACGAATATACAAGCGGCATACTGCCTGCTTTGCGCACCACTGATGTGCCCACACCGTTGGAGCCGTTTACCGTGCCTTTCTCACCGAAACTTAAGCTCAATCTGGCCGCTAATTATTATATTTCGTTGGCCAGCGGGGCGCGGGTGAGGTTATCTGCCGCGGCCAACTACCAGGACAGCGCTGAAACGGATGTCTTCAATGCGGTCAACACGCAAATGGATTCGCGCACCCTGGTAAACCTTTCTGTGAATTACCTGGATTCCGGGGACCGTTTCACAGTAACCGCCTATGCCGCCAACGTACTTGATGAGGAGTACCGTTTCTCTGCATTGCCAGTTGCTGGATTGTGGCTCTTCACCCACTATGGCCCACCAAGATCTCTTGGGGTGAAAATTAACGTCAGGTTCTGATTGTGGCCAGTACGACTGGTGAATCAAATGGGCACAGACCGGGAACAATTACTCCGTAGCTATTGGGCAATCATTGAAAAAGAACAGAACTACAGTGCCTTAAGCGAATACTATTTGCCGGAATCGGTGTTGATCGATCCGGTCTATGGCTCGTTTAAGGGCTATGACGCCATCAAGGCGTTTCTGAAGCAGGTCACGACAGACATGCACAAACTTGACATATCGTTCACCGTTGCAGAAGTGGCGGGCGAAGGCGATATTGGCTGGTCACGCTGGTGTATCCAATTGCCAGACGGGAACAAGAAAGAGGGTGTCAGCGTTTACCGCTTTAAGGACGACAAAATTCTTTATCAGCACGATTATATTGGCGCCAACGAACTGGACTAAATCTCACCATTAATTGTTGGATGAATCCGCTAGCTCAAAAACATATAGCGCGTTGCCGCCGTTGGGCTGATAGATGTCCGGGCTTTGCTTGGCAGTGAGCAGCTTCATCACACCCATGCCCGTCGGCACAGACAGCGATGTATTGTTTGCCGCCCAACGGCGTAGGTGATTGGAAAACCGTGCAGCGCCGAGCCCAGCCTTACCTGCCACAGTTCCTGGCCGGTATTCACGTCGAAAGCCTTGAAATAGCGGTCCAGATCGCCGATGAAAGCCAGGCCGCCGGCCGTGGTCAGAACCGAGGTTAGGAACATGGCCCGCTGCTGGTGGCTGTTGCTTTGTATCCAATATTGACCCAGCTTTTGCATGTCAGAATTGACCCTTGCTGATGCAGCTCGGAGCAATACTGACAAGCAGCTTGACCGCGTTAGGCGGTTTAATATTGGATACAACTACATATTGTTTTTTGGTTCGAATTTCGGTGCAAATCAAGATCAATGCGAGACATTCCTTCAGCGATCCAATTCTCGCCGTTATCACCAATCTTCGCAAAATGCTCTTTAACGCGGGTAGCGGCGTCCGCCTCAAGCTCAGGAAGGCCACGATTCAGGGTCCGCGCGATTACCCCAAGATCGAAA
>SMVB01264089.1_pt1 | contig 12932 bp, 16 predicted proteins | sample 2456461 | NCBI WGS metagenome assembly SMVB01 (sample SAMN11095934, study PRJNA526329) | marine sediment metagenome | biome: Marine sediment; feature: Surficial sediment; material: Deep marine sediment; isolation source: Hadal surficial sediment | place: Pacific Ocean | collected 2014-05 | depth...
CGCCCGGAGATGTTGTATGTGTTCGCACCGAACTCGCCAGGATCTGACGATGATATCCGTCCGGCTCTGATCGACACCGATGTAAACGCGCGCATCGACGCGGTAGAAGCCGTTGGCAATGTCGGTGATCAAAATGCCATCGCCTTGCTCACCGAGGCTCTGCTCGACCCGGCCCTTGACGTGCGCGAAGCGGCGATCGAAGCATTGGGCACCATCGGCGGGCCCCAATCGGCGTCGGCGCTGGGCGCAGCCCTGAACGACCTCGATGTGTCAATGCGCGAAGAAGCCGTCTACGCTCTGGGCCACATTGGAGGCTCTACTTCGGCCACCTTGTTGGAGCTGGCCCTGCTGGATCTCGACAGCTCCGTTCGGGAAGCTGCCGAAGAACAGCTGGCCAAGCTTTCGAGCAAATTACCTTTGCAATAGCCAGAACGGCAAGCGCTACAGCTCGAATCGTCGATTGCTAGATTGCTACATTACCGGTTCTTGCGGTATCGCCAATCCCCCCCTAAGGTAGCCGTGTTCTACGATCTAAGGCAAAACCATGGCCGACGCGCAAGCCTGGGTCGACGCTTGGCGGCCTGCAGCGCGAACTCAACTTACTGGACCGACTGAACGCCGCGACTCGGCCCCGAAGGGCAAAGACTGGTAGAGGTTAACTGATCTGGCATGGACGATAGGACAAAAACAGGAATATGGACGCTTACGCTGACTTTGATGGCGATCGCCGCGAGCGCGTGTGGAACGCAAAGCGCGGCCGAAGCGCCTGCGGCCGGCTCGAGCAAGAACGCCGAGCGCTCAGCCGTCGCCCTCGCCACGTTCGCGGGTGGCTGCTTCTGGTGTATGGAACCGCCTTACGACAGGTTGCCCGGAGTTATCTCAACGCTATCGGGATATACCGGCGGCCATCTCGTCAACCCGACTTACCATCAAGTCGGTAAAGGGGATTCGGGACACTATGAAGCCGTTCAGATCACCTACGATCCCGCACTGGTATCGTATGAAACCCTGCTCCGAGTATTCTGGCGCAACATCGATCCTCTGGATAAGGGCGGCCAGTTCTGCGATCGTGGCGACTCCTACCGCACTGCGGTCTTCTTTCATGATGCTGGGCAAGAAGCGCTGGCGCTGACATCCAGAGCCGACGTCGCAGATCGATTCGACGCAACCATCGTCACGCCCCTCATCGAGGCTTCCACCTTCTACCCGGCCGAGGACTATCACCAGGACTACTACGAGAAAAACCCGATCCGCTACAAGTTCTATCGGCGCTCATGCGGCAGGGACGATCGACTTGAGCAGGTATGGGGCGAGGAGGCCGGAGGCTGACGGGTCTTGCCTGCACATCCGGTTGCGATTCAGCACGACGTTTCATAGCCTTGAGGCCGCACCTTGAACAACAGGCTGACCCATGACCCACACCGTCACGTTTTTGCTGATTGTTTTGCTCGCATCGTTCTCACTGCAGGCGTACGCCGACAAACCCACTCCGGGCATGTATTCGATCACCACCAAGATGGAATCCGACATGCCGATGCCGGTCCAGACACAGACGATGACCGAGTGCCTTACCGAGGAAGACATTCAACAGGATCCGAAGGTGTTCCTTGGCGGCCAGCAAGGCATCGAAAACTGCGACATCAGCGACTACTCCATAGACGATGGCAAGATGACGATGTCTATGGTTTGCGAGACTGATGGTGGCCAGATGACCATGCGTACCGAAGGCACTTATGATGCAAACGGTTATAAGATGACGAGCAACATCCAGATGACGGGCGCCGGCATGACGTTCAACATGAAAACCACGGGCGTGGGCACGCGAATCGGCGATTGTTGATGCGACAGCGCTTACCTTTTTAGAACTCCATTGGCTAGAACGTAAGAGGCAGCTCGATGCAGCGCTCCAGAACCCGGTCGCGGTGCGTGAACAAAATCGCTGCGGGCGGCGCGTCGAGCAGCGGTTCCAGCATTTCGTAGGACTTGCGAAGAAATCCGGGCATGGGACAGATCTCGGCCGGAAAAGGCCTCAACAGCTGGGAAAAAAACGTCCAGTAGATATCCACCGCTGTCAGGCCGTCTCCAACCAGCCAGTCGCTGCCCCTTTGCTGCTGAGCCTCCAACTGCGCCGTGAGACGAGCCAGCTGTGGCTGCAGCTTACCCAGCGCAGACGCGGCGGCCTCGGGCGAGTACTGGTAGTCCTTCAACATGGGGAACTTGTCGGGCCGATCACCCGCGCGTTCAGCCTGATCGGACATCATCAACATTCTCGCCTGCCAGCAGAAGCCGCCGGGCGAGCAGATCTCGCTGGAGAGACCTATCACCAGCATGCGCTGATCGATGTCGGCTGGTAACAGTGCCGGGGACGGCGACAGACGCTCGGCCAGGAACAGTATCTCGAGCCAGCCCGATCGTGGCGGCTCGTCATCAAGCAGGGCGATGGGCGCGTTTCTGTGCCGGATCCAAGCGACCAGATCCTCGTTGGAACCACCGCCCACCTGGGCGACGGGCTGGTAGGGGATGCCCTTGATGTCAAACAGCGCCTTTGCCGACTCGCCCCATGGCCCGGGCACGCCCTGGGTAAGGACAAGCCTGAGACCACTGGCCCGCTTTGCCTGTTCTACCGTTAGATATTCCACGTTTCGTTCCTGACCCTTATCTTGTTGCACATGATCGCCCATGCAACGGCAAGTGGAAACAGATGTTGGACTGCTGGCCGGGCAATCGGCACACTCACACAGCGATGGCTGCAACGACCGAGCCAACGCCAGAATAGGATCCCACCGACTATGAGCGATGTGACTGTTCCGCTCAAAGAGCGACCGCTGGATTGGTTCATCGTCGGGTTCTTCGTCATCAACATCGTGTTCATCACCTACCTGGTGGACATCGAGCAGTTGGTCGTTACCAATACCAGCGACTTCGAGTATCCGATCTGGCCGCCCAAATGGCTGGTGGACGCAGCGCACTGGTTCGGCGCGACTCTTACGACCCGCTGTTGCTGGCACGCCCGCTGTGGTGGCGCATGACGATCTGGATCGACGTCGTGTTGTTCGGACCCTTCTACGTGGCCGCGATCTTTGCCTATAGCAAAGGCAAGCCCTGGATTCGCATCCCCTCGATCATCTACGCGTCTGTGCTGCTCACCAACGTGACGATCATTCTGGGGGAGGAAATTTCCGGCCCTCACGCATCCTCCGATCTCGGCATGGTTTTGTTCGCCAACGCATCGTGGATCATCTTCCCGGTTCTGATCATTTACCGGATGTGGCGTGATCCGACGCCATTCCGACGTTACTGATGACGCTCCGGTGCACGTCCGGGACGTTCGGCCGGCACAAAAAAAGCCCGGACCGTCGAAGGCCCGGGCTGCAATGAAATACCCGAATTCAGACGATTCGAAGCAGGCTTGTGCGCAGGAAATCTGCGCTCGAGTTTTCGCCTCGAATCTCAGCGGCGAACGCCTGCCACTCGGGGTCGGCCGTCAATGCCTTGCCGAGCTTGCCCCACTCGGTGAAGTTCTCGTAGTAGGCCACAGTGGCCGTCACGCCGAACGGATCGCTCGCTACTGCCTGCATTGCGCGCGCTTTCCCGCCATGCTTTTCGGTCAAGGACTTCCAACGTTGGATACGTTCCAGACTGTCCTGCAGTCGGCCATCGCGAATCACGAACACACTCGCCACGATCACCCCGGCCGAGGCAATTTCGTCGAATGCCAACTCGCAACCCGGGATCTCAACGTAGTCCACCGAGCGAACCGGGTTCGCGGCTTGCGTGGCCTGAGCTCGGACCGTGAACTGCTGAAATCCCTCATCCGCGTAGAGCTTATCGAGTGCGGCTCCGTAGGATGCCGAGTCGTCGCTCTCAACGATAATGCTCAGCTGACCCTGGACACCACCGCGAACCAGCGTCCCGACCTGTACTCTTGATCCAAGGCCGGTGATGATTTCCTGGGCTTCCTTAATGAGCCCCAACGCCTCTATGGCTTTGCCAGGAGCCGCCTCATACACGGAAACAGAAATTGCTGCCATGGTTACTTCCTCCCTGTAAAAGATTGGTAGGTCCCCGGACTGCCAACCGGGCCGTCATATATAGTCCAATTCGTGATCAGGCGCGAGGGATTCCACCAGGCGATGCTCGACGCCGTGGTAGGGTCGTTGACTAAGTCCTGGCCAGGGCTGTTGGGGGATAGAGTGGATCCGAAAAAGTATCGCGCGGGGACCTGTTTGCTCCTGGCGTTCGCCGCAAGCTCGTTCGCGCTAGACATTCCGACAACGACCCTATTGCCGATCGTATCCGGCACCCCGGAAACCCGTTCGGGCCCGTTCATTGCGTGGTTTGAGGACCTTTCTGAATCAGGCTATGTCGAGGAGGAATATCTGGTTTCCGGGGATGCCAATGTCTATGCGTACGTGGACGATGCAACTCGAAGCAGCACGGTTAAAATTCGTACCGAAGCGATCCCCTATACCTCACGCATACTGGTGAGACGTCCGCTCAGTACCGAGCGCTTCAACGGCACGGTTTACCTGGAGGTGCTCAATCCCACTGCGGGTTGGGACGGCGACCCGATCTGGCAGAACACCCACGACTACATGATCCGCGCAGGCGCCGCCTACGTCGGGCTCACCAGCAAACCGCTGGCATTGAATTTTCTACGCGACCGGTGGGGCTCCACGGAGGGCTTTCCGATACGCAACAACAGCCGTTATGCCAGCCTCGAAATGCCGTTCTTCGGGCAGATCTGGGACATGCTGAGCGAGGTGGCGGCTCTGCTTAAATCCGCTGACAGCCCGGACAACCCCCTCGCCGGATTCGACGTGGAACGCATCATTCTCAGCGGCTACTCCCAATCCGTTGCCTATCAGGTTACCTACGCCAATTCGTTTCACGCCGATGCGCGGATGCCCGGCGGCCGGCCTGTGATCGACGGTTACTACCTGGCCGCCGGCGGGGCAGCGGCAAAAAACGTCAACCGGCCAACGCTCGCCGAAGAAAGTCTGCCCGCCGGTGATCCGCGTAACCTGGTCGTGGTAAACGTGCCAGTGGTGCGTTTTCAGACCCAGACAGAAGTCGTCAACTTCGGCTCACACACTGTGCGCCAAGCCGAGCCCGCGTATCCGCTGATCAGAACCTTCGAGATGGCCGGCGGTGCCCACGTAGATCAGGCAACCAACGAGTCTGGCGGCCGAGCGCTCGCCCGGGACCTCGGGTTGCCCAGCTTCGGCGCCGCATGCGACCTGGTTATCAACCCGATTCGTATCGGCTTCGTCCAATCGGCGTTGCTCGCGGTGACCGATCGATGGGTGCGCGGTGGGGAGCCGCCACCGAGTCGGTGGCTGTCGCTTGTCACCGACTCGAGCGGCGCAAACGCCGTCGAGGTCGATGCTGCGGGTAATGCCGTCGGCGGGCTGCGACCCCCCATGCTGGAGGTACCGCTTGGCACCTACCTGCCAACCAACTCCGGCGAAGGTTTCTGTTTTCTGTTCGGCGGGTTCGTTGCTTTTGGTGAGCCGGAACTTAAGCGCCGGTACCCCAGCCACCAGCACTACGTGAAACAAGTGACCCAACAGATCAATCGTGCCGTGAGCGAGAATTTCCTGCTCGAATCAGACGCAATGACCCTGCAGGCGCAAGCAGAACAATCCAACTTCGGCGGGTAGTTAGCAAACCTGCGGTTCAGCGAGGGTTCAGCTCGCCAGGTTTAAATTACCCTGGCCCTCGCAAGTGCTATCCTGCGGGCCGCCCAAATCGCTCATCCGCTGACAACTACCGAAAAGGGGCTGTGAACATGCATCGAATCACGGGGCTACTTTTAGCCGCTCTCCTGCTTGCGTCAGGAACGGCGCTGGCCGACAAGTACGCGGACACTGTGGACCTGTTCAAAAACGCCGGCGCCAGCAACGCGTTTTTCAGCAATAGCTACGGCTACGCATTATTTCCCACTATCGGCAAAGGGGGTTTCGGCCTTGGCGCCGCCCACGGCAAGGGACGCGTGTTCGTTCACGGCAACGACGTTGCCAAAACCACAATGACCCAGCTCTCCATAGGCTTTCAGATTGGTGGCCAGGGTTTCAGCCAGATTATCTTTTTCGAGGACGAACGTTCATTTCGGGAGTTCTCCACCGGCAACTTCGAATTCGGCGCAAGCGCCAGCGCAGTTGCACTCACTGCGGGAGCATCGGCCAGCGCCTCCACCGCCGGTCCTACCGCGAGCGCCAGCGGCGGGAAGAAAGACGCAATCACAGCCGGAACCACCTACTACAAAGGCATGAAGGTTTTCACCATCACCAAAGGTGGGCTCATGTACGAAGCGAGCATCGGCGGACAGAAATTTTCCTTCAAACCAAACCCGTAGCGCGCTGGGCATGCTCGCGAAGCTCTGCTTCGGTGGTCCGCGGGCGTCGGAGCCATCGGCTCGTCCTGCCCGCAGCAACGTCGAACTGGCGATGGAACACGGGCGGTTTGTGATAACCCGGGCGTTCCACCGGTATATCTGTTAGGGTGTCCCGCTACTTTTGCCAGCAGTGACCGAGTTGAGCCGGAGATCCAGATGAGCCGTCCCAGGAAAGAACAAGTCAAAGTTTCGAGCCAGGAGATGCGCAAAACTCTTGAGGCGGACGTAAAGGCCTTCCTGAAGTCGGGCAAGAAAATCGAGCAGGTACCGACCGGGTTCACCAATCAGGACCCCCTTGGTGGCAGGCGCCACATCGTGTTGGGTGGGCACAACAAGAAAAACTGAAATTAGCGAACGCCAATCTGCAACGCTTCGTCTATACTGTAGCCAGATTAGAGACCCCTGCCCCGTACTACTTCCTGAGTTACATTTCTCTGTGTGTTGTCGGCAATCGCTTCTAATTCCCAATCTCACTGACGCGGTGTCGGCGGGAGAACCACAAAGTGCGAATTGATTGAACCGCGGGAATACGCACGACAACGCTCTACAATAGAGCGCGGAGACTGACTGAATGAAAATTTATGTAGGCAATCTGCCTTGGAGCACGGCGGACGCCGACCTAGAAGACCTGTTCGCCGGCATTGGTGCTGTGACTTCCGCACGGGTCATCACGGACCGCGATACCGGGCGCTCCCGGGGTTTTGGGTTTGTTGAGATGTCGCGCGAAGATGGTCAGAAGGCCATCGCCGAACTCAACGGACACCAGATAGAGTCCAGGGCGCTACGCGTCAATGAGGCCAACGAGCAGCAACCCCGCCGATCCGGCGGTGGTGGCGGTGGCGGCGGTGGCGGTGGCGGCGGTCGCTGGTAAGGTCTCCCTCTTCCCCGTAGTAGACGCTGATCGGCCTTCACACGAAGGCCGATCAGCGTTTCGGACTGGCGCGACCTACCCGAAGGCAATTGCGACGGCCAATTGCAACGAGAATTAGGCCGAACTCATGGCGCGCGACCGTTCACAAGCTTTGATGAAGAATCGGGACACGGAGCTATTGGCTGGCGCTTTTCATGATCGATAACAACAAACTTTCCCGGTCGAGGCTCATGTACTTCGGACTGCCCGATTTCGCGGTCTATCTAGCCGCGATCCCCGTCTCCCTATACCTGCCATTCGTATACTCACGCGACATGGGGCTGGATCTGGCCGAGATCGGGATAATCCTGATGCTCGCACGGATCACCGACGTCATCACCGATCCGCTGATCGGGTATCTCAGCGATCGAACCAACACCCGTTTCGGCAAGCGCAAACCATGGCTGGCGGCAGGTACGGTGGTGATGATGATCTCCGCCTGGCAGCTATTTGCGCCGATGGGGGTTGTGACCAACTGGCATCTGCTGATCTGGTCGATGCTGCTGTGGTTCGGCTGGACGATGATCAACATTCCATACTTCGCCTGGGGCGCGGAACTTTCCGATGATTACAACGAACGCACGCGAATCACCGGATGGCGCCAGGCATTCGGCTACCTGGGCAACGTGAGCGTGCTTCTGATACCCACTCTTTCCGGGCACCTGTTCGGTTACGGCTCCCTGCCTCGGGAAGGATTGACCATTGTCGGGTTCATGGCGTTGGTATTGCTGCCGCTGCTGGTTGCCGTCGCGTTGTGGAAGGTACCCGAGCGGGAGGTGCATCGGTCTACCCAGACAGACCTCCTCGTCAGCAGCCGGCAGATGTTTTCCAACGGTACGTTCATGGTGCTGTTCACCGGGTTTCTCATGCTGTCTATGGGCACGACGTGGGCAGGGTCGTTGTTCATGTTGTTCACCGCGTTCGTCGTCGACGTTGAAGCCAGCACCCAGGTGATTCTGCTCGGCTTCTACCTTGTCCAACTGCTGGTTTTACCCGTCTGGTTGCAGGTGTCGTATCGCATCGGCAAGAAGCAAACCTGGCTGATTGGGGCGGTGATCTATGCCATCGCGAGCCCCGGCTACCTGATGCTGGGGCCGGGCGATGTCATTCCGCTGTGCATTGTCCTGGGGTTGTACGGCATCGCCAGCGGCAATTTCACGGCGATCTCACTGTCGATGAAAGCCGATGTCATCGAGATCGCCGCGTTGAAGACGGGCAATCACGTGGCGGGTTCGTACATGGCGGTGTGGTCGCTGGGGCAGAAGCTGGCCCAGGCCATCGGCGTGGGGCTGGCCTTGCCAACGGTCGCCTACTTCGGCTTCGACCCGAACGGTAGCAACGGCCCGGATGAGCTGTTCGCACTGGCGTTGAACGTCACGCTCATTCCCATGTTGCTCTATGCCGGCTCGGTGTTCGTGATCTGGCGCTACCCGCTGTCGGCGGAACGACTGACCCGCTTGCGCGGGGCGTACATTCGCAGACAGGAACGGCGGCAGGCGAGCGCGTAACAAATTACGCAATCGGCGCTCGCCTGCCACAGGCACGTTTGAGGCGTTCAAACCCCGCACGAATGATTCGCATCGTGGCGCCCGTAGCAGACCAAGGGAAAATTCCAAACCAGGGCATTTGCCGGCTATAATCGCCGCACCGGAACCCCGGAGGGATGTCTTGAGCAAGTCCAGCGCAGTCGCGCGTACACCCAGAGCCTACGTCGTCATGGGCGTGATGGTGTTTCTGCATCTGGGAATTCTGGCCGTTTTCTACACGGGTGTCAGCGCGGTCGCCGTTTTTGTGGCCTTCTGCATGTATTTCATCCGTGGCCTGGGCATCACGGCGGGGTATCATCGCCTGCTGGCGCACAGATCCTTCAAGGTGAGTAGACCCGGGCAGTTTGCGTTCGCTTTGGCGGGAAGTCTGGCGGTGGAAGGCGGACCCCTATGGTGGGTCTCACATCACCGTTCCCACCATAGCGAACCCGATACCGACAAAGATATTCACTCGCCGGTCACCCAGGGCTTCTGGCGATCCCATATGGGATGGATGATGACCGAAGGAGCATTTCACGAGGTCGGCATCAATGCTCGGGACCTGTACAAGTTTCCGGAGCTCAAGTTTCTGCAGCGGCACTACGTCACCTTCGTGCTCCTGCAGGTGGCCGGGCTCTATGGCCTGGGTTATGGGTTGAACGCTTTCTATCCCGACCTGGGAACTTCCGGTGCACAAATGCTGGTGTGGGGATTCTTCGTCAGCACGGTGGTGCTCTGGCACGTCACCTTTATGGTCAACTCCGTGTGCCACACCTGGGGCAGCCGGCCCTATGAGACCGGAGACGCCAGTACCAACAACGTGTTTGTCGGCGTATTCGGGTTCGGCGAAGGTTGGCACAACAATCACCACAAGTTTCCATTTTCGGCTCGGCACGGATTGCGGTGGTGGCAGCTCGATACGACCTGGATCCTGTTGAGAATTCTTCAGGCGGTCGGTTTGGTTTCTGATTTAAAACTGCCGAAGGACACCTCCGTCGCGCAGTGAGTTTGCATCAGATCCGCGTTTAGGGTCACCACGAATTCCTTTAGTCGATGCTCCCATGGACGCCGTAACGATCGCCAGGCCGATTTCGACAATGCTCTTGATTCTGCTCACGAGTGTTGCGAGCGCGACAACGGCCGCGCCAAAACAGACGACCCATGCTCAGTCAGTGGTTATCACCATTCTTTCAACTAATCTGGCAGACGGCTCCACCGTGGGAGAATGGGGTTTTTCCGCGTTGGTGCAAGTCGATGGGCGGTGCCTGCTGTTTGACGCCGGGCGGCATCCGGACACGGTGGTGAAAAATGCCGAAGCTCTCGGGATCGATCTGGCTTGCGTGACGGACGTCGTGCTCAGCCATTTCCATTTCGATCATACGAACGGTCTTCTTCCCATTCTCCGGGAAGCTCGCCTTACGAACCCCGATGCGCTGCGCCGAATACATGTCGCTCAAGGATTTTTTCTCTCTCGCCGCATGGTCGGTACGTCCGGCCCCAGAGGCGATACAGAAGTGAACACGATGATCGCCATGCGCGAGCCCCTGGAGGCTGCGGGCGTCGAGTTCATCGAATACTCCCAGCCCACCGAAGTGATGCCCGGCGTATGGGTCACCGGTCCGGTGATTAGGCACCATCCCGAAACGAATTATCCAAAGACCATACAGGTGAACATCGATGGCAAGTGGGTGGAGGACTACGTCCCCGAAAGTCAGGGATTAACCGTGGTGACCGCCACAGGACCGATCGTTCTGCTCGGATGCGGGCACTCCGGCGCGGTCAATCTCCTGGAACAGGTGCAAGCAACAATACAATCCAAGCCGATTCACGCCCTGATGGGTGGTATGCACCTTTTTTCAGCGGACGATCAAACCCTGGGCTGGACCGCGGATCGGTTGCGCGATATCGGTGTGGAACACCTGATGGCAGGGCATTGCACGGGCATCGAACCCCTGTTTCGATTGCGTAGCGCACTGAATCTCACGCGAAGGACCGCCGTCGTCGGAGCGGTGGGATCGCGCTTCGTCTACGGAGAGGGGATCCATCCGACCGCGATCGCCCAGTAACTGCGAGGTAACCGACACGAGCCCAATGGTGATAAGGCTGTGTTTGTGCTAATTGATAACCCACCGCACGAACTGGACTAAGCCAATTAGGAAGAAATCATGGCACTACCACAAGATATCTCACCCCTGAACAGCGAACTCATGGACGGCCTCACGGCCGCGTCACAGATGGAATGGATCGAAACCGCGCCGGGTGCGGCCATGAAGATTCTATGGACCGGGTCCGAGTCGGGTCGATGGGTGGTACTGTTGAAGTGGGACAAAGGATACGTTGCCGGTCAGCACAAGCATTTGAGTTCGGCATTCGTGTTCATGCTCAAGGGCAAGCTGCAAGTGCGCGACGGTGTCCTGAACGCCGGTGACTTCCTCTACGAACCCAACGGCATGTTGCACGGCGAGACGACGGCGCTCGAGGATACCGAGTATCTTTTCATGTGCGACGGGCCGGTGCTGTCATTTGACGACAACGGCTTTACCGGCTATCTGGGATGGGAGGAGTTAGAGCGTACGCGCCAGGCACACCTGGCCGGGGTCTCCGAGCGTTAGGCCAAAGGTCTTCGGGCCTGCTCAGTACAGAAGATAGAGCCAGGTCTGCGGCTGATCGTTCACCGGAGTACTTCATACGCCTGCACGCCAGGCTCATGCTCATGAACGTCAGACTCCGCCGCAGCGAACCAGGGGAGACAGTTTCATGAAGAATTCGCTTACCGTCTTTGGCCACCCGGCCAGCCAACCATCGCGCACCGTGTTCTGGGTGTGCCTTATGAACGACCTGCCGTTCACACTCGGGGACACGACCGGACCTCTGACGGGGACCGGCGCGAACAACCCGCGCGGTCAGGTGCCCTCGATCATGGACGACGGCTTCGCCCTCGCCGAAGTATCGGCGATCGTTTGCTATCTGGCAGACAAGCACCACTGGGACAGTCTATATCCTCAAGACTTGCAGACTCGCGCACGCATACACCAGTTTCTGCACATGCATCACAGCCTGGTTCGGCTTGCGACCCTCAAGCTGATGGCGCCGCATGTCGTGAAGCCCCTGGGCACGGCTCTCGGAAGCGGTGGTGGAAACCCTTTGAGTATTTTTCAGAACGAGATGTTGACCGCCGCGTTCGCCACGGACGATCCGCTGACAGACGGCGGTCAGGTGGTTCACACCATCGCAGGCTTTCTCGAGCGGGCCTACTTCGACGAGGACTCCGCCTTCGTTTGCAACACGGATTCGGCCAGCATCGCCGATTTGGTTTGCTATTCGGAGCTGGGGCAGCTTCGGTTCGCAAACTTGTTCGATTTCAAGGACTATCCGAGAACCCAACGATGGCTGGATGCAATGTCTACGCTTTCAGACCACGACACCATCCACGAATACAACATCCAGCTCGGCGATATCGCCACAACTCCCAACAACATCGAGCGTTTCACCGCCGCCGCCGAGGCCGGCTTTTCGGCGTTGCGGGCAACAGGCCTGGTAACCTGATCAAAACGCTCTAGCAATCGGGGCGCCGACTTTTCAAAAACGCAACGACGCGCCAGATATCTGCATCGCCTTCAGGCAGTTTGCCGCCAAAGCTGATCATGCGGGTAGTCGGTACGCCGTTTGCAATGGTGGCAAAGACCTCCTGGTCGCTGCCGCCGTGAATCCAGGTGCAATCGAAGAGATATGGCGCATCGCGCGCACCCGCGCTGAAGCTGTGGCAGTAGGCCCCACAGGTGCCAACGAAGACCGACTTACCCCGTCTCAATGCAGCCGGATCTTGCAGATATTCGTCTGCCGGTGACCCTCCGCCACACCCTGCGACCAGAATCACGAGCATGCCAACAACAACCACTCGCAAAAAGGTAACGGTCATTGACCTGAGAGCATATCCAACCGATGCACGGACGCGAACGGTCGGTGTGGTGGAATGCCGTGCCGACGCATCGAGGCTTGCACCGCATCGCGAACGTCTGCTCGCGCCAGCACCGCATCGATGGCTTCGCGTAGCGCAACGTTGCCGGTTCGGGTTACCGCATGATGATTCCACCGCAGC
>SMVB01103145.1_pt1 | contig 12929 bp, 7 predicted proteins | sample 2456461 | NCBI WGS metagenome assembly SMVB01 (sample SAMN11095934, study PRJNA526329) | marine sediment metagenome | biome: Marine sediment; feature: Surficial sediment; material: Deep marine sediment; isolation source: Hadal surficial sediment | place: Pacific Ocean | collected 2014-05 | depth 0-1...
CGGCAAGCGAAGAAGGCGGCGCGCGAAGCGGGCGCGGCCACTGCCGCGGGGCAGGGCGGCAAGAACCTGGCGTCGAAAAACCAGATCCGCGAGGCTCGCCTCCGCCGCGACGCTATCGTCGCCAAGATCGAGGTCGCCGAGGACCAGATTGGCGAGATCAACGAGGTCTTTTGCGATCCCGGCTATTTCGGCAAGAGCTCGCCCGACGCGGTGCGCGCCCTCGAAGGCGAGCAGAACGAGCTGCGCGCCGACATCGGGCGTCTCACCGTCGAGTGGGAGAAGGCCGAGGAGGAGCTCGCGGCGCTCGTCTAGCAGGGTGCTCTTCAGCGCCGTGCCAAGTCCCAGCCAGAACCCCTGAGGCCGACAGCCGTCGAGCGGGTCGCCCCGAGGTTGTTTCCCGCGCCGGGTCGATCAGCGTTGCAGCGGTATCACCAGGACGGTCTGCGGCTCCCCGTAGCCGACGAACGCATCCGCTCCTCGGATGCCGATCGTCGCGGCATAGCGCCCCGTTTCGACGAGCGCTCCTTGGCGTCCTCTCCCCCCGCGGCCGCCGCGGCCGCCGCGGCCGCCGCCACCTTCGGCGGGCGCCGCGGGTGGGTCCCGGCGTAGGTCCCAGGTAACGCGCTGCACACCGGCGGCGTCGGGAAGCTCGAGGTATCGCACATGATCGCCGTCGGCGTCGGTGATCATGATTACCAGATCCGCTTGCGTTGCCACCGTCTCGCTCAGGTGGTAGGTCAGCGTGGCGCCGAAGGGTGGGTTGGCTTCGGTCCTATCACCCCACACCGAGCGCACCTGGTTGCGCTCCGCGAACAGCGGCGTCGGGCGCAGCGGAAACAGCCGCGCCGGCTCGGCAAGCGTTTCCTCGTTCACCCCGCGCAGCGCCGAGTAGTCGTCGAGAATGTAGATCCCGCGGCCGAACGTACCGACGACGAGATCGTTCCAGGGGCGCTGGATGTGCAGGTCGCGCGCCTGGATCTTGGGAATCCCGCCGCGTAGCTCGACCCAGTGGCCGCCGCCGTCGACGGTGAAATAGACGCCGAACTCCGTGCCGACGAACAGTAGATCGCCGTCGACATGGTCCTGGACCACCGACCAGGTGCCCGAGCGCTGTGGCAGGTCGCCGGTGATGTTCACCCAGGTGCGGCCGCGATCGTCGCTGCGCATGACCCAGGGGCGGAAGTCGCCATTCTGCCAGTTGTTGAACGTGGCGAACACGACGTCGGCGTCGCGCACCGAGGCGAACGCGTCGGTCACGTAACTGCTGTCCGGCAGGCCGGGGATGCTCTCGAGGCGGGTCCAATTCTCGCCGCCGTCCTCGGAGATCTGGAACAAGCCGTCGTCGCTCCCGGTGTACAGCAGGCCTTCCACGAGCGGCGACTCGTCGAGTGCCGTGATGACGCTCATGGTGGTTGTGTAGAGGTGCAGTCCGACCGCATCTTCGTCCCACACCTTGCCCATGATCGGCTGCTCGCTGCGGTCGAGGTTGCGGGTCAGGTCGCCGCTCACCGGCACCCAGTTATCGCCCCGGTCGTCGCTCCGATAGAGGCGATGGCCGGCGTAGTAGATCCGTCCCGGCGCGTGCACGCTCACCAGCAGGGGGCTATCCCAGTGCCAACGCCCGCGGTCCTGGTTGCCGCCTCGGCCGCCGCCCTGGTTGTCGCCCTGGTTGCCTGTAGGTCGGATGCCGACGCTTTGTCCGGTCGCCATGTCGAGCCGGTTGAGGGCGCCGTTCTGCGACTGGGCGTAGACGATCTCGCCGTCGTAGGGGTCGAAGTAGGCCTGGAAACCGTCGCCGCCGCCGACCCGGTACCAATCGCTGGTACGAATGCCGACGGAATTCAGGGTGCGGGACGGGCCGCAGATCGTGCCGTTGTCCTGGGCGCCGCCGCAGACCCGGTAGAAGGGGCGCGCGTCATCGGCGCTCACCCGATAGAACTGCGACAGCGGCAGGTTGGTGAAGTGTCTCCAGGTATCGCCGCCATCGTAGGTCTCGTAGAGGCCGCCGTCGTTGCCGATCCACATGTGTTGCGGATCACCCTCGTCGAAGACGATCTCGTGGTGATCGACGTGCATGTCGAACGACATGCGCTCCCACGTGACGCCCTTGTCGGTGGTGCGCATGATCGGTGACTCGATGTTCCAGACGGTGTCGGGACGGTGCGGGTCGACGAAGATTTTGCCGTAGTACTGAGGATCACCGCCCGAGTAGTCGCTCATGCGGGTCCACGAGTCGCCGCTGTTCTCCGAAAGGAAGAAGCCGCCGGCGTCGCCGCGGGCGACGACCAGCGCATAGACGCGGTCGGGGTTGCGCGAATCGACGCCCAACGCGATGCGTCCCTTCTCGACCTCGGGCAGGCCGTTTTCAATGCGCTCCCAGGAGACGCCGGCGTCGGTGCTCCGAAAGATTCCAGCCTCCGGGCCGCCGCCGATCGTCATGGCGTTGCGACGTCGCCGTTGGTACGCGGCGGCGTAGATCACGTCGGGCTCGCCGGGCTTGAAGGCCGCGTCGGTGATGCCGGTATCGTCGCTGACGTGCAGAACCCGCTCCCAGCTCCGGCCGCCGTCGTCCGTCTTGAACAGGCCGCGGTCACCGCCGGCGTTCCACAGCGGGCCGGGCGCCGCCACGTAGACGACGTCGGAGTCGCGCGGGTCGATCAGGATCTTCTGGATCTTCTGCGAGTCCGCCAGACCCACGTGCCTCCAGGTAGCTCCTGCGTCGGTCGACTTGTACACTCCGTTGCCCCACGACGTGCTGCGGTTGTGGGTGTTCTCGCCGCTGCCCAGCCAGACGACGTTCGAGTCGCGCGGGTCCACCACCACGGCGCCGAGCGAGTACGAGGGATACTCGTCGAAGATCGGCGTCCAGGTGTTGCCCCGGTTGACCGTCTTCCACAGGCCGCTCGAGCCCACCGTCAGGTACCAAACATTCGGGTCGTTGGGGTCGATTTCGAGGTCGGAGACGCGCCCCGTGGTCAGGCTCGGGCCGATGCTGCGGAACTCGAGGCCGCGAAAAGTTTCCATCGTCATGCGGTCGCCCGACTGGGCGTACAGAGGCGACGAAGCGATCAGGACGATGACCAGCGAGCGCGCGAAGGTTGTTCTCAAGATACCTCTCGTTTGTGGGGACGATGATCGTTGACAGAATCCGCCGGGCCGGCAGCCTCTGGTCCGGCGGCGGCGGTCTTCATGTGCAGGTCACGCTGCGGGAAGGGAATCTCGACGCCGGCGGCGCGCAGCTCGCGGTTCACGAGGACGTGGAGATCGCTACGCACCTGGCGGAAGGACTCGATGTCGGTCCAGGCAATCAGTCGGAAGTCCAGGGAGCTGTCGCCGAAGCCGATCATTAACGACTGGGAGGGCGGATCCGAGAAAACCTGCGGATGATCGTCGGCGACGTTTCGGAGAATCGCGAGGACACTTTCCGGGTCGGTGCCGTACTTGACCCCGACCTGGACCTCGACACGTCGCAAGTCGTCCGTACGGGTCCAGTTGACCACCTCTTTGGCGATCAAATCGCTATTCGGAACGATCACGTCGGCGCCGTCGATGCGGCGGATCGTGCTGGCACGGATGCCGATGTGCATCACTTCGCCGAAGTGCTCGCTGGTTTCCAGCCGGTCGCCGACCTTGATGGGTCTCTCGAAGATCAGGATCAACCCGGACACGAAGTTGGCGACGATGGTTTGCAGGCCGAATCCGATGCCGAGGCTGAGCGCACCGACCACCACGGTCAGTTGGGTTCCGCTCACGCCGGCCGCGCCGGCCGCAGCCGCGAGACCGCCACCAATGATCAGGTAGTTGACCAGCGTGACAACAGAGTTGGCGGCGCCCCTCGGTAGTGACATACGGGGCAGCAGATCTTCCAGCAGGACGACGCGCACCAACTTGGTCAGCAGGTAGGTGAAAAGCAGGATGCCGGCGGCGCCGAGGACGCGGCCAAGCGACACGTCCAGTCCCCCCAGGATCCAGGAAGAAGAGAGAGTTTCGACCAACCACCGACGGGTGGGCTCGAGAATCTGAAACGCGACCAGTACGTTGCGGACCCAGAACAAGAGCGCGAATGCGCTCAAGCCGAAGCCGATATTGCGGGCGAAGGCATCCTCCCGGCGACGGATACTCTGGACCAGTTCGCCGATCGGCCCTCGGGCGAGCACCGGGAGGATCCCGGTTGCCGCCTTGGTGAACACGATCCACGCGATCGCCGAATAAGCGCCGCCGATTACGCCCTCCAAAAGCAGAGCTGACAGGGACAGCCACCCCAGCACGTTGGCGACCAGAGACACCGCGAGGATGCCGCCGGCGATCCACGAGAAGGCGATGCCGATGCGCCACCAACCGCGGCGACGCGAGGCGTCGCGGCGACGGTAGGAGCGAATCAGAAGCACCGATGCGGTGAGTGCCGCAACCGTCGTGGCCAACAGGAGAACACGCTCGAGCAACGATCCATCGGGGGCGAGAACGACGAATCGGGACGCCGCGAACAGCCCCAGGACCCCGTAGACGACCGGGCGTACCGAGTAGTCCACGATGCCGACGCCCAATCGCAGCACGGGAATGAATGCCACGACAATGATCACATCGACATACGCACTGACAGAGTCTCGCAGCACCAAGCGCGACGACACGATGGCAAAGGCCAGAGCGGTCGAGATCGGTCGGGTGACGAGATGCCGGGCGATGTCGAACCGTACGTCGTCCGCCGGCCAGTCGGCGTTGAGACCGCGCATTCGCAAGGTGCTGACAACGAGGATCAGAAACAGCGCCAGCTGGGCAAACAGGCTGCCGCGGCGATCGCGAGCAAAGGCGAGGAAAGTTCCCCACCAATATTGTGCCGCCTCGAGGCTGTCGGATGAGAGCGAGCCGGCGCGAAAGGCCTCGACGTCCCAAAGCGCCGGAGTGTCCCGCACCAGAACGCGCTGCCGCGCGCTGGAAGTGAGGGCGGCGAGACGCTCGAGCGCATCCCCGGCGATACGCTGCCCCGTGACGACGCGATCCCTGACGACCGCAAGAGCGTCGCGCTCCCGGCGCAGCTCGCGGCGCGCTGAATCGAGGTTGACGAGCAGCGCCTCGGCGCGCTGAATCGAATCCGGCAGTACGTCGACGTCGGCGCGCGCCGACGTCAACGTGCGCCCCCAGAGGTCCTGGGCGCGGATGATTGCGTCGCGCTCGTTGGTGAACGTCTGCGAGCGAGCATCGACGGCGGATCTCCAGGTTCGCAACAGGATTTGCAGCTCGCTCCACCGATAGCGATAGTCGTTCAACACCCTTCGAGAAGCGTGCTCCGGGTCCAGGGCATCGAGCTCGGCGCGCAGCACGAGAACGACGGGGGCGAGCTCGTCGAGCGCGGCGTCAATCGCCACGATCTGGGGGTGGGGCGCCATCAGTGCATCGAGGCGCCGTAGGTTCTGCTCTTCTTGGTCGGAGCGGACAAGCATGTCGTCGGCGGGCACCACGACCGGGAAGACGGCTGGGGCCTCCGGGGCGGGAGGAGTTTCCTGCACGCCGGGTTCCTGCGCGAGCGCGCTGGAAGCCCAGGGAAAGCCGACGAACAGGATCAGCGCAACGCCGACCCGAGGACGAGCACTCTTGCAAGCTCTCATATCGGGACGAAGCTGCCGCATCAGGCGGCGGGGTGCAAGCAAGCCGGTCAATCCGACGGGAGGATAAGCTCTCGGCTTGAAGGTCGCGGCGCATCCAAGACCGATTGTCGAAGCTGTGAGGAGCGACGAAATCTACCTTCCGGGGCCGATTCGGACGAGATCGCCGATTTCCTCGAGACGATCTCGTGGCCCGAAGTTCTGGCGGGCGAAGCACCGTACGCCCTCAAGTCGTTTCGTCGCAAGGAGGACGCTCGCCAGGCCCCGGCGACGTTCGAGCTCGGCCTTCGCCATGGTTTCAGCCTGCCCCCGGGGATCGATGCAGGCCACCATGTCGGTCTTGTGCTCGATCGCATCGGCTTTCCGCACTCGGGAATTGACTCGTTCGATCGCCTCCCGACCCCGTTTGCCTGCGTGTCGGTTGACCTTCGTAACGGCACCGAAGTCGTTTTCCGTTCGGGGTCGCTGGCAGAGGCATTGCGGGCGACGATGTCGTATCCGGGATGGTTCGCGCCCTTCGCTCTGGCGATCCCGTATTGATCGACGGCGGAGCTCTCAACAACTTGCCCACCGATGTTGCGCTGCGCATGGGCGCCGATGTGGTGATCGCCGTCGACCTCGGCATGAACGTCTCGCAGGAGACGCCGTTCGACAGCGTACTCGGTGTCATGAACCGTACGTTGTCGGTGATGATGCGGGTGAACAGCGACACCAACGCGGAACGCGCCGACGTGCTGATCGCACCCGACGTCTCGGCGTTCGGTTTCGCCGCCTTCGACCGCTCCGACGAGCTCGTCGACGTCGGCTATGAGTCGGGCGCGGCGCTTGCCGAACCCCTCGCCGGTTACGTCGTTGACGAGATTGCATGGCGCTGCCACCTGGCGGCCCGCGCCGAGCGGCGGCAGATCTTTCAGGCCGTGCCGCAGTTCATCGATATTGATCGAACGATCGATCCCGACGGTCGCGCGGTAGTTGCGGTCCTCGATCATCACCTCGGGCAGGAGCTCGACCCCGACCATCTCGCCGACCACCTCACGCGGGTCGTCGGCTGGGGCCGCTACGACGTCGCCGGCTACGAGCAGAGGTCCCGTGGCGGAAGCCACGGGTGTCGGTATCGCCGTCCACGCCAAGACCTACGGCCCTCCGTTCACGCGGCCGATTCTCGACCTGCGGGGCAGCCAGTTTGGCGAGGCTCTGATCGCGTTCGGCGAACGGTTCACCTTCTATGACGTGGTTGGGGTGAATTCGGAGTGGCGCACCGACGCGACCTACGGGCAGAAGACCGAGATCGCGGCCGAGCTGTTCATTCCGCTCGAGCACGAGGGGTTTTCGTCGCTCCGCGCGCCATCGTCGGACAGCAGACCCAGTTTCTGTACGAGGCCGGAGAGGCGGTCGCTCGGTACGAGGTCGAACGCCGCGGCGGCGGCTTTGATATCGGCTACCTGTTCGGGCCGCGCAGCCAGCTGCGGCTCGGCTTCGACCTCGAGTACCAGCGGGCAGCGGTCAAGGTGGGCGGTCCCCTGTTGGCCGCGGCGGCGGGGATGGCCGGCTCGATTCGAGCCGAGTCGTTGTTCGACGGCACCAACAGCCCCTCATACCGACCCGCGGTGTGCGCTTCGGCGCCGATGCCTCCTGGGTTTTGGAGAACCCCGAGGCCAACGAGGACGTCTACCAGGTCGGGCTCAGCGTGTTGGCGGCGGAGCCCCTTCGACTCGGGGCGCCGGGGAGCGACGAGCTGCGCGGCAGCAACTTCTTTTTTGGCCGCGTCGGCCTGCTCTGGTCGCTGGCCGACGAGAATAGGTTGTCGTTTTTCGGCAAGCTCTGGCTCGCCGCCTTCTACGAGGTCGGTGACGCGTGCGAGGACCAGGAAAATCCCTTCCACGACCTCACCTTCGGCATGGCCCGCGAAACCATCATGGGGGCGGTGTTGTGGGCGCCGCGATCGGTAAAGATCGCAATGCGGGTTTCTTTTTCGCCGTCGGTAGGCTTTTCTAGCCCGATGATCAAACGAAACGCCGTCGTGGTCGCCAGCCTCGTCGTCGTGGGCGGCGCCATCGTGGGCTGTAACGCCGGCACCAACCCCGACGCCGGCGCCGCGGCCCCCGCCGCGGCAGCTACCGCCGCTGCCGTTCAACTTCCGGCAGAGGTCGAGCGTCTCGCCGACAACGTCTACCTGTTCACCCAATCCACTCACCGCTCGTTGTTCGTCGTCACCGACGAGGCGGTGCTGGCCACCGATCCACAAGGCTCGCAAGCCAACGCCGAACGTTTCGTCCAGGCGATCGGCGAGATGACCGAGGCCCCGATCCGCCAGGTCGTGTACAGCCATCATCACGGCGACCACATCCTCGGCGGCGCGGCGTTCCCGGCCGACGCCGAGTTCATCGCCCACCGCAACGCCGAGGCCCATCTGGTCGGCTCGGAGGCACGCTCGGTAGACCGATTCGTCGGCGACGACGAGACCATCGACGTCGGTGGCCTCCAGGTGCGCCTGATCTACCCGGGAGCATCGGAGACCGACAGCAGCCTCATCATCTTCATTCCCGACCGCCGGGTGGCGTTCATGGTCGATGCCGTCGCCGTCCGCACGCTGCCGTGGCGGACCATGGACGGGGCCGACCCGCGCGACTGGATCTCCGCTCTCGAACGGCTCGACGAGCTCGATTTCGACATCCTGGCGCCGGGGCACGGTCCCACCGGCCACAAGAGCGACGTCCGCGAGAACATCATCTATCTGCAGACGCTTGTGGCTGCCGTTCAACAGGGCATCGACGAGGGGCAGACCCTCGAGGAGATCCAGAACACGCTCGAGTTGCCGGAGTATGCCGACTGGGTGCGTTACGATGAGCACTTCAAGGAGAACATCCAAGGCGTGTACCGCGAACTGGCGGGCGGTTGACGAAGAGGCCGGTGCGGACATAACGTTTCCCGGACTTCAGCCCCATGACATTCACCACGGAGGTAACAATGAAGCTTCGTACCTTCCTCGCGCTGTTTGCCGTCGTCGCGTTTGCGGCGTGCGGTGGCGCCGCTGAAGAGCCGGCTACGGAGACGGCGGCGGCTCCCGAAGAGGCCCCAATGGTCGGCGGTGGCGACGCCACCGGGGCGGACGATGCCGCGTTGATCGCGGCGCTTGCCGACGACGTGGTTCTCCACTACAACCTGCACCACGCCTCGATGGTGAACGACTACTACACCGACGAGGCGGTTCTGTTGGCTGCCAACGGCTCCATTCTCATGGGCGCCGAGGCGCGGCTTGCTTACATGGAAGCCGAGATGGCCGGCGAACCGACGCTGGCGGTCGATACCGCTGACGTCATGGTGTTCGGCGACGCCGCCGCGGCGCACGGGTCGTACTCGGTCGCGGTCGCCCCCGAGGGGGCGGACGCGATGATGGTCACCGGCAACTGGATGGCGAGCTACGAGAAGGTCGACGGCGACTGGAGGATCGCGGTGTTGCTGACCAACTACGACGGCGACCCGCCGGAAAACCTCGACGATCCGACGACCCCGGGTGAGGTACCCCCGGAGCAAGAGGACAGCCCGCTCGCCGAGCTCATGGGCTACTACGCCACCCACTTCAACATGGGACACGGCGGCATGGTGGCGTCGCGCTTCACCGAGGACGCTGTGTCTGCTCTTGCAGGCCGGGGCAAACTCGTAGGGCGCGCCGCGATCGAAGAAGATTTGACCGCGCGGATTGACGAATTGGCCAACCCGCAGCTCACGATCCACATCGTCGAAGGAGTGGAGGTCGGCGACGACTTCGTGTTCGGTGGCGGTTGGTACGAGCTCGCGGCCGACGCCGGTGACTCCACGGGTGCCTTCTTGATCCTGGCGAAGCGTGGTGAAGACGGCAACCTGCAGATCCAGTGGGCCGCCAGCAACGGATTGCCGGTCAACGAGTAGACTCTCAACGTGCGCCCTGGCGGCGCACCGAGTACCAGCCGGGCGGCGCCCGAGAACGTGCCGCCCGGCTTTTTTTTCTCTCTCGACACGAGAGCGGAGCGCCCCCCTACTTCCGTATTCGAGCGAGCGACCGTGACCGCCGCGACCCGGCGTTCGTATTCCGGGGGCGAGGTCGTGGTATCGTGCGGCGCCATGCGGCCTCCTCGTCGATTCGTCGTTACCGTCGTCGTTTTTGTCGCCGTGGTCGCTTCGGCCTGTGGCGGTGCCGCGACCGTTGCCGACGACGCACCTTCGCTGCTTCTGGCGCTCGCCGTGCTCGACACCGCCGGCGACGTCCCGCTACCGCTGCCGGCGCGGCTCGGAATTCTGACCCAGACCGCCGACGGCTGGACCCACCGGTTCATCGAGGACCCCGACAGCAACGTTTTTCACAAGGTCCTCGGCTACGGCGCCGGCGGCGAAGTGACCGGCATCCTGACGCTGGGTGGGACCGCGGCGGTGGTGAAGCTGTGGGGGCCGGACGGCAGCAGCGAGACGCTCTGGGCGGAGGACTTCGGCGGCACCTTCAGCCGCATGCGCGACGCCGAAGTCGGCGATATCTATGGCGACGGAAGCGCCGCGATCGCCGTGGCGACACACGACCAGGGTGTGGTCGCGGTGATCCGGCCGGACGGCGCCGGTGGGTTCACCGTCGAGGAGCTCGACCGCCAGCCGGAGACCATCGTCCACGAGATCGAGCTCGGTGATCTCGACGGCGACGGTGTCCTCGAGATCTACGCCACGCCGACGGCGCCCAACCAGGTCGATGGCACGCCGCAACCCGGCAAGGTGGTGCGCTACGTGCCGGCCGCGGGTGAGGGTCGGGTCGTGGTCGCCGACCTCGGCCGCCGCCACGCCAAGGAGATTCTCGTCGACGATCTCGACGGCGACGGTCGCGACGAGCTCTACGTGTCGGTTGAGGCGGTCGCGGGCGGGCAGGTGGAGATCCGCCGCTATCTCGCCGATACCGATCCGTTGGCGGGTGAGATCGTGGCGACGCTCGACGATCAGCTGTCCCGCTTTCTCACCGTCGGCGACGTCGACGGCGACGGCACCAAGGAAATGGTCGCGGCGGCGATGCGCAGTGGCCTGTGGCTCCTGCGGCCCGGCGAGGGTGAGTGGAGCAAGGAGCTCATCGACGCCGACTCGTCCGGATTCGAGCACGCTGCGATTCTGGTCGATCTCGACGGCGACGGCCGCGACGAGCTGTACGTTGCCAGCGACGATCAGGATCAAGTGCGCAGGTACGTCTTCGACGGCGCGCGCTGGACTATGGAGGTCATCTTCGAATATACGGACGGTCTCGGGCGCTTCACCTGGAACATCATGGTGGCACCCGCAGGGGTGCTGCCGCCCGGATCGTAGATCTTTCAACAGGGACCTAGCTGCTAGCAATGATCGAAAGACTTCAGCGGCCTTGGCGCCGTTCCGCGTTGCCGTTTTTGGCGCTCACGATCCTGGCGGTCGGCGGCTGTACGGGATCGACCCCCGAGGATGCTGAAGAAGCCTCGGCCGTCGCCGAAGCCGCCGAAGAGGCGAGCGTTGCCGAGCTCCCACGTGGTCTGGTCACCCGCGAAGAGGGTGTTTCCGCCGGTTTCTTGATGTTCACGCCGCTACTCTCGGACACCACCTATCTGATGGACAACGAGGGGCAGATCGTCCACCTGTGGAAGAGCGAGTTCGCCCCGTCGGGCGGCGTCTATCTGCTCGACAGCGGAAATATCATCCGCGGGGCGCGGATCCCCGACGTCGAGGTGTTCCAGGGCGGCGGTCAGGGTGGCCGCATCCAGGAGATCACCTGGGACGGCGAGGTGGTTTGGGAGTTCGACTTCGCCAGCGACCAGCACCTACTGCACCACGATATCGAGATCCTGCCGAACGGCAACATCCTGGCGATCGCCTGGGAAGCCAAGACCGTCGACCAGGTGGTCGCCGTGGGAGGCAATCCCGCGACCACGCCCCCCAGTGGGCGGTGGCCCGACATGATCATCGAGATCGAGCCGCAGCGCCCCAGCGGCGGTCGTGTCGTCTGGGAGTGGCGCGCCTGGGACCATCTGGTGCAGAACCTTGACGATACGCTGCCGAGCTACGGAGATCCCTCGGCCTACCCGGGACGCATCGACATCAACGCCACCGGCGCCCCCCCGGAGATCAGCTCCGAGGAGCTCGAACAGCTCAAGGCGCTCGGCTACGTCCCGCCGGATGCCGAGCCCGAAGACCTCGGCTCCGACATGTTTCATACCAACGCCATCGACTACAACGCCGAGCTCGATCAGATCGCCCTGAGCACGCCGCGCTACCACGAGATCTGGATCATCGATCACAGCACGACGACGGCCGAAGCGGCGGGTAGCACCGGTGGTCGTTGGGGCAGGGGAGGCGACCTCCTCTTTCGCTGGGGGAACCCGGCGATGTACGGGCGCGGCAGTGTCGACGACCAGCAGCTGTTCGGACAGCACGACGTGCGTTGGATCCCGGATGGCTTCCCGGGCGCCGGCAACCTGATGATTTTCAACAACGACGTCCCGGCGGAAGACGGCAACTACTCGAGGGTCGTGGAGATTGACACCCCCATGGGCGGTTCCGGATACGACCTGTCCGAGGGCGAGCCGTTCGAACCCGCCGAGCCGGTGTGGGCCTACAGCGCCGCCGCCGCCACACCGTTCTACAGCCCGTTCATCTCGGGGGCGACCCGTCTGGCAAACGGCAACACCCTGATCTGCTCCGGCGCGCCCGGACGCTTCTTCGAAGTAACCGCCGACGGCCGCATCGTCTGGGACTACCGCGACGCCCACTCGGGCGACGTGCGCATGCCCGACGGCTCGACGCCGCACCCGGTGGGCGAGTTCACCTACGCGGTATTTCGCATCACCCGGATTTCCGCCGATGATCCGGCCCTCGCCGGCAAGACCTTGCAGCCGCTCGATCCACAGCCGCCGCTGGCCGGCGAAGAAGGGGGTGGATCCTAGTGGAACGGGGCTCTTGCTCGAGGTGCCCGACCAAGCGCGACGCTGCAGCAGCGCGTTTCTCCACGCCCGCAGCAGGGGGGCATTGAGACATGCGAGCAGGCGTCGCCGGGCTCAGCGAGCGGCGCTTTCGCGAGCTCGTCGCCGAGGCGCTCGATACCCTACCCCCGGAGTGGGGGGAGCTCCTCGACAATATCGCGGTGGTTGTCGAAGATGAGCCGTCCGCCGAGGAGCTACGCGAGCTCGGCATGGATCCCGAGGAAGGGGACGAGCTACTCGGTCTCTATCAGGGGACGCCACTCGGCGAGCGCGGCTTCGAGTACGGCGGCTTGCCGGACCGCGTCGTGATCTACCGCGGGCCGATCTCGCGCATCGCCCGCAGCCGCCGCGAGGTCGTCGAGCAGGTGCGCGAGAC
>SMVB01074699.1_pt1 | contig 12928 bp, 7 predicted proteins | sample 2456461 | NCBI WGS metagenome assembly SMVB01 (sample SAMN11095934, study PRJNA526329) | marine sediment metagenome | biome: Marine sediment; feature: Surficial sediment; material: Deep marine sediment; isolation source: Hadal surficial sediment | place: Pacific Ocean | collected 2014-05 | depth 0-1...
ACCGGACGAAGTCGAGGAGCCATCGGACGAAGACGAACAGCGCGTGGAAGATGCCGGTGGAGACACCGACGTGGATCTCAGGATAACGCTGTTCTGGGAGACGAGCACCGACCTTGATCTCAGCGTAACTTGCCCGAACGGGAGGAAGATAAGCTACCAAAAGAAGATTAATTGTGGTGGTGTGCTGGATATCGATGCGAACGCGGCAGACGCGGGTATAATGAGCTCGCCCGTTGAAAACATTGTTTTCGAGGAAAATCCGCCACGTGGGCGCTACACCATTGAGGTGGTCCTGTTCAAAACACGGAACAACAGGCGGCGAAATCCGTTTCGTGTAACCGTCATAATAAGAGGATCAGAACCTTTAACCTTCACCGGGTCTCTGAGCGTCCCGAGATCAAGAAAACGTTTCACGTTCAATATCCCATGAAAGAGGCCCGAGGCACATGCTGCGATCACTGGTAGAATGGCGCGACGAGATCACGGTGGTACCGTACAGCGGGCTGCAGTTTCTCGACTTCGGCTTCAACATCGATGATGTAACGACAAGCTCGTCCGGCTTTATCGAGCGAACGACAGAGCGCGGCGAGGACCGCGATATCCGTAGGCTTTTCGCGCTCAGCGGAGACGATGAGCGCGATGCGAAGATCCTGTCGGAAGCGGACTCCGACGACGAGGAATATTCGATCAGCAAGGTCAAGGCGCTCGAACCTTTCCTCGGGAACTGGGTGCCTGTTCCGCTGCTGCGAATCCGGTCGGGGCGTGGCCCCCAGGGCGAGGAACTCCTCGATCTGGGCCCATCGACCTGGGCCCGGCTGTTTGTAACCGAACTGAATGAGCGAGACCCGGAAAGCGGGCACACTCACCGGGTTGTGCTCGCGATCGATACCGATATGGACAAGGACGGAGAGAGCGAGACTTATCTCACACCGACGACGAAGGATGCCGAAGACGAGAGAGAATTCCGCCTTGCGCTGAACTCGGACACGATGGACTGGTTCCTGCGGATGTCGGCAACCGACGAAGACGGCGTCGAGGTCGATGTCCAGAAATGGGTCGACGACTGGCTGCTTGATCTTTTTCACAAATTCAAGCAGGCGCAACGCCCCAATCGGGAACTCAAGCCCCAGGATTTTCCGTATCTGTTCGAGCACTGGGCACGCTACCTGGCGATGCTCAGCCTCTTGAGAGACGCGATAAATGTGCCGAAGATCCGGCTTCTCGACACGATTTCAGATGACAATCGCTATCAGCCGGTCGAGGTCGATCTGGTTCTCGACGTTGGCAACAGCCGCACCTGCGGCATTCTGATCGAATCCTATCCCGACGAGTCCGGGATCGACCTGAACAACTCGTTCGGGCTGGCGATGCGTGACCTGGGCCGCCCGGAACTGTCCTACCGCCGGCCCTTCGAGAGCCGGGTGGAGTTTGCCCAGGCGGCCTTCGGGCTCGACCATGTGGCCCGGCGATCGGGACGGACACGGCCTGCATTCATGTGGCCGAGCCTGGTCCGTGTCGGGCCCGAGGCGGTCGGCATGATGCTTGCGTCGGAGGGAACCGAAACCCTGAGCGGCCTCTCCAGCCCCAAGCGCTATCTCTGGGACAACCATCCGTTGAATCAGGATTGGCGGTTCCGCAATGCAACCAGCGGCCAGCACCTGCCGGTCATCGCCCGCTCCGCCTTTCGCTTCGTCAACGAGGCGGGGGATGTCATCGAGCAGATCAAGGAAGAGGAGACCCGCAAGCTGCGCCGGCGCGGTGAAACCAGCACCGCGAGCGCCATCCGCGCCCGGTTTTCCCGCTCATCGCTCTATGGCTTCATGCTGGCCGAACTGTTCTGCCACGCGCTGGCCCAGATCAACGACCCGGGGGGCCGGGCGACCCGGAAGCAAAGCGATCTTCCCCGCCGGTTGCGGAACATCATCCTGACCATGCCGTCGGCGACACCGGTGCAGGAACAGAGCATCATGAGATCTCGCGCCGAGGGCGCAATCAAGCTGATCTGGTCGGTTCTCAACTGGTCCGAGGATCTCAGCACCAATTGCCGGAAGCCCCGGGTGATCGTCGACTGGGACGAGGCGAGCTGCACTCAGCTTGTTTACCTGTATGACGAGATCAGCCAGAAATTCGGCGGACAGATCGAGGCGTTCTTCGAATTGAAGGGGCGCAAAAGGCGCCGCTCGCCCGGGGAGCCGGAAGAAATCTCGCTCCGGGTCGCCTGCATCGATGTGGGCGGTGGCACGTCCGATCTGATGGTCACCACATTCTTCAACGAAGACAATCGGGCGATCCGGCCACGTCAGGATTTCCGCGAGGGTTTTCGCGTCGCCGGCGACGATCTGGTGCGGGAGATCATCTGCCGCGTGGTGCTGCCACAGATCCGCGAAAGCATCGAGGCGTCCGGAGGCACCTATGTCACCGAAATGCTGCGCGAACTTTTCGGCGGCGACATCGGCGATGTCCAGGAGCAGTTTCGCCAGCGCCGCCGGCAATTCGCGCTGAGCGTTCTTCAACCCATGGCTCTCGCTGTCCTGATCGCTTGCGAATCGCTGAAGGAGGGTGACACGCGCGTTCTCCATATCGCCGACGTGATCTCGCGCAACGATATCAAGGCGCCGAAAACGGCGGACGGCGCGGCGGAAGCCTTCGGTCTCGCGCCCGCGCTTTGCGAATTCATCGAAAAAGCCGCGCGCACACGCGGCGCCAATGACTGGAAACTCGAGGGGGTGAGCCTGGAGGTCAACCCGATCGTCGTCGATAGCGCGGTGCGTGATGTGCTCGGCCCCGCCCTGGACAACATGATCGAGATGACCAGCCACCTGGGGTGCGATATCCTCCTTCTTTCCGGCCGCACCGCGAAACAGCCGGCCGTGCGCGAGATTGTTCGCGAGCGGCTCGCGGTGACCCCCGACAGACTGATCTCGATGCACGAGTTCCGGGTCGGAAACTGGTATCCGTACCGGGACCAGATCAGCAACCGTGTTGGAGACCCGAAAACGACCGCCGTGGTAGGAGGCATGCTTTGTCTTCTCAGTGAGAGCCGTATTCAGAATTTCAAATTCTATGCGAGCGATATATTCATGCGATCCACTGCGCATTTTATCGGGGAAATGGAAATAAACGGCCAGATCAAGGATGAAAACCTGTTGTTCGAGAATATCGATCTCGACAGTTCGGATACGGCGGCCGGTCCCGCCGAGGTCCTGTTGCGCTCCCCGATCCATATCGGCTTCCGGCAACTCAAGTTGGAGCGGTGGACCGCCACCCCCCTGTACAGAATGGATTTCGCCAACGAGTCGGTGGCGCGCCGGCCAACTCCTCTGAAAGTCACAATCCAAAGGCGCGATTACGAAACGGATGTGGAAAAAAAGGACGATATGCTTCGCGCCGAAGCTCTGAAAGAAGCGTTTGTCATCGAAGAAGTCGAAGATGCGGTGGGGGACGGTTGCAGGGCGAGCGACGTGAAGCTCACGCTACACACGCTTGGCATCGACGAGAACGACTACTGGCTCGACACCGGCGTCTTTCGTGTGAACTGAAAACAGCGGGCACAATCAAATGTCGAAAGAACTACCTGCGCTCTGCAATGCAGTATCCGAAGCGGCCCTCGAAGCGGTCGGCTGGATCGGCAATCCCCAGAATTCCGACCTTGTCGGGGCCGAACGGAACTCCATCACACGCCAACTCAGGCGTGGGGCCCTGCGCGCCCGCATCCTCGGCCGCGCCGCCGGCAGGCCCATGTGCGTGGGTGTTTTCGGACCTAGCCAGGCCGGAAAATCGTTTCTGGTATCCGTGCTTGCCCGGCCCCAGGGCGGGCGACTGGTTTCGGATTTCCCGGCGCCGGACGGGCGGCTCGATTTCATCAAGGAGATCAACCCGGAAGGCGAGGGGGAATCGACTGGCCTGGTCACCAGATTCACCATCAAGGGCTACGAGGCGCCGGACGGTTTCCCGGTCAAACTCCAGTTGCTCACGGAGGCTGACATCGGGCGCGTTCTCACCAACTCGTTTCTGATGGACGGCGACGTTACGGAACCGGAACCCAGCGGCGACGAGATCTCGGAGTGGCTCAAGAAATTCGCCGCGATGGCGTCCGCTGAAATCAAACCGGGAGTGACCCAGGACGAGGTTTGGGCGACACAGGAATATCTCGAGAAGAATTTCTCGGGAAAATCGTATGTCGCCGCGCTCAAACCGTTCTGGGACGAGGCCTCCGAGATCGCTCCCAGACTCGAACCAGAGGACAGGGCCGAGTTTTTCTCGATCATGTGGGGCCGGCACGAGGCGCTGACCACTCTCTATGCCAAGCTGGCCCTGGCGCTGGTCGAGCTTGGTCATGTCGGGGAGGCCTTCGCCGGCATGGACGCGCTGATCCCGCGCGAGGAAAGCATTATCGATGTGAAGCTCCTCGACGGGCTGGACGGCGATGGCGGGATGCCGCTTCGTCTGCATGATGGCGCGGGGCGGCAACTGGAGCTTCCGAAGTCGGTCGTGGCCGCTCTCACCGCGGAACTGGTGATGCCGATGGCCGAGAAGCCGTGGGAGATGTTCGAGCACACCGATCTGCTGGACTTTCCAGGCGCGCGGTCGCGCTTCAAGACCGATCTCAAGAAGTTCTTCGCGACCGCGGAGTCGCCGGTGAAGGAGAGCTTTCTGCGTGGCAAGGTTGCCTATCTGTTTGACCGTTACGTCGCCGAGCAGGAACTGACATCGATGCTCCTGTGCATCCCGGACAGCAATATGGAGGTGGTGGATCTCCCCGGTCTGGTCGATGACTGGATTGTCAACACCCACGGCGCGACCCCGGAGCAACGCGCCTCGATCACTCAGATCCTGTTCTTCGTGTTCACCAAATTCGACAAGCACCTGATCGACTCCGCCGGATCGGGGGATGATGCGACGACACGGTTCGAGCGCCGGGTAGAGGCATCCCTGCTGCAACCGTTCGGGCGCCAGCCCGACAGTTGGCCGAAGAACTGGTCGGGCGGCCGGCCGTTCAAGAACTGCTTCTGGCTGCGCAACCCGAACTACCCGGCCGAGGCGGTCATCGCCTACGATGACGACGGCCGGGAAACCGGCTACCTGCCAAAGAAGGTCGAACGCATCGAGGAACTGAAACTCGGTTGTTTGTCCAGCGACCTGGTGCGGCGCCATTTCAAGGACCCGATAGCCGCATGGGACGCCGCCATGTCGCTCAACGACGGTGGGGTCTCCTACATGGTCGGGAGCCTTACCCCGGTTTGCCAGCCGGAAATCAAGAGCGTTCAGATCAGCGCCCAGCTTGACCGGCTCAAGGATCAGCTGGCTCAGCAGATCTCGCGCTTCTACGTGTCCGATGATCTGGAGAAGCGGCTGACCGAAAGACGCGCGGCGGCCGACGATGCCGTCGATGCCATCGACGAGATTGTCGGTGCTCGCCGATTTGGAGCCTTTCTGGAAGGGTTGATGCTGGACCCGGACAAACTCTCCGACCGGTTGATCCGCACACCGGACGACATACGGTTCGTCTCCTCCATGGCCGAGGCGACCGCCGGGAACGGCGGCGCCATATCACGGATTCGGCCGGGCCCACCGCGCAAAGTGCGCCCCGGGGCGGCGCGAGGCGACAACGGAAACGGGACCGCAAAGCGTATTGAATCCTCGATTCGATCGATGAAACGTTCCACCTATCAGGCGGAAACGGCGCTCGAGATCTGGATGCGGCAACTTCGTGATCTGGCAAGCGGGCCTGATCTCGAAACACGGCTCTACATCAGAAACCATGACATGAACGAGATTGTCGGCGAGCTCATCTCCGGCAGCCGGCGCTACAATCTTTGCCACGTGATCGAGCAACAGCTGGATGAGAAAAATTACCTGGAACGGGCCGAAAGCCTGAGTGCTCTGGTGGCGCTGATAGCGTCGGAGGTGGTCAACAAGTATGTCGCGAGGCTCGGGGTCGAGTTCATTGATCTCAACGATCGCCCGGACGTCGACACCGGATCGGGAACCCGGAAGGCATTTACGCCTCGTCCGGTCGATAAGGCCGTGATGGATCTCCCGAAGGTGCCTTATCCGAGCGAATCCGAATTCGTGACCGACTGGCTGTTCATGCTCTACAAGCTGTTCGAGGACAATGCCCTCGATACCAAGGGCACGACCTCCAATATCGAGCAGAACATGAAGCTCGGTCAGATCCTCGGGAGACTGAACTCACATCCGGCGCCAGAGCCGTCGGCCGGGGGCTGAAACCAGATGACAATCGATATCCGACCAGACCCCAGGCACCGTCATGGCGGACATGCGATCATCAAGCTGGCGCGCACGACCGCCAAGCAGACCTCCATCGTGCTGAGAAAACCGGAAGACAGCAACTATCTTGGTCCCGATGGATGGCAGGGGAGCGAGCATCGTTTTGGGCCGTATGAGATCGTTTCGGGTCCGAGACAGCAGTACCTGCGTCTCGGGCCGGATATCGTGAAACACATGGAGCCGTTCCTCGCGCTGGAAATTTCGCTCCCCGAGATCGGCATCAAGGAACGCACGACCTGGCCCGAAAACGTCTTGCCGGCGCCGGACATCCATGAAGGCGGAGGGGTGGGTACCGGCCGGCCGGACGAGGAGCCAAAGCCGGAGCCACCGCCCCCAGCGCCACCACCGCCGCCACCACCGCCAGAACCAGAGCCGCCAGCGCCAGAGCCGCCACCGCCGGAGCCGGAACCAGCGGAGCTTCCGGTTGAGCCCGAAGCTGGAACGGCCGACGTTTCATGGCTGAGGCGCAATCGTGGCCTGGTGATCGCGTTTCCACTGCTCTTAGTGATTCTCGGGACCGCGGCGTGGTACTGGTACCCTGACATCAAAAGGTTCTTCTTACCTGATGAGCCTCCCGGACCTGTTTTGCCTGTGCCCGAGCCCGAACCCGAGCCCGAACCGCGAAGGGCGGAATGCGATGACGCAACCATCGAGAGCGCATTGCGTAGCGGCGCTACCTCCGCGGAGGAGCTCTCCAGCCTCCGCGATCTCTGCCGGGCGCGGGGCGATCTTCGCCTCGAATTCGATCTTTGCGAACGCCTGATGCCAGGCGGCGACGCCAATTGTCTGTTGAGATACGGAGAATGGTACGATCCGGAAGTTGACGCCCCGAGCGCCTTTGAAGAAAATAATCCCGCCTTTGAAAGGGATCTGGGGACCGCGGTGGGATACTACAAAAGAGCCGTGGCGGCCGGAGCGCCAGGGGCCGTGGAAAGCCTGGATCGCGCCTGCGCGGCGCTGAGGGCCAGACCGGGCCTGGTGGCCCAGATGGCCGTCGGAACATACTGCGAATGAGCATGAGGTGGACAAGATGAAAATCCTGCGAGACCTGTTTCGAGCGGCGGTCGTAATTCTGGCGGTGACGGCAATTCAAGCCGATGCAGCCGAGAGATTGCCGCTCCTTGTCGAAGGCAAGACAACGATTTTCCAACGCGTCCTGTCGAGGCCGGGGACGGTAACCTATTCAGGCCCCGAGCGTGCCGCCGAAACCGGCCGCCTAAGCCCTTTCCAGCCGCTCTACGTCTACACCCGTCAGGGTAACTGGGTCGAATACGGCCGTGGCCAGACGACCGGCCCGGAAGGCTGGGTCGAAGCCGCGGATGTGGTGGAGTGGCGCCAGAACATCGTGGTCGCGTTTTCGAACCCGGCCGGGCGGACCAGACAATTGCTGTTCGAGACCGAGGACGCGCTGATGCGATTGCTGAACCACCAGTCGGGACTTTCGCTTGCGCGCAGATATCGCGAAGAGGCGGTCGCCGGAGAATCGTCGGAAGCGAGCGGCGTCATTTCGATCGAGCCGGAAAATTATGTCGATATCATGCGGAATTTCTACCTCCTGCCGATCCTGGACTGGCGTCAGGAGGAGCACCCGATGTCGTTCGAGCGGATGCTGCTGCTCAAACTCGCATCGCTGCCGCTTCAGGACGACAGCACTCCGCCGGAAGACATCGATCTGGCAAAGGATTACAAGGTCGGGCTGGTTTTCGTGATTGATACGACCTCGTCGATGGAGCCATTCATCGAGGAAACCCGGGCCGCGGTAAAGAATATCCTGAAGCGGGTCCGCAACTCTCCCCAGGGTGAACGGGTCCGTTTCGGAGTGATCGGTTTCCGCGACAGCGTCCAGGCTGCGCCCGGCATACGATATACCACGAAGGTGTTTGTCCCGCTTTCGATGCAGCAGACCGAGGAAGAGGTGCTCGCGGGCCTCGCCGATCTTACCGATGCTGGCGGATTGACCTACGGCTTCGACGAAGATTCGGTGGCCGGCGTCATTGAAGCCATCGATCTCGCCGGCTGGGGTTCCGGGCAACCCGGGGATCCGAATTCGTTCGGCGGCCGTTTCATCATGGTGGTGAGCGACGCCAGCCCGAAGCGGCCCAGCGATCCGAACGCCAGGTTCGACCTGGACCCCGGGTCAGTCAAACTGCGGGCTCAAGAGAGAAATATTCAGATCATGGCGATGCATCTGTTGACGCCGGATGGGGTTCCCAACCATGCGGCGGCCGAAAGAGCCTACCGGGAAATGACGGTGATCGGGGTCGATGGCAGTTCACTCTATTATCCGATTTCCGGGGGGGAGCCCGCGGCTTTTGCGGCGCAGGTCAACGAAATAGTGCAATTTTTCGTATCCGGAATCGATACCGACCTCGCTGAACTGCGCCGGCGAGCCGAGAACCCCAATCAGGAGCTGACACCGTTGCAGGAGGCTTCTCTCGCCATGCGGCTGGCCTATCTGGGGCGCTCGCGCGCCACCACGGTTCCCAGCGTGTTCGAATCCTGGACCCTTGACCGTTCGATCGAAAATCCGGCAATACCGGCGTTGGATGTCAGGTTACTGGTGACCAAGAACCAGCTTTCGACGATGCGCGATATCATGGCTGAAATCGTCGAGGCCGGCGAGACGACGCAAGGCAATCTCCGGGCCGGCAATTTCTTCGAAATGCTGCAAGGCGCGATCGCCCGGATGGCAATGGACCCGGAAAGCATCGTCAACACGCAATTCGAGACCCTTGGCGACGCCGTGGGCGAGTTCCTGAGCGACCTTCCCTACCATAGCGTTCTCATGGACGTGACCGCGGAAGAGTGGGAGAACATGGGGCCCAGGCGGCGCACGGTTCTCGACCGTGTCCGGGCGCGCCTTACCCTCTACGAGCAGTTCCATGACAACCCCAGAATGTGGGTTGCCCTTTATGAGGGCGCCCCTACCGGCGAGCATGTCATCGCGATGCCTCTCGAGGCGCTTCCTTGAGCGGTGAGGCATCAAGGCACTTCGTCCTCACAGCCTTGGGACTAACGAAAAGCTGGCGAAGTTCCGATCGGACGTTCGAGTTGGTCGTCGACCGGATCGCGTTGTCTTCGGGTGATATTCTGGCGGTGTCGGGGCCGAGCGGTTCCGGCAAAAGCACACTCCTGGAAGTCATCGGCACCGTGACTCCGCCCGACACCGTGGAGCGCTTCGACATCGTTGTCGATGGCGATCTTATCGATATGGCCGCCATCATCTCGCACGGCTCCGCCTCACAGCGGGCGGCGGTCCGGGCCGCATATTTTGGTTTCATCCTCCAGACCGGAGGGCTGATTCCCTATCTCACGGTCGGGGAAAACATCCTTCTTGCGCAGGAACTGGCGCGAAAACCCGATCCCGATTATGCTCATTCCATATGTTCTACCCTGGGAATCGACGGGCTGATGCAGTCATACCCCGCATCTTTATCGGTTGGGCAGCGGCAACGAGCGGCAATAGCGCGCGCCCTGGCGCCGCGCCCGGCTCTCATCCTGGCCGATGAACCGACGGCGGCGCTCGACCCGCCAAACAAGGTCACCGTCATCGAGTGTTTCATCAGGCTGGCGACCGACGCCAACACGGCGGTGCTGATTGCGTCACACGAAACCGAACTCCTGACCGCGCATGGCATTTCCGGCGTCCGGATAGAAACGGATCTGGTTCCGAGCCAGAACGGAGAGCATGTGCTTTCACATCTGAAGGCACCGGAGGCAAGCAAATGATGGTCATCCGCCTGGCAATCAGGGATATTCTGAAAGAACGGATTCAGTTTATATGTATAATTTCGCTTATAATGGGCGTTTCAACTCCAATTTTATTATTGCTCTCGATCAAAGTTGGTATAATGAATACACTGGTTGGTGAATTACGCGATGACCCGGGGATGAAACGCCTCAGCATTGTCGGCAACCATTCATTTGTCCCTGAAACACTCGATCTGCTGCAAACCTGGCCGGAAATCGGATTTGTCGCGCCGCAAGCACGCTCGATCGCCCGGCGGGTCGAGGTGCGCAAGCCCGCGGGTGGCCGCTTCGTGCGAGTGGCATTGGTGCCGACCGCGCCCGGCGACCCGTTGCTGCCCGTGGGTGTTGTCCTCGGCCCCGATGAAGTTGCGGTATCGGCTCGCCTTGCCCGGGATCTGTCGCTGGAGGCGGGCATGGACCTCGAAGCATTTGCCCGGCGCGGGACTCCGGTAACCGCGAGGATCAAGATCGGCCTGCGCGTCGCCCATGTCTTGCCGGCCGGCACTCTGGACGGGCTGGCGGCGTTGATGAATGCCGGCGAGATCGAACGCGTCGAGGCATTCTACGACGGTTATGCATTTCCCGATCTTGGCGCGGCCGACGGTCCCGATCCCGCGACGCGTCCCCTGCGGTTCGAGAGTTTTCGCATTTTTGCCCGCGATATCGCCGATGTCGCATCGCTGGAGGCGCGGCTGGAGACCGAGTTGCGGACGGAGGTTCGCTCGAGGGCCGGCGAGATCGGCCGGATAATCGGACTGGACCGGAATCTCGGCCGGGCCCTGACGGTGCTGTTCCTGGTGGCGCTGGCCGGGCTGGCGGCGGCCCTTGCGGCGCTTTTCTGGTCGACGGTCCAGCGCAAACGGACCTCCCTGAGCCTGCTTTCGCTGATGGGGCTGGGTACCGCCGAACTGGCCGCGATCCCCGTCATACAGGCGTTTATCTATGCCGTATTCGGCTCGGCGCTGACCTGCCTGCTTTTCGTGGCCGGCGCGGTCGGCATCAATTCCATGTTCGCCGGCCGGCTGCCGGAGGGCGCCGAGGTTGCGGTTCTCCAGCCGTCCCATTTCGTGCTGGTGACAGTTGTCATCTGCGTGATCTCGACCGCTTCTTCCGCGGTCGCGGCCCGCATCGCAGCCACCGCCGATCCGGCGATCATCATTCGGGCAGGAGAGAGCTGATGAAACTCAAGTCAGGCATGGCGATCGCGGCCGCGGCCGCGGCATTTATTCTGGCCGGAGCCGCCCCACTCGCGACGGCGGCGGAGATCACCTGGGCCCCGAAGTTCTACGATCCGGCGGAACCGGTCGGCATCGAGATGACCTTGCCGACCCCCTGTGGCGGCGCGATGACGTTCGTCAGAATCGATACCATCGTCAACATCGATGACCCGCTGAACGACAAGATGATCCACCTGGGCGGCGGGGGAGAGAACACCGGCTACCTGGATGCCCGCCGCAAGGTCTTTCTGCGGGGCGGATTCACCAACGACGAGCGCAGCTTTTTCTGGCTTGGCAAATACGAGGTGACCCGCGATCAGTACAATGCGGTCATGTCGGAGACATGCCCGATCCCAAGCCGCGGCGGAATGCGTCCGGCGAATGGAATGTCTTGGTTCGACAGCATCGATTTCCTGCGCCGGCTGACCGAATGGGTGCGCCAGAACGCCCCCGGCGCCTTTCCCGAGGAGGACGGGACGCCAGGGTTTTTCCGCCTGCCCACCGAGCCCGAATGGGAGTATGCCGTCAGGGGCGGGGTTGCTGTCGATGCAACCGATTTTCGTGCCTCGCTGTTTCCCATGGACTCGGCCCTGAAGGACTACGCCTGGTTCGCCGGACGCCACTCCGCGAACGGCAATCTTCGCCCGATCGGAATGCACAAACCCAATCCGCTGGGGCTGCACGGGATGCTTGGCGGCGTCGAGGAGTTCATGCTCGAGCCGTTCCGCTTCAACAATCTCGGACGATTGCATGGGCAGCCCGGCGGGTTCGTGACCCGCGGCGGGTCGTTCAGGACCGATGAGTGGGGGTTGCGAAGCTCGTTCCGCTCCGAGAGCCCCTACTTCAGCCGCTCTGCCGGCACCGCCTTGAAGGCCGAGAGTTTCGGCATCCGGCTGGTCCTGTCGGTGCATGTGAATGTCTCGCTGCCACGCACCAACCTGATCCACGACCGCTGGTTGCAGCAGTCGCTCGCCGATCCCGACGCCGACCCCGACGCCGATTCGATCGCCTTGCTCGACGGCATGATGGACCGCGAGACCGAAAAGCGGGTCGGCGACGAGTTGGCTCTGCTGCGCTCCCTGGTAGTTTCCGACCGGCGGGAACGGGATGAAAATGCGGAGAGGGCATTAGGCTTGTCGATTTATAATGGTGCGGTTCTCATGGTCTGGATGCAGCAGGAGAATAAAATCGTTACCCGGCGTATCGGATTTATACGGGCAATAAAATCCATTTTACAAGATGTGGGACTGAACGAAGAAGAAACATTATCCTATAGAGCTAATCTTGCCAACATAGAGCGCAAACTTGCGGATTCCAGACGAAACTTTGACATCGCATCATCCGGATATCTGAACACGCTATCGTCAATTCTGGAGGAATCCACGATCGAAGATGCACGGAAACAGGCCAGCGTTCTGACCATAGAGCTGGGAGAAAACGGTCAAGGCGACCTCACGCTGTATGTCGCTCGCTTCATGGAGGCGCTGGAATTTCTCTCCGCCAATCCCGGCGTCGAGCGCCAGGTTTTGCTGGACAACGCCTTGTAACGATCTGTCGTGCGTCGCGTCGGGAGCACTACCAAAACACCACCGTTGGATTCGGGCTGCCGGCGATCCGGGGCACTCTCGACCAGCCTTGGTATCAGCCGCCACCCGGCGGGATCAGCACCA
>SMVB01399891.1_pt1 | contig 12926 bp, 15 predicted proteins | sample 2456461 | NCBI WGS metagenome assembly SMVB01 (sample SAMN11095934, study PRJNA526329) | marine sediment metagenome | biome: Marine sediment; feature: Surficial sediment; material: Deep marine sediment; isolation source: Hadal surficial sediment | place: Pacific Ocean | collected 2014-05 | depth...
AAAGGGGTTGTTGAGGGGTACAGTGCTTCGATGCGGATTCGGAAGAGGGGGCAAAATTAGTGATGCGTTGCAGCGCTCGGGTCACGGCAGCGTCCTCCGTTTTTGAGGCGTCTGACGGTGGGTCCAAAAGTGGCTGAGAAACCGAAAATCGCTCTGCTCTGCGGGTCGTCTCGTTTCGTCGATGTCATGGCCATGTCACCGTACCCATTTCACGCACTCGTTTTGCGGCGGCTTCAATCCTTCGGGCAGGGTCGGCGGCGTGCCACCCTTGCTGATGCACGCGTCGTCCAATTGCTCCTGTTCGAGGTGTTGGGCATCCGCGAGATAGGCGCCCGTGAGGTTGGCGTGCGAGAGGTCAGTACCCTTGAGGTCAGCGCCGATGAATTCGACGCCCCCGAGGTTGGTAAACGCGAGGCTGGCGCCCGTGAGGTTGGCCCCCCAGAGTTTGGCGTTCGAGAGGTCGGCGACAAGGAGGAATGCGTTCGTGAGGTCGGTTTGAATGAGCGCGGCGTCCGTGAGGTTGGCGTTCATGAGGCTGGCGCCCGTGAGGTTCGCGCTCGAGAAGTTGGTGCCCGTGAGGTTGGCGCGCATGAGTTTGGCGTCCGTGAGGTCGGTTTGAATGAGGTCGGCGCCCCTGAGGTTGGCTCCGACAAGCGCGGCAAGTCTCAAATCTTCCCTGGCCAGATACACCCCTTCGAGATTTTCGCCGTTCAGGGCCAAGCCGCGATGTGGAAGCCCCCACTCGTAAAGCACTCCAACAAGCACGATAACAAACAGGGACCCGGAAACAGCCGCGACCTGCGCCGCGCGAAGAAACCCGTGCCAGCGAACGAACTGATACACATGTGCCGTGGTGCATACCACAGTCAGCAACAGGAACACTTCGCCCCAAACGTCTTTCGCCGCCGCCTTCCAGGTGAACAGCCCCAGAATCGCCGGAAACAAGAAATAGAGCACCAATTCAGAAGTACCGAAGCCTTGTGTGCGTCAGCGGCGAGACGGTCTTAGGTTCAGTCTCAGGGTCCAACTCTGCGTCGAGTTGTCGCCAGCGGTCAACGTAGACGTCGAGATAGAACCGCATACCGATCAGCACTACGGGCGCAACCAGCATAAAGGCCACAAACGAGACGATCCCAGCCAAGGGCATAATCAGGCCTGCCTGCGCGTCGATCATCGGGCGGTCGGGGGAGAGCAGCGCGAAGACGCAGAAGGCCGCGAAGGCCGTATAGGCCATCATCAAGCGCGCGATGAAGTCGCCGGTCTTCACCCGCGCCTCGGCGATCCGCTGCTGGTCCCCGTCCTTACTTGCCAAGACTCGTTCCCCTGGATTGCCCCGCCACAACGCAATACTTTAGCGCGAACACTCTCGGCAAGTAAAACAATTCACAGATGTGGGGTGTCGGTGAGCGCAATCAGAGGCCCCCAAACCCCTCAAGCGGCGTTTTCTACCGAGACTACCAGGCGCTTGCCGAGGGCGGCGAAGGCGGCGTCGAAGAGGTCGGGCTTGGTGGCGTGGGCCGGGTCCAGCAGGCGGGTGACCAGCGAGGGCCGGGCGCCCCCGCGCCGGGCCGGCGGGTCAGACTTTGACCCGGCCCTTGCGCGCTGGGTTTTTGCGGGACTTGGCCGCCCTGCGTTTTGCCGGCTTATGCGGCTGCGCCGTGAGGTCGTTGTTGCCCAGAAAGGCGTTTATTCGCCGCTGCATCTCTTCAACATTGTCGAAGAGATGTTGACGTTCAAAACTGTCCGAGGCCCGCGCGGCGCCCAGGGCGGTTCGCGCGGCCTGGGCCAGGAAGCCGGAGCGGCCGCCCGGACCGGCCTCGGCGTCGATCTCCGCGAGCAGATTCTCCTCGATGGTCACGGAAATCCGCATCGCGCGGCCCTTGGGATTGGCGGCGGGCACCAGGACCGGCAACGCGCCGCTGCTTTCGGCCGTCGCGAGGATATCGGCAAGCGCCGAGGGCTTGGGGCGGGGCTGACCCTCTGCGGCCAAACCTTCGAGATGGAAATTCAGGGCCTCGCGCGCCATGGCGGCGGCCTCGTCGAGGCTGGTGCCGGCGGTGATACAGCCAGGCAGATCGGGAAACTCGACGCCATAATCGCTGTCCGCCTCCTTGCGCAGCAGCGCGATATAAGTGTCGGTCATGGCTTTATCCTTTTCGCTGCGCCGGGAATGCCCTCAAGGTTTTCGCGGTCGCTTAGCTTTTCTTCATTTTCCGATTCGCCCTCCACGGCGCGACGATTCCGGCGGCTCTGTAGATCGCCGCGGCGGTGCCTTGGGGCAGATCGCGTTTCGGGTGCGGCACGGTGATCAGCAACGGGTTGTCCGGATGCTTAAGTTGGACGTGACTGCCGCGGGTTCGGGCCACGGACCAACCGGCCTCCTCCAGGTCCTTGAGAAGCCGCTTGCTATCGAATCGCGCCATCTTTCACCCTGAATATACGCATAATATATGTACGAACGGCGCGTATACAAGAAAATAGTATGGATAACATGCGTATTAATATGAAATAAGGTCCCTAAAGCGCCTCGATCCGGATCCGCATGGGCGGCTCGACCACCGCTTCGAGCGCGCCGATGCGGGCTAAGGCCCGGGTCATGGCGGCGTCTTCGGTGTCGTGGGTGGTGATGACGACCGGCACCATTTCGTCGGGGGCGCGGCCGTGCTGGAACATGGCTTCGACCGAGATCGCCTCGTCGCGTAACGCCGCCGCGATATCGGCGATGACGCCGGGCTGGTCGAGCACCATGAGCCGGATGTAGTGGCTGCCGCGGTGGCGCTCGATGGGCAGGGTGGCCAGGCGCTCGAGGCTCCCGGCCGGCACCCCGAAGGCCGGCAACACGGCGCCGCGGGCGATGTCCATGAGATCGGCGACCACGGCGGAGGCGGTCGGCCCGGCGCCGGCGCCGGCGCCCTCGGCCATGATGGTGCCGACGAAATCGCCCTCGGCGACGACGCCGTTGAAGGCGCCCTCGACCGCCGCGATCGGCGTGTCTTTGGCGACCATGCAGGGGTGGACCCGCTGTTCGACGCCGCCCTCGCCGCGCGAAGCGATGCCGAGCAGCTTGATGCGGTAGCCCAGTTCCTCGGCATTGGCGATGTCGAGCGCCGAGACCGCGCGGATGCCCTCGATGTGGACGCCCGCAAAGTCGATCACGCAACCGAATGCCAAGGCGGTCAGGATCGCCAGCTTGTGGGCGGTGTCGATGCCGTCGATGTCGAAGCCGGGGTCGGCCTCGGCGTAACCCAGCTCTTGCGCCTCGGCGAGCACCCCATCGAAATCGCGACCGGTCTCGCGCATGGTGGTCAGGATGTAGTTGCAGGTGCCGTTGAGCACCCCGTAGACGCGGGTCACCCGGTTGGCGGCCAGCCCCTCGCGCAGGGCCTTCACGATCGGAATGCCGCCGGCCACCGCCGCCTCGTAGGCGAGCGCGACCCCGGCCGCCTCGGCGCCGAGGGCGAGCGCGGCGCCGTGATGGGCGAGCAGCGCCTTGTTGGCGGTGACCACGTGGCGGCCGGCGCCGATCGCCGCCTCGACCGTGGCTTTCGCGATGCCGTCCGAACCGCCGATCAACTCGACCACCGCATCGATGCCGGGGCTTGCGGCCATGGCCGCCGGATCGTCGAACCAAGTCAGCCCGGTGAGGTCGACGGGCCGCGCCTTGTTGCGGTCGCGCGCCGAGACCGCGGCGATCTGGATCGGACGGCCGCAGCGGGCGGCGATCAACGCGCCCTGCTCCCCGATCAGCCGGACGGTCTCCGCGCCAACCGTGCCCAGGCCGGCGATGGCGATTCTCAGAGGGTCGCTCATGACGGCTCTAGACTTAATTTTCCAGGAAGATTTCGACCCGCCGGTTGCCGGCCTGCCCGGTGGTCATGAACTCGTGGTAGACCGGCTGCTTGTCGCTGCGCGCCTCGGCCCGGACCCGGTTGCGCTCCGCACCTAGTGCGATCAATTGGGCGGCCACGGCATTCGCGCGCCTTAACGACATCTCGAAGTTGGTCAGATCGTGGGTGATCTGATCGGTCACCGCGGTGAGGGCGCTGGCGTGTCCGATCACCCGGATCGACCCGCCATGCTGCCGGCTCAGCGCAACGACGTCGCGCAGAACGGCGCGATCCCTGCCGTCCAATCGGGACGAAGAATGGCCGAAGTAGATCACCGCCACCAGCCGCGCACCGGCCGCAACCGGCACGGCAGCAACTGGCACGGCCATCTCGGTCTGACCGTTCTGGAACTGGCGGTTCTGGAATTGGGCGAAGCGAAGTTGCGTGCTCCCACTGGGGGCTTGGGCGATTTGGGGCTGTACCACGGGAGGCGGGGCCACAGGAGGCTGGCCCACAGGAGCCGGGGCCGCCAGGGTTTGCGCCACTTGGGTCTGGACCGCCGGGGTCTGGGTCGCCGGGGGTTGAGCCGGCGCGGGCGGGATCCGCAAGGCCGCGGTCAGCTCGTTGCCGATAGCCGGCACCGCCGGAGCGTCCACTGGGGCACCCGACGCAATCTGGGTCGCGTTCGCCAAGACCGGCGCCGAACCGGTCAATTGTTCGCCGGAATAAACGGCATTGGCCCGATCGGCGGCCAAACCCGCCTGGATCTCCGCGCGGGCCTCCCGAGACAATATCTTGGGTGGCTGGTTCGGCACAGACGCCAGATTGGGAAAGGCGGTCGATTGGATGCGCGCCTGGCCCTGGGCGAGCCCCACCTGGGTCGGCGCCGCATCCTTGGCGAACCAGTCGGTGGGATCGGCCCAGTCGGGCACGACCGAGCAACCGCCCAGGAATACAACGGCCGTAAATATGCCGAAGACGTGACGGGGGCTACGCACGCGCCACGCGGCCGGCCGGTCGGTATCCTGGCTCATGTTCGGCTCCATCCCTACTCTCTCGACCGCCACTCTCTAAACTACGGCGCGAGCGCGGCCTTGAAACTGCCAATTACCGCAGCAGGCCCAGCAGGTCAAATGCCTAGAGCACTTTCCGGGCCATTCCCTATTGACACGCCGCCGCCTCTGGCTACTTTGCGCGGCGCGGGCCATGTTGCAGTGCGGCATGGTGGAATCGCTGTCCGGCGACGCCCAATTCAGGAAAATCATAAAGGAAATCACGATGGCTGAGCAACAGGCCCCAGAGACGAAACCGGCCGATCCGGTGGAAATGTCCCGCTCCATGGCGAGGATCGCCGAGCGGAGCCAACGCCTCGTTTCCGAATTCCTGGCGCGTCAGCAGCGCGGCGAGGGCAGCGGGGAGATGGACCCGCTCAATATCGGCAACGCCTTCATGGAGATGACGGCGCGGATGATGGCCGATCCCGCCAAAATGATGCAGGCCCAGATCGGACTGTGGCAGGATTACCTCAAGCTTTGGCAGGCGACCACCCAGCGCATGCTGGGCCAGGAGGCCGAACCGGTGATCGAGCCCGAGCCCGGCGACCGCCGCTTCAAGCACGCGGACTGGGACGATAATCAGCTATTCGATTTCATCAAGCAGTCCTACCTGCTGACCGCGCGCTGGATGCATGCCACAGTCCGCGATGTCGAGGGTCTGGACGACAAGACCGCCCAGAAAGTCGAGTTCTATACCCGCCAGTTTGCCGACGCCTTGGCGCCGTCGAATTTCGTCATGACCAATCCGGAGGTGCTGCGCGCGACCCTGGACAGCGGCGGCGAAAACCTGGTCAAGGGACTGGAAAACCTGCTCGACGACCTGGAGCGCGGCAAAGGCCGGCTCGACATCAAGATGACCGATCCGGACGCCTTCGAACTGGGCCGCAACATCGCCCTCACGCCGGGCAAGGTGGTCTTTCAGACCGATCTGATGCAGCTGATCCAGTACCAGCCGAGCACGGAGCAGGTGCACAAGCGGCCGCTGTTGATCATGCCGCCGTGGATCAACAAGTATTACATTCTCGATCTTCGGGAGAAAAATTCCTTCGTTAAATGGGCGGTCGCCGAAGGTTTCACGGTGTTCGTGGTGTCCTGGGTCAACCCGGACGAGACGCTCGCGCAGAAAACCTTCGAGGACTACATGCTCGAAGGTCCCCTGGCGGCGCTCGAAGCGATGGAGAAAGCGACGGGAGAAAAAGAAGCCAACGTCATCGGCTACTGCCTCGGCGGCACCCTGCTCTCGGTCACGCTGGCCTACATGAAGGCCAAGGGCGACACCCGCGTCGCCAGCGCGACCTTCCTCACCGCGCTCACCGATTTCGAAGAGGCCGGCGAACTCGGCATATTCATCGACGAGGCGCAGCTGTCCAAACTGGAACACAAGATGGCGGAGAAGGGCTACCTGGAAGGCGCCCATATGGCGACCACCTTCAACATGCTGCGCGCCAACGACCTGATCTGGTCTTTCGTGGTCAACAATTACCTGCTCGGCAAGGAACCCTTCCCATTCGACCTGTTGTATTGGAACTCGGATTCGACGCGGCTACCGGCAGCCATGCACAGTTACTACCTGCGCAATATGTACCAGAAGAACCTGCTGGTGAAGCCGGGCGGCCTGACCTTCGACGGCGTCGCCATCGATTTGTCCACCATCGAGACACCCGCGTTCATGCTCTCCGCCAAGGAAGATCACATCGCGCCCTGGGCCTCGACCTACGCGGCGACCCAGTTGTTTTCCGGTCCGATCAAGTTCGTGCTCGCCGCCTCCGGCCACATCGCCGGCGTGATCAATCCGCCGGCGGCGGGCAAATACGCACATTGGACCAATTCGAAGAACCCGAAGGACCCGCAGGCCTGGCTCGCGGGCGCCAAGGAGCATCCGGGCTCCTGGTGGCCAACCTGGTCCAAATGGGCGGCGCGCTACGGCGATGGCAAAGTAGCGGCACGTGTGCCCGGCGATCGCGAACTCAACGTCATCGAGGACGCACCCGGCTCCTACGTCGCGGTCCGCGCCCAGGACGACTAGGGTCTTATCGTCGTAGATCGAAGCGATCTAAGACGTGAATAAGCCCCTAAATTTATGAGTTAGAGTGCGACCGGCTCTACAGCAGGAACTGATCCTGAAGGGCTTTGGTCAGGTCGTCGCCGAAGCTCGCGCTCTTCTTGATGATCGGCACGGTCGGTGGCAGGTGCTGCAGGCTCGGGTGATCCGTGTCCAGGCTGGTAATCAGCGCGGCGCCGATATTGCGGGTCGCCGGCATGGCCTTGAGCGCAAGCATCAAGTCGATGCCCTCCAGACAGGGCATGACCGCCGAAACGATGATCAGGTCGGGCAGCGTCCTGGTGGCGAACTCAAGCGCCTTAAAGGAGTTCCCCACGGTGGTCACACGGTAGCCGCATTCGAGCAGTTCGCGTTCGATGGCCCGGGTCGCCACGCCGGGCGACATGACCAGCAGGACTTCGATCTCGCGCACATCGATATCGGCGGGATCGAAAGTGCCCTTGGCCGGCAGGCGGCGGAGAAGCTGAGAAGCGCTCTCCTCTTTCTCGTCCGGCGAATCGAGCAGGTCGAGCAGGGTCTCGGCGAAATCGATCATGTTGGCCAAGCCCAAGGTTTCCTGGTCCGAAAGCGACGTAATGTAGTCGTCGAAACGCTGGGCGGTGACGCCGATGAGCGGCAACTCGAAACCATTGGCCCCGCCTACCATGTTGACCGCGACCCGGCGCGCATCGTGCAGGGCGACCTCCATCGTGCGGCCGCCGTTCATGGCCTCGTTGAGAAAGCTGATGAGATTCTGCAGGTCCTCGGCCGAATCTTGGAGGAACTCCATACGCAGGGCTCGAAACGTGGCATCGGCCCCGTCGCCGCCGGTCGTACCCACCTCGTCTTGCATTGCAGATCCCTCCAGAGAAAATCGATCTGGTACCCACCGGACCAAGATTTCCGGCGTTCTCCCTATACCTCTGCAACATTTCTATATTATTAAGGCCGATCCTTGGACCCGGTCTGGGCCTCCAAGTAACTGCCGCCGAGGTCGCGGTAGTGCGCTGCAATCCAGGCCGCCTCTGCGATTTCCGCCTCGCGCATCTCGCGCCAGTAACGCGCCGGCATACCGGCCCAGACCTGGCCGCTGGGCACGATCTTGCCGGGCGTGACCACGGCACCGGCGGCAACCATGGCCCGGGGCTCGACCACGGCGCGGTCGAGGATCACGGAGCGCATGCCGATGAAGGCGCCGTCGCCGACGGTGCAAGCATGGATCAGCGCCATGTGCCCGACCACCACGCCGTCGCCGATGTGGGTCGGCTCGCCACCGCCGGTCTCGCGGTAGTCGCCATGTCGATCGTTATTGCAGTGGACGATGGTGCCGTCCTGCAGATTGGTGTTGCACCCGACCCGGATGCGGTTGACATCGCCGCGCAGCACGCAGCCGTACCAGATCGACGAGCCGGCGCCGATCTCCACGTCGCCGATCACCACCGCCGTCTCGGCGATGAAGGCATCCTCGGCGATCTTCGGGCTTATGCCCCGGTGCGCCAAGATCAATCCAGCCATGGGTGTCCGCCTTTCTTCCGGTTCAAGCAGCCGCGGGCGCGGCGCCGGGCGCGGTGTCCAATCCGGTTTCCTCTGGCAAGCCGAGCATCAGGTTCAAATTTTGCACCGCTTGACCCGAGGCCCCCTTGCCCAGGTTGTCGAGCAGCGCCACCAACACCGCCTGTTCCTCCGCTTCGTTGGCGAAGACGTGCAGGCGCACCAGATTGGTGCCGTTGAGACCCTCCGGATCCAGATGGGTCATGGCCAGGGTCGCCTCGAAGGGTGCGACCTCGACGAAACGCCGGCCTTGGTAGTGGGCTGCCAGGGCGGCATGGAGTTCGGCGGCCCGGGGCCGGCCGGACAGGGCGGCCAGGTGCAGCGGAATCTGGACGATCATGCCTTGTAGGAAGCGCCCGACGCTGGGCACGAACAAGGGCCGTGCGCCGAGCCCGCTCCGCCGATGGATCTCCGGCACGTGCTTGTGGGCGAGGCCGAGTGCGTAGACCCGGAACGCCGTGGCGATGGCGTCCGGGCAGTCCGGATTCTCGAACCGCTCGATCATCTTCCGACCGCCCCCGCTATAGCCCGAGACCGCATTGATCGAGATCGCCGTTTCGGCCGGCACCAGGCCGGCTGCAATCAACGGACGCAGCAGCGCCACCGAGGCCAGCGCGTAACAACCCGGGTTGGTGACCCGCTTGGCGCCGGCGATGCGCGCCGGCTGCTCGGCGTCGAATTCCGGCAGGCCGTAAACCCAGCCGGGGTCGATACGGTGCGCAGTGCTGGCATCGATCAGGCGCGTGTCCGGGTTATCCACCAGGGCCGCGGCCTCGCGCGCCGCGTCGTCGGGCAGGCAGAGCACCGCAAGATCGGCGGCGTTGAGCATCTCGGCACGAGCACCCGCGTCCTTGCGCGCGTGCTCCGGCAGGTGCAGAAGCTCGATATCGGCGCGCGCCTCCAGGCGCTTGCGAATCTGCAGGCCGGTGGTGCCGGCCTCGCCGTCGATAAAAACCTTCGCCACATTGGCGTTGGCTTTGAGACCTGCAGTCATGGTTCCGCTCCTATTCGGGCCCCCACGTATTCGGGGCCTCCGGTCGCGGCCGGACGGTATCGCCGGCCGCGGTCGTCAATCATAAATGCCGGGGTGCATTCATACTTTTGTGCAAGACACGGATGATCGAAATTCTTCGCCCATCGATCTTGTAGAAGATGGCATGAGATCTAAAATCATACCGCCGATATCCTTTGCGAACTTCCTCAGCCGATTTGCCGAGCTCGGGATTTCTGGCCAGTGATTCGAAACAATCGATCAGCGCATCCCGATAGCTCCGCGCCTGCTTTATGCCGAATTGTCCGATGGTATATCGGGCGATATCCGCAATATCATCTTCGGCTCGTTTCCATAACACGAAGTCACGCATTCTTGCTCAAATGCGCGCTTTCAGCTTCGTCCCAAATTTCTCTTATACCGCGATCACTTTCCCCACTAATTTCTCCTTCGATCAAAAAAGCCTGTAGCGTTTCCAGATTGTATTGATCTCTACGGATCAGATCGCGGATATATTCGCTGTCATTGCCATACTTACCGGAGGTAATTTGAGCTTTTACCCACTTATCCATTTGATTTGTAATTGTTATGGTCTTGCGGGTCATAGACATAGCTGTAACTCCGAATTGCGTTCTAAAATATGATAGTATCATACTATCGGTCTGGAAACGAAAATAATCCAATGAAAAGGGCCGCCCGAAAGCGGCCCAATTTTGTACTTGGAACGTCGTTTCCGACTTAACGCTTGGAGAACTGGAAGCTTTTTCGCGCCTTGGCTTTGCCGTACTTCTTGCGTTCGACCACACGCGAGTCGCGCACCAGAAAGCCGCCATTCTTGAGCACCGGCCGAAGCCCCGGCTCATAGAGCGTCAGTGCCTTGGAAATGCCATGGCGCACGGCGCCGGCCTGGCCCGAGAGCCCGCCGCCTGCGACCGTGCAGAAAACGTCGAACTGGCCCTTGCGACCCGCGGCCTCGAAGGGCTGGTTGATCAACATGCGCAGCACCGGGCGTGCGAAGTAGCGCTCCAGGTCTCGGCGGTTGACGGTGATTTTGCCGTTGCCCGGCATGATCCAGACCCGGGCGACCGCGTCTTTGCGCTTGCCGGTGGCGTAGGAGCGGCCCTGAGCGTCGCGCTTCGGCTCCGGCATCTCGGCAGCGGTATCGCTTGGGGCGGCGCCTGGGGCGGCCCCTGAGTCGGTCCCGGTAACGGCGGCGGCAGCGCCGGTGGCCGCTCCGAGATCGGCGAGATCGGTCAGGGTCTGGGTTTCCTCGGCCATGATCTCAGTCGCTCCTCTTGTTCTTCGGGTTGCGGGCGGCGATATCCACGACTTCTGGGTTCTGCGCCTCGTGCGGGTGTTCGGCACCGGCATAGACGCGCAGGTTCTTGAGCTGGCGCCGGCCCAGGGGCCCACCCGGGATCATGCGCTCGATCGCCTTTTGGACCACCCGCTCCGGGTACTTGCCCGCCAGGATTTCGCCGGCGCGGCGCTCCTTGATGCCGCCGGGATAGCCGGTGTGCCGGTAATAGATTTTGTCTTTGAGCTTTTTACCGGTCAGCTTGACCTTGCCCGCGTTGATCACCACGACATTATCGCCGCAGTCCATGTGCGGGGTGTAGCTGGGCTTGTGCTTGCCGAGCAGGATGAGCGCGATCTGGCTCGCCATGCGGCCGAGCACGACACCCTCGGCATCGACCAGAATCCACTTCTTGTCGATGTCCGCGGGCCGGGCGGAGAAGGTCTTCATCGCTAAGGTACCCACTGTCTAAATGATTATTCGCGCTCGGCATTGTATTTAGGTTCCCGCGAAGCTCTCGGGGGTCCCTTGTGAGCGGCGTTTTTTACGGTACCGGGCGGGAGCTGTCAACGCCTGATTACTGTGGGTTTTGAAAAGCTTACCTAAACGGTATTATAGTACCACAACTCAATTATTTGGATTACCTCACCATTTCCAGACCGTCGAATGTTTAACCCCCGTCACGCGCCGGCGGGATCGAGTAGGTGGCGGTGACGTGGGCCACGGGGCCGTCCGCCTCGGCGCCCTCGGTGTAGAGCGAGACCTCGCCGTAGGCCAGGCGCTTGCCGAGCTTGAGCAGGCGGCATTCGGCGATCACCGCGCCCGGCTCGGGCCGGCGCAGGAAGTTGCAATTGAGGCTGGCGGTGACCGCCATCTCGACCCGGCCGATCCGGGATAGCACGGCGACATACATGCCGAAATCCGCGAGACTCATCAGCGCCGGGCCATTGATCGTGCCCCCGGGGCGCAGGAACTCGGCCTTCTGGGGCATACGCACCCGGCAGCTGCCCTTGCCGATGCCGGTGATCTCGAATCCCATCAAGCCCGCCCAGGGCAGAGACTCGTCACAGAGCGCGTAAACTTCCTGGGCCGTGATGCGCGGCATGGCCGATTCTAGTCCCCGACGATGTATCGCCCTTCGATCCACGATTTCCGGCCTTCGGCAAGGCACTTGCGCCCGACCCCTCCGGCGCGGCAAATTGGGGTCATGAGCGCCCAAAATCAGACCAGCGCAAGCGCCGCCCGCGGCAGCGAAGCGATCCTGATCCGCGAAGATGCCGGTGGGGTCTGTACCCTGACCCTCAACCGGCCGGACCAGTTCAACGCCCTTTCCGAGGCCATGCTGGCGGCGCTCCAGGATGCCTTCGATGGGATCGCCGGCGACGCCTCGGTGCGGGTCGTGGTGCTGGCCGCGCGCGGCACGGCGTTCTGCGCCGGCCACGACCTCAAGGAGATGCGCGCCCGGCCGGAGCAGGCCTATTACGAGGACCTGTTCAGGACCTGCAGCCGAATGATGATGTCCATCGTCCGCCTGCCCCAACCGGTGATCGCCCGGGTCCAGGGTATCGCGACTGCTGCCGGCTGCCAACTGGTCGCAACCTGCGATCTGGCGGTCGCCTCGAGCGACGCCAGGCTGGGCACTTCGGGGATCAACGTCGGTCTGTTTTGTATGACTCCCGGTGTTGCGCTGGCCCGAAATATCAATCGCAAGGATGCCTTCGAGCTCTTGTTCACCGGCGAAATCATCCCGGCCGAGCGCGCCTGCGAGCTGGGTCTGGTCAACCGTGTGGTGCCGCCGGAACACCTGGATGGGGCCATCGCCGAGTTGGCCCAGGCGATCGTCGGCAAATCCCAGGCCGCCGTCACCGCCGGCAAGCGGGTCTTCTACCGGCAATTGGAACTGGGCCTGGACGCGGCTTACGAGCTGGCCGCCGTGGAGATGGCCCGGAACATGATGCACCACGACGCCGGCGAGGGCATCGATGCCTTTATCGGCAAGCGCGATCCGGTGTGGCTGCACAAATAGACCTGCCCCCGAGCACAACGATTATTCATCGGTGAAAAACAACGATATGCCTGTGTTTCCGGTATTAAAAATACAGAAAACAACCGTAATACATTGGAATATATGTGAAAATATTAAGTTACAGTCTTGTAACAATGC
>SMVB01061761.1_pt1 | contig 12921 bp, 10 predicted proteins | sample 2456461 | NCBI WGS metagenome assembly SMVB01 (sample SAMN11095934, study PRJNA526329) | marine sediment metagenome | biome: Marine sediment; feature: Surficial sediment; material: Deep marine sediment; isolation source: Hadal surficial sediment | place: Pacific Ocean | collected 2014-05 | depth...
AAATAAAAATTAGTTTGAAGGAAATTATTGACCTATTAGAAGGTCCGACATAAATACATTCGGGGCGTGGCGCAGTCCGGTTAGCGCACTTGACTGGGGGTCAAGGGGTCGTAGGTTCAAATCCTATCGCCCCGACAACGCTTGGAGCCGGTAAATAGCAAATCTAAGAGTGCTTACGGCGCCTTTTTGTTTCTAGACGATCCGAACCAATTGGTACTGATGCGTATGGTTTGGTACCACTTTTGGGCATTTTTTGGGCACCCCTCTAAGGATGTTGCTCGGCCCTTTAATCCACCCGTCATACAGAAATAGAGCTTATGCAGTTAATAGTATCGAATATACCGGTACTTCGACGTGTACCCAGACAACAAGTTGTTTGAATTAGTAACAGTTGAGTTTTAACGAGCCCTCTAACTCATAAAGAAGGTTGGCCTCCGGAGCCAAAGGCTGAGGGTTCGAGTCCCCCCTGGCGTACAAGGCTAAATTCAATAGAAATAGCTGAAAGGCTCTCATTTTTTTTGGGCTTTTTCTTGCTTTGTATTCTCAAATTTACCCATGCTTACCCAAATTTTAACGCAACTTTAACGAAACCGTATCCGCCACAAAAGTTACCTCGACAAGTTTATGGATAACCGATCTGTCAATCTATCGGTCATTTTTATTGCATATTAAATTCGGTTCACATATATTCTTCAGTAAATGACCTCGCATCGAAATCTCCAGTTCCAGGTCGGATCTTACTCGATGCCAATTCAGTTCTGCCTCCCCGGGAATAGTGTCATTATGTTCACCAAATATAAATATAATTATATCGCTAAGCAAGTGAATTTTTATTCACTCTTTTTAATTCATTAATGAGAGTTACGTTTGGCAGTATATCCCATCGTGAAGTTCCGAGATATACTGCAGATTCTGCAAGGATTGTCGATTATTTCATGCCTACCGTAGGATTTCACTGGGCAATAATGTTATGGTAGCATTATCGCCCAGTGACTTAATAGTTAGGCGCAGGAGACCCCGGAGACAAAACTTGACGATTTCGAGGAACCCCAAGGTACAATCTGTTTTCTGGAAAAATTGCGAGCCCTAATTGAAACTGATTAAAGAATCCCGGGCAGGAACTAGAAGAGGCAGGCGCAGCTTGCATGCCAGAAAAAGTGCCAAAATGGAAGATGGAGTAAGAATAAAATCCGGACCCTTCGTTCAGTTTGTGAAATATGGCCTCTCGGGTGGTCTTGCTACTATCGTGCACATAACCATTTTTCTTATTGCTGCGTGGAAGGTTTTCCCTGCACTTCAAGAAAATGACTACGTGGTAGCAATGTTAGGGTTATCTGTTGCAAAAGTAGATGTCGCAACTCGTTCACTCAATGCCATGTTGTCTAACGGTGTCGCTTGGTTCTTCGGGAATCTGGTTTCCTACTTCCTTAACATATTTTGGGTATTCGAATCCGGCCGGCATAACAGAATTATTGAGATCGGCTTATTTTATCTTATATCCGGCGTAAGCGTGGTAATGGGTACGGGTCTAATGGGGTTCTTAATCAGATATTACAATATGCAAACGACCTATGCTGCGACCGCCTATCTGGTCTCAGCTGTATTGATAAACTTTGCTATGCGCAAATTTTTTATTTTCAAGGGATAAAATTGATAGAAAAAATTATGGAGAGAAAGATGCCAGCGCCCGGCACATGAGCCTTTCTTCGAAGTAAACAAGAATGATTTAGATTTTGCTAATAAAGCAATGGAAAGAACTTTGACAGAAAAAAAGCTTGTATTTTTTTCAAAAAACGAAAAAGATGATATTGATGAGATAGCGGCAAATTGTGGGGAGGTTCATCGCAAGGTTTCATTAACCGTTTGGATAGTGTAAACGTAATCCAGAGTTCGCGTACTGAAACTAGACCCTGTTCTTTGAGCCAGACATTATTCATACCAAGTTGAGTTGCATACGTCCGAGCAAGTTTCCACGGGCCTTTACAACTCATGCCCACGGGCTTAAGAATCAGCCTTATCTATCCCATCTATCAAACACTCTGAGAATACAACGGTCCACTACCGTCAGTAAAGTGCCTAACCGTTAAATGAAATTAATGCGGATTATAAAATACACTATCCACCACTGTTTTTTCAAGATAGATAAGTTTCATGACTGGTTTTTCGACAGCCACTTTTGTCACTGGAGGAGGCTGGTATTGCATCAGGTCAGGATTGTAGCTCCACATTTCCATCGAAGTAACGTTATTATCATCCTGTTCCAGATGCAGCTTTATTGTCTTTCCCTTATAATTCCTTCGCAGACATTTGAGAAGTTCTCCAAATATCGCACCCATGGCTTGAATAGAATCTGACGCTTGCTCAAACATTTTTGGCGGGTCATTAGAATTGGCCGTGAATTTTATGTTACCGCCAAAACTCCAGTTGTTCATAATGTTTTGTGCTTTTGAGCTAGGAGTAATCAGATAAAGTCTGCCTCCTGGATAGGTTCGGACGAGGTCAGTATCGCCAAATCCATCCCCATTAAGATCATAAATTATAAGCCGACTGATTTCTTTCTCTGGTATCATGAAATCCTCTGCAAAAAACGTGATGAGTTTCTGTTTCTTGATTGTAACTGTTTGCACCAAGGTTTTGTCAAGTGAGATTCCTGACGATTGCCCATACACCTTTTGATAATTAATACCCACAATACTCATTTGACATATTGCGATCACTAACAAGAGTCGAGATTCATTCATATTTACTCCTGACATTGTTTCCATTTATTGTAATATATTCTTGCTTCGTCATATTGTCCCTTGCTTTTATGTACCCTGGTCATCCTGGACATTAAATTGCAGTATTGTTGCTCAGAGAGTCCATTGTGGTGAGCCAGGGCCTTTTCACCATAGGTAATAACCTGTTCCGAATTATTCCATAACAAACCCATCAGCTCGTAAAAGACTTTAGCTACCTGCTCCCATTCAAATGAAGCGGCTTTGTGATAATAGGCCAAAGCAAGTTTTTTATCTTCTCTCTTAAGTGCTTCAACTCCCAAACGGTATAGCATGGCTCCATAAGTATCCAGATAAGGTCGTATTTCCAGGCTGTCCGATTCCAGGCTCGTGCCGGATAACGTTTCATAAACCTGATGCATGCGTTCTACGGCCTGCTCTATTTGATCGAGAAATTCGAACTCCACTACTGCTACTTGATGCATCACACTTATTTTTGCCTTGTTAGTTGTCAGACTTGGCAGCAAATTAACGCATGCTTTAGCCATCTCAGCATAGTTTTTCGATGTCTCCAATTCTAACACATGATCCCAAACTTCCGAGGCGCGAATATTTCCGCCATCCCACTTTATCCAATTTAAATAGTTGTTGACGTCCGATTTTTCCTGTTCAGTGCGTGCGAATTCCCTGGCAATCTTCAAGGTTTTAACAGCATTTGTTGCATCGTACTTTCTTGCGTATGCATCGCCCATTGCATGGTTATAATAGAAAAGCATGGAGGTGTCTGGGGGAGCATCGAAGCTGATTTTTATCATGACGTCCAGTGCCTTATTGAAATTACTAAAGGCAAGATCATATTCCTTCAAAGCCAGATAGTTTTCTGCCAGCAAGCGAAATAACTCATGTTCACCCTTTTCTATACGAATCAAGCGCTCCAGAATTTCAACCGCTTTGGCGTGATTGCCCTGAAGTCCAAAATGATGCTGTAAATAGTAGTATGTAACTGACAACAGCATACGGGGATTTTTATCAAACGGATTAATGCGCAAAGCTTGTTCCAAATGATGCTGAGCCTTTAAACACTGATCAAACGCAGCTTCCACAGGCTGAAGATCTTTGCCATTTTTTGATAACTTTTTCACAAGTTTAAGCGCTTTTGCACCCTGAGTGAATTCTCGGTCAAATTGCTGTTTTTCATTTTCAGTCATCGCATCTTCTTTTCTTACGCTCCGCGAAAGATAAGACCAAAATTCATCAACCTGTGTCAAATTCTCCTTACCAATTTTGGCCAGTTCTTTAGCTTCTTTTTCTCGTCTCGATGAAACGAAATTTTCGTCTGCCATCTTGGACGAAATCACAACCGTTGTGCTATCCAAACCGGGCGGAATGTCCATTCTGTTTCCGGCCTTCTTATTAAATGAAGCACATCCAATAGTTAAACCTAACATCAGACAGTTTATGAGGCAATAAAACTTGAATTTACTTGACATCTTGTTCCTTAAATTTTTTTGATTCGCTTTTATATCGTTGTTTTAAAATAAGAATTAAAAAACTTCACGTATCATTCTGAAATTTATATATGTGCTTTTTCTTACTTCTCCTGTTGCTTCCACCAGCTCCAGAAAATATTGTAAAACGCCGCAGCATTATCTCGCGGCGCCTCTCGTGAGCTGATGAGTGATTTAATTTGACTATTATCCCTCATCACATTACCAGTTGTGAGATAGTTGCTCTGCTCTTTGATTCCATTATCCTTGAGTAAAGTAAAGAAGTTATCTTCAATGAGGCAGATTCGCAACAACATTTCGACTTCGTTACATGAGAGAAAAAGACGAAATCGACGGTTGTTCATTGTAAAGGCAACTGACGAAGCCAAATCCCCATCTTTGTGGCCCATTTCATACATTACTAATTTGGGAATGCTGCCCGGGTGATTTTTCATCCATTTAATGAGGGCATGCAAATCAAGCGTAGCTTCAGATCCACCCGAAACTGTAGGAAAGCTAATTTTAGGCCCGCTTGAGCCAGGATCTGCCATACGCGATGAACGTCTGGTGGCGCGTCCCGCCATCGCGTTGCCATCTAAACTGGAAATTACTCCCCTGCGGCTTCCAACACCAGTTTGAACCGATGGTCCTTGCCCATTATTCATGTCCCTTTTCCGTCCTCTGGATATAGATGATAAGCGGTTATTAAACTCGCTGTTAAATTTGACAGTTTCAAGCCCTTCAAAATTAGTTGCGAAATTTATAGTTATTTCTGTCCTCTGTTGGGATTGATGATTGGTTTCTTTGCGACTGGCCGAGTTTATTTTCGAAATATGATTCTCAATATCAAAACCCTGTATCAATGCCGCTACAACTCGGGTTCGTTTTGCATGTTGCAGCGCTGGTTGTTCATTTTTACCGATTTCAGCCTTCGCGGGATTCGAGTTTTGCTCTCGAGATTTGCTTCTCTGGGGAGCCAACTTTAACTTAACAAGTTCTCGAATCTCCATTTTTTCATTCAACAATTCCGTCTCATCAAGGGAGGAATAGGTTAATACTTGCGCCATAATAAACACAATCAGCAAAATAGCACAAGATATTAGCGCCGACAAAGGAAATAGATTATCTTGATTTTTTATATAATTTTTAAATTGCATCATAATTGAGATTCTTGTCTATGTTGTTCCGTTGACAAATATCAAATACGTCAATTAAGCTTTGCATGATACTGGATTTATGAGGTTCTATTTTTATAACAAATTTATATTGTTTCTGAAGATAATAATTATTCACTTCAACCATCATGACTTCCAAATCTTGTAAATTACGCAATTTCTCTTCACGATCTGTGTCTTGCAAAACGAAATAATTGCCATAGATATGTAGTGTGGCCTCATGTGGCCACTGTTTTGTTACTTGACTATTGCTGCCACTTGGCAGATTGACATACTCTGTTTTCAGCCCGCTAATTGCGATAAAACCAAACAAAATAATTAAAGCTATATCAATCAAACGAATCATGAATCGTCGGTTATTCACTTGAATTACTCCTATTTACCAATAACTCTGACTACATCAATACCCTTCGGTAGCCCCAGACGTTTACAAATTTTGGCAACGGCCAAAGTGTACTCCACTGGTGCATCCCAACTTGCCCGTATGCGCACTCCTACCTTTTTGCCATTCGACCTTGACTCGTAGGCTACTTTTGTGAAATACTCCTGCAATTTAAACAGATCTGTAAATACAATATCACCTCTGCCAATAGTAAAGATGCCCTTTTTTTCTATCCCCACTATTACAATGTGGGCGCCTTCAGGGGAATCTTCTGTAACTTCCGTACTTTTGGGTGGGACAATTGATTTTGCAGAATTAATCTCTGATACCGCAATAAATCCGAACAAGAGAATAAATACGATATCAATCAAACGAATCATTAAATTGCTTTTTCCCATAACACGCCTCTTACTTAATTATTTGTAGCGCACAAAAACGCAAAACAACAGCTCATAAATATCAAATTACAAATTGTACTGACACAGATAATTTATAAGACTGTCACTTAATTTTGACCTCTATCCCGAATATTTCATGAAAATAAATTAGCGCAAAATGACTTTTAACCGATTCACTCGACAAAGCCACTACTTGATTAAAGTAATTTTTTGTCCCCCTGTCCATGTTTTCCCGCTGAGCGATTCAAATCTAAACTGCACAAAATAAACACCTGTACTAACTGTTTGGTCATTCTGGTCTCGACCATCCCATCGCCAGATGTACTCACCGGGTCCGAATTTGTTTTCGGCGGAACTCAAAATAAGACGACCGGTTACGTTGTAAATACGCACCTGAACCTCTCCTGCTTCTGCTAAGGCATAACGTAATTTGGTGCTCGGATTAAATGGATTCGGATACGCAGGAAACAAAGTAAAATTAGTTGGCATTGTTAAAGTGGCTTCCGCCATACTGTTGTCTACCAATACGTCATGGATCACACCGTCCGCTGAGACCAGTCCTGCGTTTTCAAATTTTATTTTTGCCAGGTCTGGAATAGTTTCCGATTGGATTTCGAGCTTCACCAGCTCACCGCCCTGCTCTAACGCAGGCGAATCTGCCGTTAGCATGACTGCAACTCCAATTTTGCCACTATTTTGATCAGGTGAAGAAATGAATAATGGTTGCGCCGGCCAGGCTTTTCCAGCTTTTGCTGCCGTAATAACCATGTTATCAGAGGGATAAATAACACTGAACGTAGTGCCCCTAATCAGGGCAGCCTGTGATCCTTCATAAACCAAATGAAGGAAATATTTACCCGGCTCATCTGAATAGGATAACTTCGTTCGCAGATTTCCCAGTGGTGCGCTTGATGTTACAGCCGGGATTTGTTTAGCAACTGTGGAAGTAGAGAACGTGCTTTTACCCCAGTTCAAACCAATTGGTACGAGATCACGTTCATTGATAAGGCCACTGCCGTCTGTGTCTGCGTGGGCGGCGGATTTCCTTGGATAACGACCTGACAGTTGTGGTTTCCAGGCTAATAGGTCTAGTTCCGTGGGACGTCCTGGTCCGGTGATACCCCAGTAAACACCAAGTAGGGTGACGTCAATTAATTCCACTGTACCATTCTCGTCAATATCCCCGGGCCATACAATGAGTCCATAGCTAAGAAGAGTAAGGTCTTGCGCTTGTGTGGCGATTGGCCAATTGTTTTCATCGGTAGCTTGGTGATCAGCTATCTCAAATGTAAATGATGTACTATCTGATAAATTTATATCCGTTTCAAAGTTAATATGAGCGAGCTGTCCGCGCCCTTCTAATAACCCGGAGCCTGCATTTTTACTCAAAGTCAAAGTAATGAGCCCGCTGTTTTCATCTACATGGATATTTATATCATGATCCGAAACCGCTCCAAAGAGTGAGCCGGCAACAATATTTTGCTCAAAAGGTTGTTTAACTTTAAAATATCTTTGATCATATTTTAAAGTCATATCAAAATTTTTCATACGGTGGTAGAGATATTTGCTGGTCGACGGAATTTCAATGTCCAGCCCAAATTCAATGCCCGGACTAATTGTCGCTGCAGTAACGGGTGCAACAGTGACAATGTGATTCGGAGCCCGATAACTGGCCGTATCCTGATGGGTTAAGCCCCGGTCCTGGACATCAATTCGTACATGTCTAACCTTGCCGTCGGTAGCTGTATTATGTGTTGTGTAGCTGATTTTGTACGGGGAGCGCAAGAGTGATGCGATGGCTGAATAAATCCCTAGCAAGTCAGCAGAAGTAGGACTGGCGAAATACAACCCGCCTGTAGCGTCAGCAAAAGTTATTAGGGCCTTTTCTTGAGGGCTGCCCGAAGCCAATCCTAAGCCAATTGTAATCAACGGCGTACCAGTTTCCTGAACGCTATTTATCGCCATTCGATGTGAATTGTCGCTGCCTCCGTCCGCGCCATCGGTTAGAAGAATAATTGCCCGGCGCCCTTCTTGTGTTTCAATCAGATTGGCTGCTTCGACCACGGCATCGTTAAGGTGGGTTGCACCCACGCTAACCAGGCGAGAAATCGCTGCGATTAACGACGTTTTGTCGCTCGAAAAAGGATGTTCAACCGTTATGTCTTTATTAAAACTAATGACGGCAGCCTGATCCTGACCATGTAATAGTTGGATAAAGTTAGAAGCCGCAGCTTTTACATCGTCGAAAGAATTAGACTCGTGCATGCTGAGGCTTCGATCAAGTACAAGAACAACGCTTATTCCTTCCACGTCTACTTCAATCGGGAATTCATACACATTATCTTCGTGTACTAAAAAATCATCTTTGGTTAATCCAGCAACCATAAAACCAGCATCATCACTCACGTTAACATATGACACAATTTTTGGAAATCCTGAAGCATCGATCTGCTTGTAACGCAACCGAAGTCCCTGGGATTGGACGGTTGTTTCCTTATGTTTTGCGGCGTGAGTAGTTTGTGCAAAACTGGAAATCGTACCCACGGTAATAATGAATACCCCAAATAAAATATTTCGCAAATAATGAATACTTAATGTACTTTGTAATATCTGTCCCATTATCAGAGACATTTGTAAATAACTTTGTTTTTTTCTTAAAATGCTCATAGGTCATGTAATATCAAATTATGTTAAAAGTTTTCGTTTCTAATTTGTGTTATTCTAAAGAATGAGCCATAGCAATCCACGTTTTATAGTTTGTTTACCATTATGAACCGCATACAAATAAATACCCGGCAACATCTTGTGACGTTTCTCGTTGCGGCCATCCCAGAAATATTCCCCGTTGGTCAAACGTTTGATAGCTCGCCCCGAGCGGTCCATAATTAAGATTGACCAATTGCCGGGCATGCCACCATCACGTTTGAATTCCACCTGATCATTTGAACCATCATCATTAGGTGTAAATGGGTTGGGCATAACATCAATGGGAGTATCCGCAACCGTTAAACACAATGAAGGGCCTGCCTGGACTGGAACGGCCGTTCCGGCATAATCATTGGCGGATATATTTTTAATTTCAAAACAAACCGGCCATAGTGGTGGCGCTCCTTTAGTAATTCTTGCCAGCAATTGCATAACCTGTCCATATCCACTTTGCCCTGCTGCCCCGCGTTTGCGACTAACAGCCAGAAAAAATATTTGATTTTCAGGTTCATGCCGGGTAAAAGTATAAGTGTCAGGTTCTAAAAATGGTCCAGCCGTTGCCTCTACTGGTTCAACAAATTCTAAATAGGTTGAACTGGAATAATGCAGCTCGAAGCTAATCCCAAATAAGCCATCAATGGGTTGCATTTCATTACCCACCAGGATATTTAATGAGAATTGTGTGCCGGCTGCTAACGGCTTATTAAGTGATTCAATCCAGACCCCTGCAGGTGCGGTCAATTTTTTCGGATCCTTTTTATCGCTTTCCTTGCCTGCTTCTTTACCGGCAGATATTTTAGGTGTTAATGCACACAGTATGAGATATGTTAACAAGAATCCTTTTGTAATCAAAACTCCAGTCCTGCTAAACCTGCGAGAAAATTGCCTTGAAAATCTCATAACGCTACAACCCAATTTTAGACAGTTTTGATTTATCACGATCTCTCGGTGCCATTATTAATACTCACTCTCAACGACAGTAACGACTTCGTCTTTCCGCACTTTCGGACGAACAGAGGCGGTACCGGGCTTACCATCGAACTGAGATCTCTTTTCAAGACTTAATAAAGTTTGACGTGTTTCTTTGGCCTTGGTAAAAAGCACATTAAGTTCTCCATTGAACAGAGCGAAAACCGCAGTGGTACCCATGTTTAAAACCAAACTGATAATCAACCCGACAAGAGTCGTAATCAGAGAAACACTCATTCCGCTTAAAATCGTTGGTCCATCGAGCTTACCGCCATGAAAAGTCACAAAAATTCCCCAAACGGTACCAAGCAGTCCAAGAGCGCCTGCCGTATCCGAAAGAAAATCCATAATACGGTTAAAAGTTGCAAACGAATTGCGCTCAGCGTTCAAAAACTGGTCAACATCATTTGCAATGGGTTCTGCACGACCAGTTTTGTTAAATGTCCTTATCATGAGATGGATAAGCTGACTGGTGCGGTTAGGCTTACTATTCTGGATTGTCTCAACGAGCGAGTTTATGTCACTTTCGTGAGCTGACCTTACATAAAATTCCTGTGCGCGAGTTTTCTCCCGATATTCCAGAAGTGTGCGATACGATATAAGCAAGAGCCCGGCGATGGTTAACATAACAAAAGGCCAAAATAGCCAATCGGTCATCAGAATGATATTCCAAATAGAAAGCTGTTCATTGTTAGCTGCATCCTCACTGGCTTGATTCTGAACTTGTTCATTTTGTACCGTCGGCCTTTGTGGTGACTGATTTTGACCAGCCGATTGCCTGCAAGATATAAATATGACGAGCAGCATTCCCAAAAAAACCAAACATAAAAACTGAAGTTTATTGTTCTTGAACTTAATTTTCGGATTCATTTTTCTTCTCTCTATCTTTTTCATTATTTGTTTTAATTACATTGTTGTCAATTTTTTCTTCGCAGTTTAATGTTCCATGGTTTCGATTAATTAACTGTCTTGATCCAGGCCCCCAGCTTGAAAATTTAAGCATTACTTTGCGCTTAATATAGGTGACATTAATCTGATTTATATCAGACTTTAATGATTTCCCGCTTTTAGCCTTCAGTTCTAAATGGAACGTGTAACGCCCCGGTTTTACAATTTTGCGATTCACATCAGTCCAATCCCAAATGAGTGTTTCAGGAAGAATACCTTTGGCAGCATAACTCTTGACCACTTTACCGCGAGAATTTTGAATCTGCAATTGCCATCCTTGAGTGCGACGAGTTTTACTTAATACAACCAACTGCATAATGAGATTAACCGCAGATAGTTGTAATTCTTTATGTACTTTTGTAATGCAACCCGGCTCAAATCCATCAAGGTCTGCCCGTTCCTGGGAAGAAAATTCCACAATTGTGATTTCGCTATCAGTAACTATCTGATTTTGCAGAAGAAAATCTTTCAGCAACCCGGCGTCTTCTATTGTATGATCATCCGCCCTTACCATAATCTTCCAATCCGAGTTATGGAGCGTGATTTTAGAAACGGCCGTTCCAAGACGTCGAAAACGATTCTTACGATCTAACTCAGTTTCGTCCTGAGTGAGGCTGCCTGCAGTTAAGATAATTTTTTGGTTGAATTGTCGGATAGGGGAAAGATACTCAGGCGCTAATTCATCTAAATTTGCCAGAGTTTCGAGTGTCATTTCAGAAGGTAGACTTCGCGATATTGTTTCTTCCAGTATCTGAAGTTCCAGCGTAGAAAACGAAATTTCAGGTACGGCAATATCAGGTTCACGTGCAAAGATGTGGCAGTATGATATTTCATGTGAGCCGTTAGAAACCGTATGCGTACCTTTGGTCGGCAGGTCGACGCCATATGTTAGGTTACTATTTTTAGAAAGATTGAGACTCACTTCTATTTTGAATGGCATGTCGTTTTTGTAGGATAAGCGCACCTGACTGGAGGTGTTTGGTGTTGCCGCTATTGAGATGCCGAGGTATTTACTCATACCGTCATCATACAAGACTAATGTTGGGGTTAATATCCCAATATTATAGCCAACCGCCGCAGAAATTTCACGCGGCAGAAGAGCCTGATTCATAAGGCCGATGTTGGCACGATTCACATGGTCAATCCCCACTCCAAAAGTAAAACTTCCTGGATTCCAATATGCACCAAATCCGAGGTTTAAACTTTTCGAGGCCAAACTACCCATTAATACCGGATCGTTGGGGTCAACTAAATTGAAATTATCACGGCTAAAAGATCTATGTTCTATGCCAATTTTGAAACCTAAAGAGAATCGATGGAAAAATTCACGACTCAATAGCAGGGCGCCGGCCAGCTCGGAATAAATTCCGCCTTCGAAGTAGCGAACATCAAAGCCGACACCAATTTGGTATGGCAGATAGAATGGCAGGCTCATATTTACGTGGTTTTCGCGAAGGCTAAAGGAGGCATCAGGTACAAAACCTAAATGAAACACCTTAAGACCAGCAGAAACCTTTGCATGCTGAAAAGAAATTACCGCTGGATTTATCTCAGATGTCCAAGGTAGATTGCGATCCGCCGGATTCCAGATGTTAAGTCCCTGAGCTGTTACCGATATATGAGTGAAGAAAATACTACATATTACGACAACCAAAATGAAACGATATTTTAGATCAACAACTTGTGTTTCTATCATTACGTTTACCTCTATCTTCACTCATACATGTTGTCTCTTAACTTTAACCTCTTTTAAATGAGCATGATGCTCCAAGCAACAATAATACCAAAATATGCTTGACTTTTAAAAAGGAGTGTTTTATGGAAGACCCAAATACTTCTGAGCGTATCTTTATCTGTTGTTAAATTTGCAGTTATGAATCAAATAAGTTAAAGAAAAAGCATTGGTAAGAATTCCCCATTTTCACTGGATAATTAAGCAACTTGTTTGAGGTTCAGATAACAAAATTGTATTATAAATTACATAAATGAAATACCCGGGGGGGTGAAAAACTCTATCCATCATGCTGCGATCCTATCATAATGATTACATAAGCCGCCAAGAATGGGAGTTTTACGCACTTTTCCATGTCTCTGAGGTTTGTATCCTTCAGGAACCTGCTGACCCAAGCCTTGATGAGG
>SMVB01237723.1_pt1 | contig 12921 bp, 11 predicted proteins | sample 2456461 | NCBI WGS metagenome assembly SMVB01 (sample SAMN11095934, study PRJNA526329) | marine sediment metagenome | biome: Marine sediment; feature: Surficial sediment; material: Deep marine sediment; isolation source: Hadal surficial sediment | place: Pacific Ocean | collected 2014-05 | depth...
CATCGAACGCAGCGATCCCTATTGCCGGGGCATTCTGGTGCTCGGTCTGGATGCGCCGATGGAAGAGCTGATCGCCTCGTTCGAGTCCATAGCGCCCCACGACTGGGTGAAGGGCTTTGCCATCGGCCGTACCGTGTTCGGCGATGCCGCCCGCGCCTGGCTGGCCGGAACCATGGACGATTCGGCGGCGGTCGATCAAATGGCCGCCCGCTTCGGGCGGCTGGTGGAGGCCTGGGGCCGCCTGCGCGGTTCCCGATAACAAGGAGCAATTTGGTTATGGTTGATTTGCTGGTGCGGCCTACCGATCCGGACGATGACGGGCGGGTCACACATGTCACGCCGCAAACCGCCGGTTGGGGCCATGTGGGTTTCGATCTCTACAAACTCAGGGCCGGGCAGAAGCTGCGCCGCGAGACCGGTGCGGAGGAACATTGCCTGGTATTGGTCGCCGGCACCGGCGATGTGACCGTCGGCGGCGAGACTTTCGCTGGCGTGGGCGGCCGCGCCACGCCGTTCGAGGACAGGGCGCCGGGCGCGGTCTACCTGCCGGCGGGCGCAAGCTATACCGTAACCGCGACCAGCGATGTGGAACTGGCCGTCTGTACGGCGCCAGGCGGTGGTGCGCATCCGGCGCGGGTCATTCACGAATCGGAAATGAGCCAGGAAACGCGCGGCGAGGGGGGGAATACCCGCCATGTGCGCAACATCCTGCCGGACAGCGATCCGGGGGCGGAAAGTCTGCTGGTCGTCGAGGTCATCACGCCCCAGGGCAACTGGTCCTCCTATCCCCCGCACAAACACGACACCGACGCACTGCCCGCGGAGAGCCTGCTGGAGGAGACCTACTATCACCGCCTCAACCCGGCGCAGGGCTTTGCCTTCCAGCGCGTCTACACCGACGACCGCTCCCTGGACGAAACCCTCTGCGTCCAGGATGGCGATCTGGTGATGGTGCCGAGGGGCTACCATCCGGTCGGCGCGCCCTATGGCTACGAGCTCTATTACCTCAACGTCATGGCCGGGCCGACCCGCAAATGGGTATTCCACAACGACCCGCAGCACGAATGGATGCTTCGTAGCCAGAAACCGAAATGAAGGACCTTTGGTATTAGGCGGATGGACCGACCAGACACGCGCTTTGAAGTCGCCCGTGTCGCTCATATCTGGTTTCCCTGTTTGCAGGGTCGGACCGCAGGCGACGGCGCCATGTGCGCGCATCAGCGCGATGTCCTTGCCGCCCAAGGCCTCGGCGAGTGCGACACCCTTAGCAGGGTCGCTGACCAGTATGTCGGTGGCGCCGAACTTCTCGCTGATATCGAACACCGGCACGCCGGCTGCCAGAAAAGCCGCGTTGTGGAACATTGCCTGCATCTTCACGCCGACAAGGCCGAAGGGAATGACCGATGGCGAGTGGCTGTGCACGACCGAATCGATATCCGGCCGGACCTTATACCAACGGTCCTTATTATTGACCCATAGAGATCGCCAGGTCGAATTCTCGGTTGGCGGTAAAGCGCGCGAAACACTCGTGATGGCCGAGATTGAGTCAGTTGAGATCGATGTCCTCGGCGGTAACCTCCCCGAACCGAACATCGCGGAAATGATCGTAATCCGTGGTCGCGATGGAAAGATTCAGCTTCGACATCTGCCCCTCTGGAGTTTTTGGCAAACGGGGGGCGGACGATCAGGCCTTTCCCGCCTTCTCCGCGACGAAGTTCTTGAAGTCCATGTCCGTGGTGATGATGTCATCCATCAGGACGAACACCATTTCCTTGCGCAAGGAGTCGCGGGCCAGCTGGTTTTCCCCGGCCATTTTCGCGATTTCGATCATGTGATCCATCTTGGAGTTCAGGCTCCGGTGATGGTCCTGGTGTTTCTCGACCTGGGGATAGCCGATCTTGACCAGCAGCGCCTCCTCCCTGGCGAAGTGCGATTTGGCCGAATTGACCAGACCAACGACCAAGTCCGCGCATTTTTCAGCTTCGTCGTCATCGATCGCCTTGACGACCCGATTGACGATTTCGGCGAGGCGCTGATGGTCTCGATCCAGGGCTTCGTATTCCAACAAGAAAGATCCAGTCAGTTCTACCATTTTCAACTCACGCTGCGGCGGCCGGGCCGGATGGCGACTTGGCCCGAATGCTCGGGAGGGTATACCGATAGTGCCGGTACCACTAGGTTCTTATCGTCTTGGATCGAAGCGATCTAAGACGTGAATAAGCCCCTAACTTAATGAGTTAGAAGGCGATTCACGTTTCAAATCGATTCAATTTGAAACGATCGCACTCTAGGAAAACCCCACCCTCCCCGCCGTGATCCTTTTGCTGGACCTGTCTTGCGATCTGGCTGGAAACGCTTTGCGAGAGGACGGGGCCATACTTTAGTCTTTCACTATCTGATTGGGCGAAAGCATGCCATATTCGGAAAACACTTTCACAGGGAGAAGATAGCGTGACGGACAGCCGCGAAGCCATACGACCGGAGTTGCTGGACCTGGGCCAACGACCGGAACTCGGAATCGTTCCCAAAAGCATGCATGCTTTTTGCGTCCGCCAGGACCGGTTCGGCGAACCCAAAGACGCGTGGCAGCGGGAGGTCATCGACACGCCGGAAATTGGGCCGCTGGATGTTTTGGTTTATGTCATGGCCACCGGGATCAATTACAACAACGTCTGGGCGGCGCTCGGGTATCCTGTCGATGTTATCGCCGACCGTCAGAAAAAGGGCGAGCCCGAGGATTTTCACGCCGGCGGCAGCGATTGTTCGGGAATCGTTTGGGCCGTTGGTTCCGATGTCGCAGATGTCAAGATTGGCGACGAAGTGGTGGTTCATTCCGGCTGGTGGGCGCCTGACGACCCCTGGGTGCTCTCGGGCAAGGATCCCATGCTGGCGTCCTCGACCCGAATTTGGGGCTACCAGACCAATTACGGCAGCTATTGCCAGTTTGCCAGAGCGCAGTCACATCAGCTCCAACCGAAACCGAAGCACCTGAGCTGGGAAGCGGCCGCCTGTTACATGCTCTGCGCCTCGACCGCCTATCGCATGTTGATGGGCTGGGCGCCGAACACTATCGAAGAAGGCGACGTGGTGCTGGTATGGGGGGCGGCCGGCGGCCTCGGTTCCATGGCGCTGCAAATCGTCGCAGCACAAGGCGGCAGGCCGGTGGCGGTGATCTCCAACGAGGACAAACGACAGTTCTGCCTCGACCACGGCGCCGTTGGCGCAATCAACCGAAGCGATTTCGATCACTGGGGCACGATGCCCGACACCGCAAGCCCGGAGTGGGGCGCCTGGATGAAGGGTGCGCGCGCCTTTGGCAAGGCGATCTGGGAGGCGGTCGGCGAGCGCAAGAGCCCGAGGATCGTGTTCGAGCATCCGGGCGAAGCGACCCTTCCCACATCCGGTTTCGTCTGCGATACCGGCGGGCTGATCGTCATCTGCGCGGGCACCACCGGCTATAATATCACCCTCGACCTGCGCTACCACTGGATGATGCAAAAACGTCTCCAGGGCAGCCACCTGGCCAACGACGAACAGGCCGCGGCGGTCAACGATTTGGTCATCGCGGGCAAGGTCGATCCCTGCCTGTCGCGAACCTTCGGCTTCGACGAGATCGGGCACGCCCACCAGCTCATGCACGAAAACAAGCACCCCTACGGGAACATGGCCTGCCTGGTCAACGCGACCGAGCAAGGACAGGGGGCCGGATGATCGGTTCGACTGGGCGCTGCCAAACTAAGCCTCGGTCACGAACCGGCCGAACCGCACCGCGGATTCGCCTTTCTTCAACCGCCGCGAGGGCATGATCAGGACGCAGTCATCGAACGGCGTCGCGACCTCCTTGTCACCGTCATAACCGATCACCGTACCCGCATTCGCGATGACCTCCAGGCCCTTGTAATTCTCCGCGAAACGGAAGGCGTCGGTCTCGATCGTGACCGGCCCGGCGACCTCGATGAATTTCTGATCCGGCGCGGCCTCCGAGATAAACGGCTCGGCCGCCGCCGGAGTAATCGCCTCGAGATGCCGCAGGAATCGGTAGACGGTCTCGATCGCGACATCCCGGCTGCTCGCTTCCCAGTGTTGCCCGCATTCGATCAGCACCGCATTGCGCGGACTGGCCTCCTCGGCAAAGCCCCGATAGTCGCGCATGCGCCGGCCGGCGGCATGCCCCGCATCGCTCACCACGGTCTCGGGAATGCCGACGCCGCGCGCCAGCGCCCGCCCTTTGGGCAGCGGCCCCGCCATCATCAGCGGCGCGGTCGCGTGTTGCATGGAATGGATATCGAGCAGGAAATCGGCTTGATCGACCAGCGGCCAAATCTCACGGGCACGGCGGAGTTCCGCGCTGTCCCGCTCGCCCTCCAGCGTCGCCACGTCCCACAGCCTGTTGAAATCCTCGTCGATGTAGCGGGAATCCCTGGGCTGCGCCGGGTCGAAGCTGTGAAAGGCGCCCACGTTCGCGAAACCGAGCGTCAGCTTGCCGCGCGCCGGGCGCAGGTTTTCCCGGAACAGATGGTCCAGCGCGATGGCGCCGCACAGCTCGTTGCCATGGACCACGGCGGTGACCATCACGTGGGGTCCGGGTGCCGCAGCCTCGAAGGTGGTGAAATAGTCGATGCCGGTATTTCCCGCCTTATAGGGCGAGATATCGGGCGGTGTCAGTTCCATGGGATCGCCGGTGCCGGATGGCTGGGTCATTGTTACCGCTCCTTAATAGTATTAGGCACCGTCATTCAGATGACAGGCCGAAAGTCGCCCGGGCGCGATCTCTTTGAGGCGCGGCGGCTCGTCCCGGCAGCGCTCGGTGGCGAAGGGACAGCGCGGGTGAAAATGGCAACCGGAGGGCGGATCGAGCGGCGAGGGGATTTCTCCCTTGACCGGCTCGAAGCGCCGCCGGCGGGTATCCAGACGCGGCACCTCGCGCAGGAGCGCCTGGGTATAGGGATGATTCGGCGTTGCGAATAATTCCTCGGTCGGCGCCAGCTCGACGATCCGGCCCAGATACATGATGGCCACCCGATCGGAGAGGTGCTCGACCACGCTCAAATCGTGGCTGATAAAGAGATACGTCAGCCCGAAATCCTCTCGCAGCTTCATGAACAGATTGAGCACCTGCGCCTGGATCGAAACGTCGAGTGCTGCGACCGCTTCATCGCAGACGATAAATTCCGGCGTCACCGCCAGCGCCCGGGCGATGCCGAGACGTTGACGCTGGCCGCCGGAAAACTGGTGGGGGAAACGGCGCTTGAAGTCAGGATCGAGTCCGACCCGCAGCATCATCTGCTCGACATGCTCGTCCACCTGGTCGCCCCGAACCAAACCATGGACCCGGGGCGCCTCGCCGATGATGTCGCGCACGCGCATACGCGGGTTCAGCGAGGCAAAGGGGTCCTGGAAAATCATTTGAACCTTGAGGGCGACCGCCTTGGCTTCGTCCGGTGCCAGGGTTGCGACATCTTCGCCCCGATAGAGAATATCGCCTTCGCTCGGCGTCATGATGCCAGCGACCATGCGGCCGAGTGTGGATTTTCCGCAGCCCGATTCGCCGACCAGACCCAGGACTTCTCCCTCGTCCAGGGAAAGAGTCACCCGATCCACCGCCTGCACCACTTCCTCGCGCAGGTTTGCGCCAAGCGACCGTGCCAGCTTTTCCGCAAGATCGAGGGTCTTGACGAAGCGCTTGGAGATACCCTGCAACTCGAGGATGGGGGAGGTCATGAGGCTCCCGGCAGATGCGGGTGATAACAGCGCGCCTTGCGTCCGAGAACCGGCGAGGTGAGCGCCGGGCTGGCGAGGCAGTCATCGTCGCTGCGCGGGCACCGGGTGCGGAACGCACAACCTTCGGGCAGATCGATCAAGGATGGCGTCATGCCCGGAATCTGTTTCAGTGGCACACCGCGGCGGTTCCGGTTCGGCACCGAGTCGATCAGGCCCCGCGTATAAGGGTGCAAGGGACTGTCGAGCACCTCATCGACCGTGCCCGACTCGACGATTTTCCCCGCATACATGACGCACACTTTATCGGCCAGGCTGGCGATGACCGACAGATCGTGCGTGATCCACATGAGCGCGGTGGCGGTCTCCCGGCACAGCTTCTGCACTTCGAAAAGGATCTGCCCTTGGATGGTGACGTCGAGCGCGGTTGTCGGCTCGTCGGCGATGATCAAATCGGGCTTGTGCAGCAGCGCGATGGCGATCGACACGCGCTGGCGCATGCCTCCCGAGAATTGGTGCGGGTAGGCCCGCAAACGCTCCTCCGCTGCGGAAATGCCGACCCGGCCGAGCGCGTCGCGAGAGCGCCGCCAAGCCTCCTGCCGGCTGACGTTCTCGTGCGCCTGAATCGCCTCGATCATCTGTGTATCGATGCGCAGCACCGGGTTCAGGGTCATCATGGGATCCTGAAAGATCATGGCGATTCGGCGGCCCCGAATCCGGCGCATCTCGTTTTCGGGCAGGGCCGTAATGTCCTGGCCGTCGAACAGCACCCGCCCCGCGGTCATCCGGCCGGGCGGATCCACCAGACCCATGATCGAGAATCCGGTTACGGTCTTGCCCGAGCCGGATTCGCCCACCAGCCCGAGGATCTCCCCGCGGTTGATGGTGAAGTCGACACCATCGACCGCCTTTACGATTCCCGCCTTTGTGAAGAAATAGGTCTTGATATCCTCGACAACGAGGGTGGGCCGGTTCGCGTTCACGAGCGTCCTATCACTTCTGAAGGCGTGGGTTGAGCACGTCGCGAAGCTGGTCGCCGACCAGATTGATGCTGAAAATGGTCAGGAGCAGCGCAATCCCCGGGAAGAAGCTGATCCAATACTTTCCGGTCAGCATGTAGTCGAAACCGTTGGCAATGAGCAGACCGAGCGACGGTTCGGTCAAGGGCAGGCCGACGCCGAGAAACGACAGCGTCGCTTCCAAAGCAATCGCATGGGCCACCTGAACGGTTCCGACGACGATCAAAGGCGGAATCACGTTCGGCAGCAGGTGCCGGAATACGATGCGTTGATGGCTGAGAGCCAGGCAGGTCGCGGCCTCGATGTATTCCTTATGGCGCTCGACCAGCGCGCTGGCGCGCACGGTGCGGGCGTAGTAGGCCCATTGGAAAGCGACCAGGGCAATGATGATCTTGTCCACGCCCTTACCCAGGACCGCCAGCACGATCAACGCCAGAAGGATGGCGGGAAAGCTGAGTTGCAGGTCGACGACACGCATGATGATCGCATCGAGCCGGCCGCCGTAATAGGCGGCGGCGAGGCCAATGGACAGGCCGATGCTGAGCGCGATAACGCCACTCATTACACCGACCCCAAGGCTGATGCGCAGACCGTAGAAAATGGCGCTCAGCATATCGCGTCCCTGGTCGTCGGTGCCCAGGACGTGGGTCAATCCGGCCAAGCCCACGGCGCCGGGGGGCAGGCGGCTGTCCATGATGTCGATCTCGCCAAGATCGTAGGGATTCTGCGGCGAAATGAGAGGTGCGAAAATCGCTATGAAGACGAGCGCGCAAAAGATGACGAAAGCCGCCACGGCCGGTTTGCTTTCGCGATAGTCCGAAATGAAACGCCCCAGGGGCGTCTCAGCCCTTGCGGTCGCCGCCGTGGGGATTTCCGGGGCGGTCTCCGGAGCCGCGGCGGTGAGGGTCTCGGCGCTATCGATCATGCTTTTACGTCCTGCAACCGCACCCGGGGGTCGAGCACCGAATAAAGAACATCGACCACCAGATTGATGGCGATGAACATGAACACGATGATCAGCAGATAGGCGACGATGATCGGCCGGTCCAGCAACTGAATCGAGTCGATAATCAGCTTGCCCATGCCGGGCCATGCGAACACGGTCTCGGTGACGACCGAAAAGGCGATCAAATTTCCGAACTCCAGTCCGAGCACCGTCACCACCGGGATCAAAATGTTCTTGAGGATATGGACCATCACCACGCGCCACGTGCTTAGGCCTTTGGCGCGCGCGAATTTCACGTAGTCCTGCAGCATCGCCTCGCGGGTGCCGGCCCGCGCAAGTCTGATAACCAGAGACAGCTTCAACAGCCCCAGATTGAACGCCGGCATGAGCATGTGAGCAAGCCCGTCTTTGGTGAGAAAACTGACCTGGACGCCAAACAGCGCCACGGTCTCGCCGCGTCCGGTCGCGGGCAACCAGCCGAGCATCACGGCGAAGATCATGATCATCATGATCCCGACCCAGAAGGTCGGCAGAGAAAAGCCGAGGATCGATCCACTCATGATGGTTCTACCGGCCACAGAATCGGGCCGGAGCCCGGCCCACATACCGAGTGGGATACCGAACACGACCGCCATCAGGAGCGCCGTCAGGGCGAGTTCGAGGGTCGCCGGCATGCGCTGGACGATGAGCTGCAGCGCCGGCATGCCGTACACGAAGGATTTTCCGAGGTCGCCATTGAAGGCATTCTTCACGAAGACCAGGTACTGCTGCCAGATCGGCAGATCGAGGCCGAGAGCCTTGATCGCCCGCTCCATCTCTTCTTGGTCGAATTCCGGATTGATCAGGATATCGATGGGGTTGCCGATGACGTTGACGCCGAAGAAGACGAGCAACGACATGACCACGATGACCATCGCGGACTGCAACAACCGCCGAATGACGAAAGCAGACACGTTATATCAGGGTGTATCGGGATGGCGGGCGGCCCAAGGCCGCCCGCCGCCCTGTCTTTTTTACTGCTCGATCACATTCATGATGACCGTCGATTCGTCCGTGCGCGGCACATAGGCCAGGCCTTTGCGGGTTGCCCAGGTGTTGACCTGGTAGTGTAGAGGAATGATGCCGAGATCGTTGATGGCGATCTCGGTCGCCTTCTGCAGCATCTTCTCTCGTTGGGCGTCATCGACGGTCGCGAGTGCGTCTTCGACGAGCGTGTCCAACTCCGGATTGGAGTAGCGGCCCCGGTTCGAGGCTCCGAAGCCGCGCGCCTTGTCGTAGGTGTGCAGCAAGGATTTCAGCGGCGATGAGGCTTCGCCCGTGCCCGCACCCCAGCCGACCAGGATGAAGCTGAACTCCGGCGTTTTATCCGGCCCGCCCCTGGATGCGCGCCGGAAATAGACGCTCTTCGGCATGGTTTCGACTTTGGCGTCGATACCCAGGCGGGTCAACATCTGTCCGATGGCCAGCGCGATCTTGGAGTCGTTGATGTAGCGGTCGTTCGGGCCATGAATGGTCAGGCCGAAGCCGCCGCCCCAGCCGGCGTCGGCGAGCAACTGCTTTGCGCCTTCAAGATCGAAGGGCTCGGGCTTCAGGTTCGGGCTGACGCCAAAAAAACCGTCGGGCAGGAGCTGCCCCGCCGGGATGGCGACGCCCTCCATGACCTTCTCGACGATAGCGGCCCGGTTGATGGACTTGGAGATCGCCTTGCGGACCCGGACATCCTTGAGCGGATTCTTGCCATTCGTGCCGGTGATGAAGGGCGAGGCGTCGCGATCGTGATCCAGATGCAGATAGATCACGCGGTTCGACACGCCCGAAGACAGGACGACGTTTGGCTCGCTCTTGAGCCGCTCGATGTCCGCCGTCGGCACCAGGTCGATGAAATCGACATCGCCGGCCAGCAGCGCCGCCACCCGTGCCGGCCCCGACTTGATCGGCTTGAAGACGACCCGGTCGTACCTGGCCTTTTCGCCCCAGTAATCGGCGTTCTTTTCGATTATCAGCCGATCGCCGGGCATCCACTCGACGAATTTATAGGGACCCGTGCCGATGGCCGCTTTGCCGGAGTTGTAGTCTCCCGTCTTGGCGCCCTGGCCATGTTTCTTGGAGATGATGTTGACGGTCGCCACGTCGTTGGGCATCAGGGGATGGGGCCGCTCCGTCTTGATTTGGATCGTGAAGTCGTCGATCTTCGTGAGCGTCTTGCCCTTGGTGTAGGTGCCGAAGGACGACGGGCTGGACTCGACGTTGGGGGCACGCTCGAAGGTAAACAGCACATCGTCGGCGGTGAACGGAGAACCGTCGTGCCAAGTCACCCCCTCGCGCAGCTTAAACTCCCAGGTGGTATCGTCGAGCGTCCTCCACGAGACCGCCAGGCCCGGCCCGAGACGCTGTTTATCGTCGGTCTGGACCAGCCGATCGAAGAGGTGCCGGGCAAAGGCGTTATTCGGCGATAGGTTGTGGTAGTGCGGGTCGATCGACGACGGTTCCAACGCCAAACCGACGCGCAGTTCTGCTGCCCAGGCGCCGCTGGCGAGAGAAACCGCCACAACCGCGCCAAGCATTCCCAATGTAATTTTTCGCATGACCGCTTGCCTCCCAATTTTGCAATTTCGGTACAGAGGTCGGCACGTGCCCAGCCAGCGGTTACCTTATGGTCTGGTAGCCGTTCCGCCCGGACCGCGCCGTATTCCTCCCAGGTACAATGACCGAGCATCAAACCAGTGGCAATACTTTCGCGGAGAATTCGGTTGTTCCCATAATTTCAATGAGTTGTGGGCCCACGCTGCTCCCGAAAGATCATCCGCGTGCCGTGAACCGGGGGCCTCTACAGCGGTCGGAGATCTTGGTCATGATGCCGGTTAATCTTGACCGCGCGGCTATTCGCCATAGGGAACCCAGATATTCTTGACCTGGGTGGCGCGGCGAAGGAACTCCGGGCCTTCGCCCTGGGCCGGATCGAACCAGTTGCGGGCCTTGCCGTGGTTGGTCCAGGTCTGCTTCAGGTTTCCGATCGACGCACGTTCGACCATCGCGCCGCCTGCCGCCGGCCCGACGTACCACAGGGCGTTCACCTCGTCGTGTTCGGCCAGCACCGCGGCCAGGAGCTCGCGGTCGCCGGTGACGATGTTGACGACCCCGCCCGGCACGTCGGAGGTGTCGAGAAGCTGGTAGAAGTCGGTTGCCGACAGGGGATAGCACTCGGAGGGGACGGCGACGACCCGGTTGCCCATGGCGATGGCCGGCGCCACCAGCGAGACGAAACCGAGCAGCGGGACATCGCCGGGGCACACGAGACCGATGATGCCGAGCGGCTCGTGCATGGCCAAGGTGATGTTGCGCATCGGGGCGCTGTGGACCGCGCCGTCGAACTTGTCGGCCCAGGCGGCATAAGTGAAGATTCGCGCCACGGCGGCGGTCACTTCTTTGGTTGCGGCGGCGCGCCTGGCGCCGGTCGTCTGGCGCAGACGGTCGCGGAACTCGGCCCGGCGCGCATCCAGATTTTCGGCGAGGTAGTAGAGTATTTGCGCGCGAAGGTGGGCGGTGGTCAGACCCCAGGACTCCGCCTTGCGCGCCGCCTCCACGGCATTCCGGATGTCCTTGCGGCTGCCATCGCCGACCTCGCCGATCCTGTGCCCGTCATGGCCGACCACCGCGTTGCTGTAGCCCGAATCCGGCCTGACCTGCCGGCCGCCGATGTAGATCTTGGCGGTTCGGTCGATGCTGTCGCCGGGCGCTGCTGCTCCGGGCCCCACAGCTCTGGGCCTGTGCGACGGGGAGGGGTCCGCGTAGTCGCGCTGCCGTCCCCTGCCACGCAGGTTTCAGGTAGGCCTGCATGCCCTCGCGGCCGCCTTCGCGCTCGAATCCGGACTCGCGGTAGCCGCCGAAGCCGCAAGCGGCGTCGAACAGGTTGGTGGCGTTGATCCACACCACCCCGCTCGCGAGCTTGGGTGCGATGTCGAGGGCCAAGTTGACGTTCTCGCTCCACAGGCTGGCGGCCAAGCCGTAACGCGTGTTGTTGGCAAGCGCCACGGCCTCGTCCGGAGTTCGGAATGTCATGGCCACCAGGACCGGCCCGAAGATCTCCTCCTGGGCGATGGTGGCGGCGGGGGAGACTCCGGTGAATAGCGAAGGTGGATAGAAGCAGCCCTCGGCCGGCCGGTCCCAGCTCGGTTGCCAGAGCTCGGCGCCTTCCTCGATACCGCGGGCGACCAGTTGCTCGATGCGCTGCAAATGCACCGGCGCGACGATGGCGCCGATGTCGATCGATTTGTCCAACGGGTCGCCAACTTGAAGTTTTTCCATGCGCGCGCGGAGCTTGCCGAGGACCGCCTCGGCCACGCTCTCCCGCACCAGCAGGCGCGAGCCGGCACAGCAGACTTGGCCCTGATTGAACCATATGGCATCGACCAACCCCTCGACGGCGCTATCGAGGTCGGCATCGTCGAAAATAATGAACGGCGACTTGCCACCGAGCTCCAGGGTCAGATGTTTGCCCGATCCGGCCGTGATCTCGCGAATCCGGCGCCCGACCTCGGTCGAACCGGTGAAAGCAATCTTGTCCACGCCGTCGTGGCGCACGATCAGCTCGCCGGTCGCGCCATCGCCGGTGACGATGTTGACCACGCCGGGCGGCAGCTTCGCCTCCTGGCAGAGCTCGGCGAACAGCAGGGCGGTGAGGCTCGTGAACTCGGCCGGCTTCAAGACCACCGTATTGCCGGCCGCCAGCGCCGGTGCGACCTTCCATGCCACCATGAGCAGGGGGAAATTCCACGGCACGATCTGGCCGACCACGCCGAGCGGCTCCTGGCCCGGAAACTCGCGCGCCATAAGCTGGGCCCAGCCGGCGTGGTGGTAGAAGTGCCGGGCGACCAGCGGAATATCGATGTCGCGGGTCTCGCGAATCGGCTTGCCGTTGTCCAGGGTCTCCAGGACCGCGAGCAGGCGGCTGTGCTTCTGCACCAGCCGGGCCAGCGCGTAGAGGATGCGGGCGCGGCCGTGACCGCCCAGCTTGGCCCAACCCGGCTGGGCGCCGCGCGCCGCGGCCACCGCCGCGTCGATGTCCGTCTGGCCGGCTTGGGCGATCTCCGAGAGTGTCTTTCCGGTCGCCGGATTGAGGGAGTCGAACCACGCCCCGGCGACGGGATCGACCCAGGCGCCGCCGATGAATAGCCCGAACTTTCGGCCCTTGCCGGCCAGCCACTGGTCCGCGGTGGCGGTGCTCTCCGGGGCCGGGCC
>SMVB01085637.1_pt1 | contig 12920 bp, 17 predicted proteins | sample 2456461 | NCBI WGS metagenome assembly SMVB01 (sample SAMN11095934, study PRJNA526329) | marine sediment metagenome | biome: Marine sediment; feature: Surficial sediment; material: Deep marine sediment; isolation source: Hadal surficial sediment | place: Pacific Ocean | collected 2014-05 | depth...
AGTCCTACCTGATAACGACCGATAATCGATCAATAGTGTACTGCTATTTAAACCCTCTCCTGCGGGGCCTAATCGCCGAAATCAATGCCTTTGGAAAGCACCCAATCTGATTTTATGCTTTACCTGGTTTGGTCGAGTACATGGACGGTATCGCCATCGGTTACTTTGACGACTTTACAGGGGTAGTTGAGGTAGCCTGACATTGCGAAAGTTGGCAGTGCGCCAAACAAAATTATGGCAATGTGAATAAAGCCTTTGATAGTCATGCGAGAATCATAGCCTGACAGTAATTCCAATCTTCCTGGCAATGGTTGATGGTTGTTAGTTGAGACAGATTGAAATTGTTTATTCTGATGTTCATCAAGTTGTGGATTTGCTCCACTGGCAGTCCGAACTTTCTAGCCTTATCTGCTTGGCTACCTGATTGTCCATTTCAACGCGCCCAGATCAGAATCAAATAGCCAGATCCTTTTTCCAGGTTGTTGGTTTCATCGGCGGCATTTACCAGCGCATCCCATACGCTTTCGTATTGTGTGTCCATAGTGCGTTTCCTTGGTTCCAGTAATTATGCCAAAGAGGTAAGACCCTGACTATCCGTAAGCCCGGACAATTGTCGTAGGACTTTGCCTACAATTCCTATTAGCAGACGTTCTGCGACATCTCCGAAGGTCGCCTACTTGTCGTTTCGCGCCAATCGCTTATCCCCACATGCCAATCGGACTAAATGCCCTTACAACCTTCTGACCGCGTGCCCATAATTCCAAATAAGCGGAGCAATCCAGCATCGCCGAAAAATTTTGAGATTAGATAGACATGCAAAAACCAGTAACCGAACTCGCGATAAAGCGCCGCATTAATAAACGTCTGGCGGAAAAAGGTGAATGCCTGCGTAAATGCCCTTCCAATTCTCGTTGGCTAAATGAGCTTGGCAATTACTACATCGCCGAATTGGATACCGATAACGTCGTCAAGATTGGTCTCGACCTTGAAGCATTCGCACGCCAAGAAGGTGTGATGAAATCCGGTGAAGCGATTGTCAGGGAGCTGTAGTCCACCAAGGGTGGCTCTTCAGTGGCTCTTCAGTGCCACTATCAGGTGCTTCAATCCCGAGCTTAACCTGGTCGTGTCTATCGCTGATTACCGTTATCTTGATATCGTCGTTGATTATAATGGATTCGTTCTGACTTCTGGTGAGTATGAGCATCCTGCCCTCCTTCCGTGGTTTCTCGAACTATGGCAAATATAACTGGCGCTGGATATGGGTAAATGCTGAAAGATTTGTAGGATATGGATTACGAGTTTTTCAACCGAATAGACCCTAAGCGCACATTCGGTGGTTTTCGGTTTGCGCTGGCCGTGGCACCCGACAGGAGCAGGTCCGCCTTGGATTTGCTGGATACGCCCGATCCCCTAGCCACCTGCCGGGGTTTAGGGGCTCCGATCAGTAATAGTAGCCGAGCGCGCCTTCGGGCCGCGGTACGAATGAATAGCCGTCATCAACGCGGACCTTGTTGATCTGGCGAGGGGTGACGCCAACAGTCCGGCATAACCAGGCCGTATAGGTAACCAGCAGTCTTTCAAGAATTTTCATAGCGCTTCCTCTTCTTCAATGGAACAGTATGGAATTAGCCTGAACCGCAGATACTATTATAAATAGCACCGATTTGTAAACGGCCAATCACCACCAGCTACATTCACAAGTGGCAGCATCGTTGTACTCATTGCAGCGACCTGGCTGACTTCACCGTTCCATATGCGTTGATTGAAGTTGACGGCAATCCTGTTAGCCATCTATTTGTTCAGCGAGAAGCGTTACCAACGCCCACCGGGCCAAGTTCGCAGGCGTTTAGCGTCGGTGTGGAGGTAGAATAGGACTTCTGTCAGTTTTGTCAGTTCCACCTTTGGGGATATTTGAATTCCAGGTACCATATTTAGTCCACCAAGGGGCAGTAAACCCCAACATCAGACAACATAACCGCCCTACCCCATCACTCGTAAGTTATTGATTTTAAGCTAATTCTCTGTTGTGTGGTGTTGAGTGTCTGAGACTGTTAATCAATGGGTCCCTGGTTCGAGCCCGGGCCGGGGAGCCAAATTCTTAAGTAAATTCAATAACTTACATTTTTTAGTATATAAGTATTGATCAATGTGCCGAAAATAAAAGCCGAAAATTTTCGGCACATTGCGGAATCTGGGTGTCTGGTGATTCCAATCTCCTAACGCCGCAAATAACCGGCGCAAAAGGAGCGCCAGCGAGTTTTGCGTCCGAGTTGATTTGCCTTGTTAGACGGCATTACAGTCTACGATATTTGAATTGGTCAATTGCTGCATCCATAATTTTTCGTTCTAGTGTTGTATTTGGCTTCCACCACACTTGATGGTCCCGCCGTTTTTTTGAAAACTCTCTTTGTGCATTTATCACATTGTCTGGCTCGTCCACAACTAAGAAATCCGGAAATTCGGCGTTTATTACGATTGCCGCATCATTCGTGAACCGATCGACATCTAGGTATCCATCGTTTTTGAAGTGCAAATAACCATAGGTGACATGCACTATCTTAGATGGTTTGCGATTTTCAAGTTCAACTACAATTTCCGCCCATCGCACCCGCTGCCCAGCGAACTCCTTGATGTTATCTTTCGGTGGATTCGAATCTAGTCGATCGAATCTCGCATACGACAATCGAATTATTTCATCCTCACCCGTCACCAGAAAATAGCGAACAGAAATCGAACTCATTACTAATTTTCCTTGCCGTCTACAGTAATATAGACAGAATCTGTAATTTAGCAGAAATAGGCGGAATCTGTCTAAACCGATGATTTTGTTTTATACACTTGGGAATACGTTGGTCCGCTGTGTGGTCGATTAGAGACTCTCTACCAGACCTATTTCGGGCCTCACGAATGGCCGTTGCGAGTGAAAGCGGTCAATTAGCTTAGATCAATCAAACACTGTCTGTAAGATCAGATACCAGTTATTACATTTTAAAGTAGTCAGTTTTTAATCGACTCTTTCCACCTCATCGATTTTTCTATCATAGGTACGGCCCATTGATTTTGAACGGTGGCCGGCACCTTTTTGTTTGTCTCCCTTATCATCTGAATATCCCTTCGCTTTTAAATCGTGGAAATGGAACCGCTAAACACCTCTCTTTTTTGCCAGGGTCATTAAACGCTGCCAGGCAGACTGAAACCCGCTTTCAGTCAGTGGCTGGCCACGACTATTGTTCAAAACATACGATGATACAATTTTCTTGCTTTCTGGCACTGCAGCAGTAGCGTCCACGATCGCTGCCTTTAATCTGGTTGACCATTTGACCAGGTTGGTTTTCGTTCCTTTCGATCGCCGTACGCGAATACCCACATCTGATAGGTCAACATGTTTCAGGTTGATAATTTCGACGGTACGCGCACGCAGCAAATAAGCCAGTTCCATGGCTGGACGAACATATTTTTCAGACTCAAGTGCGAGATCGTAAACGGCATCGTACATGTCATGGGTAACATACAAATCTCGCGGGGGTTCTTTATATCGCCGGACCGGTGTAACTGGATTTGTATCACAGTACCCTCGCTCGAGGCCCCAGCCAAACACCGCCAGCAAATAGGACCTTTCACTATTTGCAGAGACTTTAACATCAGAGCGAAAGTCCATATATCGACGAATAATAACAGGGGTGATTTGAGATGCCTGAAGATCTCCAAACGTTCCTCCTGCAGATATCTTCGTGGTGATTATCTGGTTGTGACACCAGAGGTAACTTTTTTGGGTATTTTTTTGCCAGATCGATGAACTGGGGTGATTTTTGGTACTTGTAGGCCAGGTCTGAGAATTGGCCCGTTTCAATTCCCTTGACACTTTCCCAGGCTCGCCAGATTTCCGATTTTGAAGAACCAATTTTGCACAAGTGAATCTCCGATCCCTTTATCCTCTTTATTTTCCTGTCGTATTCGCGCAGCACCCACCAGCCGCGTTTAAAATAGACATATTGTGGCAGGCCTGCATTTTCCGCTTTGCGCTTTCTACCCATAAAAAATCCGTAACCATGGCATTGTTATGCCAATGTATCCTTGTCTGGACTGTGAACTGAAGAACCCTGGTTCACTTGATAAATTCGATATCCTCTTTGACGCCAGCTTTCCTATACGGTCGCATAGCTTCATTGATCGTCACCAGCGTGCAGCAAATACGGCCACCCTTTCCCAGCATCACTTTCAAACCCAGCTTTTCCTCGAGGAACTTGCGCACGTCGGTGCGGCGCGTGTATCCGGTCCAGGCCTTCAGTTGCTCTTCGTTGACAAGGCCTTCGGGCGGTGTGAGTTCATCGGTCATAGGCTTGCCGATCTTTTCACAGTGTTGATGCTGATTTTTATGCCTAGATCATCGCGGACACGTTTGAGGATTTGGTTAAAATTGAGGTTGTGGGGCGGCGCGGTCAAGGTGCGGATAAACTCGTCACGCTGGTATCGCTGGTATTTTCGGAACATCGGAACGCGGACTCGAATCGAAAAAGCGTTGTCTGCAAACTCACCGTAAACCTGTGAGTCCATCATTGCCCAAACTTCGATAAATGAATCAAACCCGATCAGTTCGGCGATCGATATCCAAATCTGTGGCAACCCCATTTTTCGCAGGTCGGCCAGGCGCGGATCACGCGGCGATTTTTTTTGATCGGCCTGTAGGCCGAACTCTGTTTGATGACAGACATCCAGGTACCCACCCCCCGGGCCAGGGGGATCGATCTGTGCCTGCTGCCGCCCCCCCACCCTTCCCCGTGGAATGCCTGGGCATGGCATTTGTGCTGCTGAACTTCGCTTTTCAGTGTCGGTGCTCATCGTAACCTCCTGATTTAAAGGGACTGCTATCCCCTCCAACTTCGTATTTCTAACTAATGCGAACCTCAAAGTTCCAGCCGTCTAAACAGTTAGGCCGAACTATATTAGAGTTTTCTTATATTCGGTAGGCCCCCTGTAAAAGCTACCCTCAGAGAAGCTGGGACGCAGGGCATAACAGTTCCAAGGGTCAGTTTCTTGCAGGGGCATATGTCTGAGTCCTGTAGTAATGGGTGAGTTTTACCGGTTAAATATTGTTGATGCGATGCAGCAAGTCAGTGACTGGCGTGCGGATCTTGCGCAGCGGGCCGGACTTGTCGACGACGCTGGCCAGCTTGCGATGCGACAGCGATATGTAGATGGTGGTAGCCTTCGGATCCGTGTGATCCATTAATGCCTGGATATTCTCGAGCTGCACGTCGTCCTCGGACAGTTCGGCGCCAAATAGATGACGCAATGCGTGGGCGTGCAGATGGTCATCGAGCAGATCACACCGGCGGCCATATTTTTTGAGCTATTGTCAAAGGTGGTATTTGGGCAGTACTTCGCGCCAACTCTGGGTGGATTCACGAATACCATCTTTGACTTGCAGGAGATTCACCTCCTGCTCATCCTTTAACGGCTTGCCGATTATGCGGCCATATCAGCCGGGGGTTGGTTTTATTCTACGGTATGATTTTGTGCCGCATTAAAATTGGGTTTGTGGATGCCTTCTATCGTGCGTCGACGGATCTAGCTCTCTTAATCATTTTCTGAATGTCCTTATTTGCAAATGCCGCCTGTACTTTCATATCAGGGTGTTGGCGGGCAAATACTCGAAAAATTTCATCTGCAAAAGCCTGGCCGATTACTTCCACGCTTCGAAAGTCCAGAACAACAGTTTTGAATCTATCGACTCTGGACATTAGTCTTTTGGCCTGTGATCTTGAAATCAGTTTTTCAAGACCGTGTTTAGCGAGTCGAACTGGAACGACCGTCTTGGTAAAACCGTAATCATCACCGGTTGCCGTGAATTTATCGAATATGGCTCGTTGGTCCCTTTCGCTACTATGCTCCAGACTCATCAATATCTGGGTCCCCGCGATCGGTTTTCCCCTCTCCCATATCCAGTCTTCCTCTTCGTCATACTCGTAATCATGGGAAAAGCTCACGTCACCCGAAAATATAAAATAGTGATCAAACATTCTGGATGAAAAGAATATCCCTTCGCCAGTATGATTGTCCGGGTCAGTAGTTAATTTACCTTTTGAAAGTTCGAGAACAGCGTGCCTTTTGTCGTCAAGATCACAAGCGTCCATAATTTTCTTGAATATCCCAACCCCATCATCGAGAACCCATACCGACATTTTAACGGCATCTTTTTCGATGAATATGATTAAACACGTACCATTGGAATGATCGATTACATTGTTGATCATTTCCGTACAACCGTAATGCCAGATATCGACTACATTCTCTGGATAGTCTTCCACTAACGGATAAATATTTTCTCGCCAAATAATATCTTCATTAATGTTTTCCAATTCAAATTCAAATTTTAAATCTACAAGCGTTACCAATTTATATTTACGTTTCCTGGTTTTGCCTTCAGCAACGATTAGACCGGCATCTGTTAGTTCTCGAAGATACCGATTGACAGCTTGACGGGTTATCTCAAATTCTTTTGATGCAAGAGAAGCGGCCTCGCCTGGATGCGAGGGGATATTGTTTAATATAAAACGCTTTATGCTATCGCCGCGATGCGTTGGTCTTGCCATTTGATATTGACTCGTTAAAAACAGTTTATTGTCAATATAATACCGAATGATTGTCAATATTAAAAGGGGGTTTTATTGACAATCATAGTGTTCGAATTTTTAGCGTTAAGAACAACCTAGACATCATGTTTTGACCTGCCCATCTCGACAGCGTGGATTATGTTGTCGGGTGATATTGCTGATGGCGATACACTGCCCGAAGCCAGCGCGGCACGTAACGGTGAGCACCTTGTAGCCGTACCTGTGCAGTCGATCCTGAAATACTTTCTTCGCGACGCGATTACCGATTCCGGTATGAGCAAGGTAACGCTTGCCCAGGAGATGGGTATCGATGAGAAGGAGGTACGCCGTATTCTCGACCCGCACCATAATACAAAAATGCGCCGGCTCGAAAAGGCGCTGGCGGTGACAGGTCGGCAACCAGTCGTCGATATAATTGATACCAGGTTGGCTACTCACGGCTAAGAATTTACTCATCTCACTAACCTATTTGGTAAACTCAATTTCGCTCGGGCCGGCATCTTGCCGCCCCCCCACTTCCCATAGGCGCCTCTACTCTTGGTATGAACCCAGCGACCCGGGCTAAAATTGTCTGGTGCCATCAGCGAGGAAATAAAAAAACTCGATTTGCTTTTAATGGTGGCAGGCTTTACATTCATGCAGGCAACGGGAGTGTCTCGTAACTCTAAATTACTCTAATTTTTAATCTCAAAATCAAAATGTCTGGCACAAACCATTTAAATTTATTAAGGGTATGAAAATTAGTATTGCGAACCTCAGCCTTTTGTACCAACTCGTTTATCGCGTATTCGGCCAGTCTAACCCGGGAATAATTGTCAAGTTTCACAACAGCCTATTCCGCATTAGCTACCCTATGCTTCATTTTTCAAATTTTCAAAACGCAAAAGCTTATGGCTAAAAAAACTGTCAAATTTAAACAAAAAAAAATCGTTGTGGTAAATCGGGAGAAAGTAGAAGTCTGGCCTTCGAATCAGCAGATTAGGCCATGCATAAAAGCCGAAACCGCACTCCAGATAACAGAATTCGATGGTCCCGCAAATATAAACGAAACCCTTGCCAGGACAATACTCGAACTCGAAAACGACCCACGCTTTGTGGTCAAACTCCCGCGCGGAGGCTGTGGAACGAAAATTGACCATATTCATCGCTGGAAAGTACCCGAGGCTAAATTGATTCATGCGCGCGCAATTTCTTTTTTCGTCAATGGTCTTGGTTTCGATCAGGGGGTGGTTGACCAGTGCTGGGCCAACATATATCGCAAGGGCGACTATTGCATGCCACATAGCCATGTTCGCTGCATGACCGGGATTGTCTATCTGGTGGACCCGGGAGACCATGATCCGGATTCTCCAATCGATGGAAAATTCTATTTTAGTGACCCCAGGCTTAAATCTGCCTGCGTCGATCAGGTCGGTTGCCTTACCCATTTAATCATGCCAATTATAAAGCCTGGATCCATGCTCAGCTTTCCAGGAGCCATGGTACACGGGGTAAACCCCTATTTCGGCGATCGCCCCAGAATTACATTGTCATGGAATTTTAGTCGCGATGCTGTTCCCGGGAAGCCGGTTGATTTTCGCTAGCCCGCATTTCTCACCAGGGGGCGGGATGGCGGTTCTCGGCTCCTGCCTACAAGCATTCGTGCATCCATGCACATCATCGCGCAGGGCTTTGGATTCACAAGGGATTTTCTGAAGGAGTGGAATAACAGTGCGTATTGCCGACTGAAGAAAATCCCTTGTGGATGCAAAGAACAAGCGAGGGCCCGTCATCCTGGTGAGAAATGCGGGCTAGCGGTGATGGTTAATGATAGTCGAGTCGAACTCTGGATCTGCTTGGCCCTTTTATCTAGGTAGCCAGTTTAATTTTCTGGTTAGCCGGACTTTTTTCCATGGCTCCCTGTCGCATGGGCGAACTACCTATAGCTCGCCAGAGTTTCACCTCGCCAAAATCTGTACGCCCACCTCCGGGAACAATTATCGGCGCCTTTGGGTTGGCCAGATTATCGTCGAAACCATCGAGTATCCAGTCATACAGTTCCGTATCCATCCGGTTCATTTCCTTGATTCGACGCCGCATGTCGAGATTCGGTTTTTGTCCTGCCTGATTTTTGTTAGTTCTTCTATTGATATTGAATTCCGTAAAATTCTCTCCGAAGGTAGTGCGAGCCATGTGCACTGTATCCTGGTAGCGTTCCTGAACGCCTACCACCGAATAATAGTTCTCGATATTTTCCCTGGCCAAATCAAGCGCTTCCCCGGGACAGGGGTAAGTATCCATACCGATGCCGCTAAACCTGCGAACCATACCGTTATCAAGTTCTGGCGAAGTACAGCGAAGAAATCTGGACAACGATTGCCCTCCCTTGAGCCAGGGGATGAAGTCCACGTAGAAATCTGAAATTATTCGGTTTCCAAACAATTCCTGCAGAGTCTGACCGGTTTCCTTTCGAGCCCTTAATATGGATTCCCTATACTGAATCGTGTAATTGTAAAGTGAGGTAATCCGATCCAGCGGCTTGCGTACTATAGCCATGTAGCTAGAGGGACGTGACAGCCATTCATGCAATCCAAATGGAAAATGCCCGGCATATACACTCATGTCAGTGTCCCTGAGCACAGTTTCTACAGGCGTCCGATCTTCGTGGAATTCTGACATATTGTACATGTCCGCAATTTGCATTCCGTGGTATTCGCACATGCTGGCGAACATGGACATGCCACCAGTTTTTGGAATGTGGGTAAAGATTAATGGGCAATCATTTTTTATCATGGTGGGAAAAAGTATAAACAGCCTGTTTTGGCTAGTCTACAAATATAGTGCTACTAGTTGTCCCACATTGTTTCAACGAATAGTGTTTGCATAATCTCGATAAAATAATTCTTCTTACCGGTGTGTTACCACGAGCGCGACCAACACAGCGTATTGCTACAAGCTACGGCGCGCACTAGCAACTCAACGGCTAGCGAAGTCGACCCCGATAAGCTTTGTGCTATTCTTGGATCACCCTAAAAAAATCGGCAGGCGATGATCAACTCATTCTGGTCAAACATTTTCAAACCCGGTGACAGCGAGTTGCTAACCATTAGCCGCCTGTGGCAGGTAACTCCGTTATTCGAAGGCATTCCCCCGAAGCATATCGAGTTTCTCTGCCGCAAGATGCATGTGCGCCAGTTCCACCAGGATGAAATCATCTTCAACCAGGGAGACCAGGGTGCGGGTGCGATCCTGGTAATGCAAGGCTCGGTCAGAATAATGGCGAATAAGACCCGATTGGCGTTACTCGAAACGGGTGATTTTTTCGGTGAAATCGCCCTCGCCGAAACCGAGAAACGAACCGCCGATGCGATTGCGATAACCAGTTCGACGCTGGTTTATTTCCTCAAACAGGATCTGGAAGAATGGATTGAACATCAGCCCCGCCTGGGCGCCCGTTTCCTGATGAACTTATCCGCCACGCTGGCGCAACGCTTATACCAGGCCAACCTGTTGATCGGCGAACAATAATGCCCTCGAGCAACAGCCCCTATATCCAGACCTTCAAACTGTTCGCGATCTTTGTCGGGGTTTGCCTGGCCAGCTTTTACCTGATTTCTTCGGTGTTATTGCCGGTGATCATATCCTTCACCCTCTATGCCCTGTTCGAGCCGGCCACCCTGTACCTGGTCAGGCACGGGGTCAACCACTCGCTATCGATATTAATCGTGTTGATGATACTGTTGGCCACCAGTTTTATCGCCATCGGGTTTGCCTTGCCGCAACTATTCGACCAGATCGGTTTGCTGCAATCCAGGCTCCCGCAGATCGTCACTCAGCTGGAAAATCTGCTGGCCGGTATTGGCGAGCAAATTTCCGCCAAATTTGGCGCAAAAATGAATTTTTCTCAGATCACGGCTTCGTTTATGTCACAGACAGCATCGCTGGGACAAGCGGCGTTAATCGAGATTTCCAATCGCTTACTGAATATCGTCATCATCTTCATTCTGGTTCCGTTTCTGACCTACTACCTGCTCAGGGATTTCAAAGCTTTACGCAACCGGATGATGAACTGGTTACCCAATTCGAGCTTCGAGCTCGGCTGGCTAATTTACCACAATGTCACGGAACAGCTAAAAGCCTATACCCGGGGGGTGATGCTACAATCCCTGATCATGGCAACGGTTTGCTCGATTGGATTCAGTATCATCGGCCTCGATATTCCGCTCTTACTCGGTTGTATTACCGGTATTCTCAACCTGATTCCCTATATCGGACCGCTGATCGCAATCATGCTGAGTCTGGTGGTGGGCGCCGCGATGACGCCTTTCGATCCGTCCATACTCTATCTCAGCGTGGCGGTCGTCATTGTCGCGCAAATCATCGATAACGTCGTCGTTATTCCCGCGGTTATCGCCAACGCGGTAAACCTGCACCCGGTGCAGGTGATTCTCGGTATTATTATTTTTGGCAGCCTGTTCGGCACCCTCGGGGTAATCCTGGCAATCCCGGCAATCGCGGCCGCCAAGATCGTGTTTAACAATCTCTATGCGGATATTTTAAACGACAGTCGCAGACTCGGCAGTTAGCCGGATTTACTCATACTCCTGGCAAGCGACAGCATCGCCGCTTTCAGTTTTTCATCTTCGATCCAGTCCGCACTGCGGCTTATCGATGCAATCGATGCCTGACTCACCGCTGCCGGCCGGGCCGGTTTATCGCGGCTAGCCGTTTTCAACAGGTCGTCGGGCAGGGCACAAAATTTCAGTTTGCGTTCAAGATTGAAGGTTTCAAGGAGTTGTTGCTGAATTTCAACGCTGTGCAGGCGCAGATAGTTCGCCACCATGGGACTATTGGCAGCGATGACGATTTCCTGCTGATTGACGGTGAGCAGAGTCACACTTTGGGCTACGCCCCGGGGTAAATTTTGTTCCAGGAAGCGCTGTATCCTGGGTGCCAGTTCACACAGCTGGTCAAACCCGGCCGGCAATGCCGCCCGGCATAGCGCGGATAGTTTTCTCGACGCCATCAGATCCTCCGGCGGCGAGCTTTCGGCGCAACCGTTCGGGATTTGCCTTGCCGGTCTTTCGCAGCGCTAGGGGCTTTGCTCTGGCGGTCTTTATCGGTTAATCCAAGGCGTTGATACACTCGTTTCACCATTTCATCTTCGAGAATTCGAAACTTGCCGGGTTTCAGCCACTTGGGCAGATTGAACTGGTCGTAACGCACCCGGACCAGCCGACTGACTTCGACGCCGACGGCTTCCCACAGACGCCGAACCTCGCGATTGCGCCCCTCTTTGATGATGACGTGATACCAGTGATTGCTGCCACTGCCCCCGGAATCCATGATTTGATCGAATTTGGCAGGACCGTCCTCGAGCTCTACGCCCTGTTTCAACTGCTCGATCATATCGCTGCTCACGGCACCATGGACCCGTACCGCGTACTCGCGTTCCACCTCGTAAGAGGGATGCATCAGGCGATTGGCGAGTTCACCATCGCTGGTAAAAAGCAACAGGCCGCTGGTATTGATGTCCAGCCTGCCGATACTCACCCAACGCCCCTGGTTCAGACCGGGCAGATTCTGGAAAACGTCCTTGCGCCCCGCGGGGTCGGAACGCGTACAGACTTCACCGATCGGTTTGTGATACATCAGGATCTTCGGTTTCGACTGGTACCGGTGCAAGCGTAACAACTTGCCGTCGATGGCGATTTTTTCGCGCCCGTCGACCTGGTCGCCGGGCTTGGCTATCTTGCCGTCGACACTGATACGGCCCTGCTGTAGCAAGGCATCAATCTGCCGCCGCGAGCCCCTGCCCTGGTGTGCCAGAAATTTCTGAATACGTTCCATTGGCTGATTATAGAGACCCGGTCGTCCCAGCGAAAGCGGGGTTGCTAATAGTTGATACCCGCCGCATCAAAAACCGCCTTCACCGGTTGCATTCCGGCTGCGAAATGTTTCCAGCGTCGAACCGAGGTTTTATAAATTGGCTGGCGCACCTGTACCGAGCTGGCAGTGGTTACGGTGGCCTCGCTATGGTGGAATTCGAGGCACTGGTCCTGCCAGGGCAGTTCGCAATATTGCAGAATCCTGCGTGTTTCCGCTTCGGGATTTTCGATCAGGCGCTCGTATTCGACCTCGATAAAACGTCCGGGCATTACCTCACGCCAGTGGTGTAACAGGCGTTCGTATAACACATAGAAAGCCGCCGTATCGGCCAGATCGTAGGAGTATTCGAACAGGTCGCCAAAAAACACCTTGAAATTGCTCCAGCAGGTATCCATCGGGTTACGCCTGAGATGAATAATTTTGGCATTGGGCAATGCC
>SMVB01116958.1_pt1 | contig 12918 bp, 10 predicted proteins | sample 2456461 | NCBI WGS metagenome assembly SMVB01 (sample SAMN11095934, study PRJNA526329) | marine sediment metagenome | biome: Marine sediment; feature: Surficial sediment; material: Deep marine sediment; isolation source: Hadal surficial sediment | place: Pacific Ocean | collected 2014-05 | depth...
TTGAAGAAAACTCTTCGGAGTTCTTTGACCTATTAGAAGATGTTTTTATTCCGGCTATCACTGCTTATTCCAATGTCGGCGATTTATCTAAAATTTACGAGACCAACGAACAATATAAAGCGATGATACATGACATCGCTTTATCGACAAGCAAATATAAAATTAAATCTGGGATGGCGGATTCCCTTAAATGGCGGTTTGATCTCAAGAATAAAGAAACCAGGGATAGATGGCAGGCGTTGTGGAGAATGTGGAATACGGACCAGCAGGACAATCTCGATTGGGTCGCAAAAATAAAAAGTGAAATCGACAGTTTGAACCTGGCAAAGCAGCAGCAACTTGCAAATATTATGCTACGATATCCGAAATATAAAATTTTCAAGCCTACTGCGGAAACTCTCCCCGAACTTCAAACGAAACTGCGCCAATTGAATGGAACTTTTATTCACTATTTTATCGCCGATGCAGCCACCTTTATTACGGTGATTACAAAAGATAGCATTTATTGTAAGCGAGTTAATGTGAGAGCGACTTATCTCGAAACGCTCATTAATAAAATCAGTCCGTTTATAAATGGCAAGGATGCCCCTGCAGATTTTGGGATGAACCCGTTCCGTCTGGATGTGGCAGGCCAGGTTTATAAATTAATATTCGAGCCGATCAAAGAATGGATTTCTCCCCAAAATACGGTTATAATTTCTCCCGACGGAATTTTAAGTCGGCTTCCTTTTGGGGCGTTGGTCACTAACCTGGAAGCATTAACGGACAATTATGATTTTAATTACGCCAACTTTTTGATCGAAGATTTTGTGATTTCCTATATCCCTTTTGCGGGATTTCTTACCTTACCGAATTCTGGGAATAAAGAGCCACATGGAACCTTGATTGCATTTGTAAATTCAACGGAGTCGGCGATTTCGAGCAGTGAGTCAAGCGCTAACCATCCTTCAAACGGCAAAGCAAATTCACGCTCAGATGAAAATTACTTGAAAATGATATCCAGTTCATTCGGAAAAGATAAAACTGAGCTATACTCAGGTGAAGCAGCAACGAAGGTGCGTTTTATAAAGGAAAGTCCGGACTATCAAATTATTCATCTGGCGCTTCCGCATATTTTAGATGAGCGTTCAGTACTATATTCAAAACTTTATTTTTCCGATCCTGCTGGGGAAAACATTCTTGAAACTCATGAAATATTTAATCTGAAGTTAAGTGCGGATTTATTAATTTTGAGCCATGAAAGCAAATTTGAGAATTCGGCTGAGGGAAGTTTAAGCGGGCTTTTAAATGCAGCTAATTTTGCCGGTATCCCAAGTATAGTAACCAGAATTTGGGAAACTCCAGGTGCCAATAGCCCCGAAATATTTGAAAATTTCTATTTAAATTTGAAATTGGGACTCAGCAAGGCTGAAGCACTGCAGCAAGCAAAGATTTTGTATTTCGAAACAATCAACCGCAATCCTCTGTACTGGGCGCCTTATTTATTACACGGAGATCCGCAACCGATGGCCTTTCAGTCAAACTCGAAATATTGGGTGATTTACGCTACTTTATTGGGCTTGACGGTTTTTATTACTTTGATGGTGTGGCAATTTCTGAAGATTAGAAAGGAGTCTTCTTTAGAAGCGAAGAGCGCATGAGCGGGGAGCGCTAAAAAGAGTTTGGGTATTTAATCCTGAACGGAAATCGAGGGGTTTTCTAGCTTGTCCTTTTTCACTTCTCACTCCTCCTTTTCTCTCTTGTGAGTTACTTCCCCGCTTGAATCGTCAACTCATACTTCCTCTTAAATTCTTTCACACTTTCGTAAATTCCTAGAGCAACTTTCTGTTGGAAGGATGAAGACTTTAACAACCTCTCCTCTTTTTTATTGGACATAAACGCCGTCTCGATCAGCACGTTCGGCATCGACGCGCCAACCATTACATAGAACCCGGCCTGCTTAATCCCGCGATTTCGAAGTCCCGTCCTTTTAGCGAGTGATTCCTGAATCATGTATGCCAGATCCTGGCTTTCCTTATTGTAGGAATTTTGTGCCATTGTCGCTAGAATAATATTTTCCTCGCTGAGGCCGGTTTTCTGGAGGTCATCATCATATTTGATAACGGCGTTTTCACGTTGAGCAATCTCGACTGCCTCGTCCGACTTAGCCAATCCTAGAAAATAAGTTGACGCACCTTTTATTTTCGAATTACGGTTCCAATTGGCATGTATACTGATAAAGAGCTTCGCCTGTTTCTCATTGGCAAACTGAGTTCTTTCTTTTAAAGAAACATAAGTATCATTGTTTCTGGTCATGAAGACCTGAACATTCAATTTTTTCTCTAGAAGTTTCTTAAGCTTCTTAGCAATGCCCAGCACTGCGTCTTTTTCATAGGAGCCACTCACACCAATTGTGCCGGGGTCACGGCCGCCATGACCGGGATCGATTACGATTTTATCGATCAGCCATTTTTGCCGGTCATTCTTCAGCTTTTTGAGAAGGTCGGGACTCACTTTACCCTTGGGAATCGAAACCAGCAATTCATTCGAATGGTGAGTCACGTGCAAATCCATGCCCGAAATATCTTTGTTCAATTTAAATGTAATGGTAGCCATCTGATCTAATTGCACCGGCACGATTTCCCTCACCAGCCCCTTCTTGAAATTCTTCTCGAAAGATTTCTCATTGATCTTGCCATTATAGATATCGAGGTAAAAGGTCCTTTGACTATACCTGGTACTGACGCTCGTTTTACTGAATTCTTGTAAAGTGCTGACTCGAATTAAGGTGCCGTTCAGCTTTTCCTCGACCTTCACGCCAGTAATATTTATGGTCAAAGACAACTCATCCACTCCACCACCATTCGTTGATTTGTTCAGTAGATTCTTAACAATCGGTATAAAGAATTTTACCGGCACATAAATTTCGCCATCAGAGTATTTGGTTTCGACTGGCAATTGCCAAACATTTTGGCCGACCATAACAAACGGATTAAACGCTGTAACTGTTATTTTTTCCTCACCCAGGTATAAAATTGCTTTTCGAACTTTATTGCTGTAATACGTATGTGTGTCTAAGGACTCGGCAATCTCCTGAAGACCCACAAAATAAAAATCCCTTCCTATCTTACGTGCTTTACGTTGCACGCTTCGTTCCCAGTCTGAATTCTGGGAATAAGATAAAAAGGGAATAAGTGTCAATAAACAAATGAAAAAGCGGATGTTAAGCCTGGAAATTATCCGCGTTTTAGACTGCATAGAGTAGCTCAAGGCTGTCTATTTCTCCGGTTCCTTCTCCTGACTGTATTTCTGACTTGCTTCTTGAAGAATTCTCTTTTCTGCTTCACTGAGTTGATCGTATCCGACTTCATTTATCTTATCTAATATTTCATCAACTCGCTCGCGAATCTCATGCATAGCCTGGTTGCGCTTCAATTTCGTTACAGCGTGTTTAGAATCTCGCCGTTGTCTAATCCAATTTCCTATAAAATCAAGACGCCAATCCAATTTCAAGTAGAGAAATCCAATAGCGGCTCCGCCGAGGTGAGCGAAATGTGCAACACCATCGTTGCTTCCCAGCGACAATAAAGAAATACCCACAAATATCATGACCAGATATTTCGCCTTGAGCTGGATCGGCAAAACGAAAAATAGCAGTAATGTGATAACACGCTCAGGAAACAGGATTGCAAAAGCAACCATCACACCATAAATTGCCCCGGAAGCCCCCAATACGGTTGCCTCAAAACTAAAGATTAAATGCAAAATTCCGGCGCCGATGCCACAAATAAAATAAAGTTTTAAGAATTCCTTACTGCCAAGAGTCCGTTCAACTTCACAGCCAAACATCCAAAGAAAGAGCATATTGAAAAAGACATGCATAACGCTGCCGTGCAGGAACATATAGGTCAAGAATTGCCAGATGTGAAATTTGAAAATAGCCAACTGGGGACTTAAGCCAAACCATTGAACGACGATATCTTGGGGAGAGATTCTTTGTAAGACAAAAAGGGCAATATTGATGATCAACAAATATTTTACTATTTGAGTTAGGCCGCCACCAAAGCCGATTCGATATGATCTTTCATGATATGCCATGTGCGTTCACTAAGACAAAGATTAAAATAGTACTTAATTATATTTAACCGGTAAAAAAGTAGACAAATTCCTTTTGTTTTCAGACGAAGGCTTTTAGAACTATTACCAAACTTAGTGATAGTTTGCGGAACAACACTTCATCAAAAGTATCGACAGGTAGGACTAAAATCTAAATTTTAGTCTCCAAACAAAATGTTTCCGCCGTTTAATAGTATTGCTTCTGAACATTTGCTTTTTTGTAAGAAAATGGCTTAATGACGCGAAGCGAATGACAATAACTGTCAAAGTCATTTGGCCATTTACCTTCGGCGCCATTTTAGACCGCAAAAGTTCACCTCTTTCAATGACATCTGATAAATGCGCCTGGTTATTATCACGACAAGACAGATTATTTAACAGTTTCGGCCCCGTCGCGCTAGAGATTTATATTAGGGATTAACGACCTAAAAGTCAAGAAAAAATGTTTGTTGACTTTCCCTGTTTTGCTCGGTATATTTGATCATGCGTTCAGAAGAATCGGAAATAATTACCGTTCCTGAAATTAAAACAAAACCGCGAAAAAAAACGAAAAGAAGGCCTCTTCTTATTCCGCAATACAATGTCATCCTGCTCGACGATGATGATCATACCTACGATTATGTTGTTGAAATGTTGATACAGGTTTTTCGCCACAGTCGCGGAAAAGCATTTGATATGGCCTGTCAGGTAGATGCTCGTGGAAGAGTGATTGTGGATACGACTACCAAAGAACGAGCCGAGCTAAAGCGTGACCAAATCCACGCTTACGGCGCGGACTGGCGAATCCCGCACTGCCAGGGCTCAATGTCGGCGATACTCCAGCCGGCAGGGACGACGTGTTAGGTTGGCTCTTCCTGAATTTTGATCTCGTTTTAAAGATTCTAAAACAATTAAATTATGAGACTCTATTCCCGCACAAAAAAACCCTCTCCCAACTCTAAATTAAACTCCGTTTCAACCACACTCGACTCGATAAATTTTTTGCCGTTTGCTTTTACTACCGTGTGAAACGGAATTTTTACCCCCTCAACCTCGCGGTAATCTGAATAGATTTCTTCTAGAGTAGCTAAGATAACCATCTCCGGACCGCCGCCATGATAGCTTTTTTTTTCAATAAGGTAGGATTTAGAATTTATATAAAGCTTGAAAAATTCGCCGGAACCATTTTTGATGATCAAAATAAACAGCGTATCTGTTTTGACAACCTCGTCCCTCAAATACTGCACACTTAATTCCGTATCGTAGTTAAATCGTTTGAAAAGGTTGATGGCGTCTCGAAACAACCCGCGTTTCATCTCCCTCTTTTCCGCATTGGAGAGATCTGCGACCGCTTCCCCGGTCTTGCTCCAGCCGGTTTCTCCGTTCAGGACTTGAATTCTATGACCGGTTGCAAGCTCAAAAACTTGTTTGGTCTTATCGGGAAGTTTCACAGTTTCAGAAACTGTTAATTCAATTGTACTGCGATTTCCAAAAATTTTGCTTTCGGTTTTGATACGAAAATTATCGATTTTACCAAAAGCCTCCACTCCTCCGGCTGCTTCGATTACCTTCTTTAAAATCTGGCGGCCTTTTACAAAATCTTCAGGTATGGGTTTTGATTGTTGAAAGGCAAAACCTTTTATGCAACTTAGGAAAATTATGATCGCAAAAAATCTCCCTCGTTGCCATGATTTGCGTGGAAACGCCTGCTTGACCAGTAGTTTGATAAATTTCATGTAGGGCATTATGTTTTTAACTCCTGTTTTTCTAAGTCGGGCGTTCCCGTTCATTTTGTAGCCGAAGTGACTATGCTTCGGGTTCGGTAGGCCGGAAACTCTGGCGAGTTCTGCTACTTCCCTCGTTCCCAGGCTCTGGGTGGAGACTCAATTATCCGTACTCCACTTGATCAGCGCTTCATCGTATGCCGTGATCAAGTCGTGATAAGTCAAAAAACCCAAGACCGTGTTCGGATCTTCAGTATTGACCACCGGTAAAGAGGAATATTTTGTCTTTAGAAAATGTCCGAGCGCCTGCTGTAAATTGTCATTTGGACTCACGGTGTCGAGTTTGGTTTTAATATCCTCTGCCACAATTAAGCTGCCGACGCCCTCTTCGCCAATGACCGCCCGCAACGTTGTCATAGACAGCAGCCCGGTTATTTCCCCTTCTTTGTTTATGACCGGAAAGCAGTCTTCCTCCCGATCGGCGAACAGAGGCAAAATCCTTTGGATGGGAAGATTGTTCGCAATCTTCGGTAAGTCCGGTTTTGCTTTAAAAGCTGCTTTGACCGGAATGTCCCGCAAAATATCTACAATTAAATCTCCCCGGTGTGCCGGGGATTCAGCGTGGTTTTTTAGCTGCTGACTGTAAATACTCCACTTGCGTGTTACAAAAAAGGCCAGTGTCGAAGTGAAAATCAGGGGTACGAGCAGCCCGTAACTGCCGCTCATCTCAGAGATCATGATGGTCATCGAAACCGGCACATTCGCGGCGCCGGCAAAAAACGCCGCCATTCCGACCAGGACAAACGCAGTTGGCTGGGTCACTATGTCCGGAAATAAATTGTGTGCCAGACCGCCAAAAGCGCCGCCAAGCATCCCGCCTATAAACAGCGACGGCGCAAAAATACCACCGCTGCCGCCGGAGCTGATTGTAAAAGAAGTCGCGAAAACTTTCAGAATCGCGGCAATGATCATCAGCTTGATGGCAAGCTGACCATCGATGGCCATTTGAATCCAACCGTAACCGGACCCTAAAATATAGGGAAAGAAGAAGGCTAAAGTTCCTAAGCACAAGCCCCCGATTGCCGGTTTGAAATGCTTGGGAATTTTTAAAGGGGCAAAAACCTTTTCATGAAAGCCGTAAAAAATCTTGACATAAAAAATCCCAAGCAGCGCACAAAGCAGCCCGAACACCCCGTAAAAAACCAGCTCCAGCGGATTTTGAAAAGAGTAATCACCGGTGGTAAAAATCGTATTCCAGCCAAAGACCGAAGCGTAAACCGTATATCCTATGATCGATGAAGTGATTGCAGGGACCAGTCCTTCGGTTTCCATGTCGTCTTTGTAGAGGCACTCGACCGCGAAGAGGGCGCCGCCAATCGGCGAACGGAAAATGCTGCCGATGCCGGCAGCCATCCCGGAAACCACCATTGTTCTGCGGTCCTGGTCCGTAAGCTTGAGTTTGGAAGCGAAAAACGAGCCAAATCCGGCGCCGATTTGAGCAATCGGGCCTTCGCGGCCGGCGCTGCCCCCGGTCCCGATTGTGATAGCAGATGCAAGTGTTTTGATAATCGGCACCCGTGCTCTGATCTTGCCCCGATCCTGATGAAAAGCTTTGATAACCCCGTCCGTGCCATGCCCCTCGGCTTCCGGCGCCCAGGTGTAAACCAGCCAACCCGAAATCAAGCCGCCGACCGTCGGGATGATAAAAAACCACCAGTTGAACATCGAGGGCAGCGCGTGGCTTTCCGAACCGCCGCTTTCGCCACCCGGCAGTGGCGGATAAAACCCGGCCGCTCCCTTTAAAGAAATCAGCTCAATAGCTTCCTGAAGGTAGAAAAACAGAATTCCGCCCCCGCCGGCAACAAGGCCGATAACAAGGCTGTAAAGCATCCACCGGCCGGTAAATTTGAATTCAAAGTTTTTTGCGAAATCAGTTAGAAGATTTCGGCCGCGAATGATGAGCCGTTTAAATCTTATTTTCGCCATGAGTTCCCGAGTTATCGTGAAGCAAAATTTGTGTCTGAATTAACGAGTGCTTTTTCTTCAAACAGGCCAGGCCGCTCTCCTGAATAAGTTGGTTGAATTTAGCAGAAGATAATAAATAAAGACGATGAATCCCCAAAAATCTTATAAAATTCAACAGGCCGATTTGCGAATAAGTTAACAAAACGTAGCCTGCCGGAATGAGAACTCTTCGAAATTCTTCCAGAAGCGAATTCTTTTCTTTTTGATATTCGAGCAGACCGATTGCAGTGATTAGTTCAAAAGAGTCTGATTTAATTGGTAAAGCAAAGGCATCGGCTACGATAAAATTTTTGCCGCCTTTGAGTTTTGCCTTGTTAATCATTTTAAATGAACTGTCTAAAGCAAACACCTGTGCGCTTTTCCCTAAAAAGGCGAAACTGGTTCCCGGGCCGGTCCCCACATCTAAAATTTTGCCATCGACTAAATCTATTTTTGCCAGCAGGTTTTTTAGATTTTTACTTTCTTTTGCGAGAATAAGATTAAACGGAAAAAGTCTCCTGGCGCTGTCGTAGAAGCCCGCTTTGAATTCCCAGAGATTCATGAAACATACAGAGCTTGATTGAAAAACGGTGCAAATGCGCTGAGTAGAGCAAATTCAAAAGAATCTTGCCGGGTAATGAGACCCCGGGTAAAAACGCCAAAAGCGCCATCCTTGTCGCGGATGCTGCTTTCCGTTCCATATTTATCGATGATGTCTCCGAGTTCATTTTTGCCTTCAAGAACTTCATTAACAATTCGCTCCGGAACCGGCGCTGCACCCGAGGCGCCAAAATAGCCCCGTTCCCCATCGTTGACAAAAACCCAACTCTGCAGGAAATACCGGCGCTTTTGTTCAGACGAGACTTCTCCGAAGAAACCGCCTTCTAGTCCTACATAAAAATCCGGCTTGTCCGGCGAATGTATGAATTCTTCCTTTAAATTTTGAACACGGTTGTATGCGCCGTTCATAAGTTGTTTTATTGACAAAGGCATGGCGGAAATGTTGCTCTCGCTCTCTCTGGCTAAAAACTTAACGGGTTCATCTTGTAAAAAGACTTTTTGTATTTTTGCAAAAACGTTTTTTACGGCTTCTATTTTGGGTTGGCGAAGGGAGCCGATGACGATTTTCATTCGATTCTACTTATTATTTCCCGAATCAACCGCGAAAATTTATCTTTCACCATCTCTGCGACTTCGGTCACTTCATCGTGGCTCAGCTTGTGCGGCGACATTCCGGTACCTAAATTGGTAATGCAAGATATCCCCAGAACTTTAATGCCGCGGCTGACCGCAGCAATTACTTCCGGCACCGTCGACATGGTGCCGGCATCTGCGCCCAGACACTGCAGCATTTTGACTTCCGCGGCGGTTTCATAAGTTGGACCTTTTAAAGAAGCCAAAACTCCCCTCTGTAGCTTTATCCCCAAATCTAAAGCAGTTCTTTCGGCGAGTGCGATCAGCTCCGAATTGTAAGGCTCACACATATCCGGGAAACGCGAACCCAACTCATTCGGTCCGATCAACGGGTTATCGAACATGAGATTAATGTGGTCAGTAATTAACATCAAATCGCCGGGAGCGAAACGCGGATTGTGACCGCCGGCCGCATTTGTAATGATAAGCTTCTCAATTCCCAGTTGCGCCATTAACTGCAGGGGAAAAGTCACTTTCTGAAGAGAATATCCCTCGTATGAATGCACCCGGCCTTTCATGGCCAGAATCGCTCTGCCTTCGATATCCCCAAAAATCCATTTGCCCGCGTGACCCTCCACAGTCGATGGCGGGTAATTGGGGATGGATGAAGTCGAAATGGTTGTTGGATTTTGTACTGCTTCCGCAAAAGGCCCCAGGCCAGATCCTAAAATGATCGCAAGTTTGGGATGAGCGTTTGTTTTCGACCGAATCTGATTTACGGCTTCATCTAATTGTGTTTTAAGCATATTCGGGAATGAACAAGTTTATTTAAAATGCTGTTAGATTAAAACAATCTAGCGAAAATGTCAATGATATAATTCTAAACAAAACTGGATAAACTATATTTCAAATCATCAATCAACTTGGGGTAACGTCTGTAACTCAATCGTCCCGATTGAGCGCAAACGGGACGTTTGCGTTACAATAGATTTTAAATAAAAAAGCGGCGTTTCTGAATCGCTCTAGCCAGGGGGATGACAATTATTAAGGAGACACCCAGGGAGCTGATTAAAATAAAACTTTCTTCAGGCGTCGAAAATCCAAGGGTCGAGGCCACTGCTTTTGCGATATTCATAACTCCTAATACCAGCGTCACGACAACGACAGCGCTCATAATGATGTTGAGAAAGATGCTGTTTAAACCCCTCTCTCCCATCAAGTTGCGATCGTTAACCACCAGAATTAGAAAAACCGCCACAAAAGGGAGCACAACTCCGTTTAGCGCCTGAGCCAAAATAATCGCCGGAATCGGCTGGACATCTGCCAGCCCAAATCCGACGCCGACCAGAAGCACACCCATCCAGATGCTGCGATAGCGCCAACTCCGAACGTGCCAGTTGTTTTCATCTGCTTTTTCAAACAAACTTCTGGCAGTCATGGCGGCTGCCAGCGGTGCGGTCACCGCCGAAGACATTCCGGCTGCAAAAAGTCCAAAAGCAAAGAAAGGACCGCCCCATGACCCGAGACGTCCCGAGAGTGTGGCCGCGAGGGCCTCGAACGAAAAAGTTGTTTCGATGGCCGCGCCCACAACCAAAATTCCCATTGAAATGAGCCCGCCAAGCAAAATGGCGACGCTTAATCCAAAGCGCAGTTCAGGAAGCGTCTGGCCCTTTGCGAGGCCCGATCCTAAAAAAAGATTATACGGAACAACGGTTGTACCAATCAGGCCAAGCACCAAAAGGCCCGAACCCGAAGGAAGACTTGGAATCAGGGTTCCGCTTAAAAGTCCGGTCAACGGCGGTTTGAGTAAAACTGCGGTTACCAGAAAAACCAGTCCCATAAAAGCGACGACAATACTTAAGGTATAAGCCACCGCCCTGGGCGAACCAAGCCAAAGCAGCGCCGCAGCCAACCCGCCCACCAGCAGAGTTAACAGTTTTGCGGAAAGGCCGGTCCCGAGAACTGCGCCGGTAACGCCGCCCAAAATATTTCCGGCTTCATAAGCAGCACAGCCAAAAACAATGGCGCCTAAAACCATGACCAGCACCGAAAATCCCTTTAGGCCAGTGTGGAACTGTTGGCGGATTGCTTCACCCAAACTGAGCCCGGAAATAACGGTCACTCTTGCACTAGCCTCTTGCAGGACTAAACAGGCAACCGTTGAAAAAAGCAAGGCCCAAAGCAGGTCATATCCAAAAACCGCTCCGGATTTGGCCGCAGTTGTGACGGTGCCGGGACCAATAAAGGCCGCGGTAATGATTGACCAAAAAAGAATGCTGAGAATTTTCTTCATAGCTAAAAAAAGTGTTTGGGTGTTTAAAAAAGTGTTTGGGTGTTTAAGGTGTTAAAGTTTTCGATTTGAACGGCCTTTTTTTACATTAACACTTTAGCACTCGAATACTTAAACACTTTCTTTTCCAAATCCTCCTCCTCCCGGTGTTTTAAGTACGAGTCTGTCTCCTGCTTTGACGTCACAGCCATCCACTGCTTTCAGGTTCACAACTTCTCCGGATGCGCGATACAGTTGGGTAGACCCCGGCTTTCCGGGTTTCCCACCCTTTAATCCAAAAGGCCCTTCATTCCGGTGCTGACTCAGAATTGAAAGAGACATGTTTTCCAGAAAAGTGATTTCGCGAATGGCGCCATCACCGCCGCGATGTTTTCCCCGACCTCCGGAGCCTTTGCGGATGGCAAACTGTTCCAGGCGAACCGGGTAGCGATGTTCGAGAACCTCCGGATCGGTAATTCGAGTGTTGGTCATGTGGCTGTGAGTGGCGCTGGCGCCGTCATACGTCGGCCCGGCGCCACAGCCGCCGCAAACCGTTTCATAATACCCGAAGTACTCGGTGCCAAATAGGGTGTTGTTCATCGTCCCCTGGCTGGCAGCGGACAGGCCGAGCGCTTTGAGCAAAGTGTCTACCAGGCGCTGGCTGGTTTCAACATTGCCGCCGACCACTGCCGGTGCCTGCTCCGGATCGTCCGGAAAATCGGGATTCAAAATTCCTTTTGGGATTCTTAATTTTACCGGCGCCATCAAACCTTCGTTGAGGGGCAGAGGTTGGTTGATTAACAAGCGCATAATATAAATCACCACGCTGTTCACAATCGCCGGAGTGGCGTTGAGATTCCCCGGGTGAACTTCTGCCGACCCGGTAAAATCGATGAAAGCAGTGTCTCCGGAAATTTCAATCTTAACGGCCAGAGGAGCGCCGTCATCGAGATTCTCAAGCGCTTCGTACATGCCGTCCGGGAGTTCGTTAAGCGCGGTACGAATTTGCTTTTCAGCGAGCTTTTTCAGTTCGGTCATGTAATGAGCCACGAGATCATGGCCGTATTGTTCTTCTAACGATTTCAGGGCCTGCACTCCGCGATGGTTTGCCGCCACCGCGGCGCGCAAATCAGCCATGTTGTCTTCGACTGACCGGGTTGGAAATTTTCCGCTCAGCAGCAGCGAACGCATCTCCTGCCATTTCGGTTTTCCGGATTTGATCAAATATGTGGGCGGAATGACCACCCCCTCTTGCGCGAGGTTGGTTGCAAACGGCGGCATGGAACCCGGCCTGCTGCCGCCAATCTCAGCATGATGAGCGCGGCTGGCAACATAGCCCAATAACGTTTTTCCTGCTGTATAAACCGGCGTCACCACAGTGATGTCCGGCAAATGTGCACCGCCGCAAGCCGGGTGATTGGTCACGCCAACGTCCCCGGGTCCGAGAGGCAATGGCTCAACCAGGCTGCGCACACAAAGTCCCAGGGCGCCCAGGTGGACCGGCATGTGCGGCGCGTTGACCACCAGCTCGCCGCCGGCATCGAGCAAAGCGCAGGAGAAATCCAGACGCTCTTTCACATTGGTTGAAATGGCGGTTCGGCGCAGCATCTCGCCCATCTCTTGGGCAATAGCGCGGAAGCGGTTGGTGAATAGTTCAAGTTGGACGACGTCAGGTTTCATTTTTTAAAAGTGTTTGAGTATTCAGGTGTTAAA
>SMVB01236101.1_pt1 | contig 12918 bp, 10 predicted proteins | sample 2456461 | NCBI WGS metagenome assembly SMVB01 (sample SAMN11095934, study PRJNA526329) | marine sediment metagenome | biome: Marine sediment; feature: Surficial sediment; material: Deep marine sediment; isolation source: Hadal surficial sediment | place: Pacific Ocean | collected 2014-05 | depth...
ATGGAGGCAACTCGCTGGCCCTTATTTAATTAAGGGCCGCTCATGGTCAAAAGCAAGAATTTAGAGGAGGACGTAATAGGGTAAATGACCTGGGTTGTATCGGTCTCCGGTCTCCCGTCCCCTAGTGGATGTTCGATACGGTGAGTTTGGATATTTTCTTTTGTGCTTCGTCATTCATGGGGTCAATCTGGAGAATCAGGTTTAACTGATCAATGGCTTTTGCAGAATGTCCCCTTTTCTCATGTATTGAAACGAGTTTCCAGTGCAGTGATAAGAAGTCGATTCCCTGCGACGTTGCGGTGTTAAAAGCCTGCTCGGCCTTGTCCCATTGCGCTGTTGAAAAATAGGCATTTCCCAGATTGAAATAGGCAATGGAGAATTCCGGGTCCAGTGCCAAGGCCTTTTGCAAATGCGGTATGGCTTCTTTCGATTTGCCGACCTTGTTGAAAGCCGCTCCCAGGTTGGACAATCCATGGATAAAGTTTGGATAGGCCCTGATGGCGCTTTGAAAAGATTCAATAGCTTTATCCACTTGCCCGTCGCGAAAATAGAATCCACCTAAATTGGACAGAGCCTCAGAAAATTGTGGATTGAGTTCGATCACTTTCTGGTAACGAGCAATAGCTTCGCCAATCTTACCTTGATCGCGAAAGGCCGCCGCCAGATCGTAATGTGCCAAAATGTGATTGGGATCCTTGCGCAGTGTCTTTTCGAAATAACGGATCGCAGTTTCGGCATCCCCTTTGGCGTAAAGGGAAAAGTGTCCGCGAAAATAATCTGCCTCATGGGAAACCAGGTCTTCCTTGAGCAACTCAGCGAATGTCATTCCTCCCTTGCCGGGCAAATAGGGTTTAACGTAATTGATAGGCAAGGCCAGGTTAATGGATTGGCCTTCGACCGTTGCGATCCCTACAACCTTATTATTCCGATCGACTAAAGGACCGCCGCTGAATCCAGGCCCAAACCGGGTGCTAGTATAGTTATAATTAAAATCAGGGTTGGCCTGTGGGTGTGAACCGAGGAGAAACCCATAGGTTTGCAACATAGACCCGCGCATGCCGGATGCCTGTTCCTGGACGTCCTCTGTCAAATAACCTAAGGCACTGGTGTAATCAAAGTTTTTAATTTTGTCCGAATCGCCTAACTCCAAAGTGGAATAAAAATCCTTTTTTATTTTGAGAATAGCGAAATCCTTGGTCCGGTCCACCTTAACGATCATCTCGACAGGGACTGATCGTCCGTCCAGGAATACTGCGTTTGCAGAATAAGCATCCAACAGAACGTGATAATTGGTGACCAAAGTTCCTTCTGGGTCCACAAGGAAAGCGGACCCTGTAGCCAGGGTTTCTCCGGCCTGGTCATAGGTTGCGATCAATACAATAGCGTTTTTGTTGACCTCTGCGCAAAACCCAGAGGATGAGAAAATGGCGATGGAGAAAACGCTGATCAAAAGTGTTCGAACAATATTTTTATACATTGGCATCCACATGATGTTTTTAACGACCCGGCTTTTTCGGGTGGCGAAAAAAAACCGGATAAGCTTTTTTATCTCAATAGATTAACTTGGGATTTGATACTTAGATTCTATTGACTGGGGAAGGAAATTACAATAGATTTCGACGCAAGGAGGAAACTTCTTGCGGATAATATTGTTAATTTTTTAAAGGGATAAGGTCGTGCGCGGTGGGAGGTAAAGCCAAGAGTTGAGAGCAAGCCGCCCCACCCGGAGGCGGCTTACCCAAAAAAATCAATTATTTAACTGTAATGTGAACCGATGTTGTGATGGCCGGATCATAAGGCACATGGTTGCCTTTAGCAAAAAGTGCTTTAATCGTGTGCTTGCCAGCATCCAGTTTCAGTTCTTTACAAATAGATCCGTCACCCATGTGAACATGGTTGGCATCTTTCCCAATGGGTTTGCTGAGATCGCCAGGAATGTCGACGTCAATCAAAAGGTGGTGATGGCCTTTGCCATCGTTCACGCCTTTTTTGGCTGGTTGTACTTCCACACCGTCAACGCTCATACAAACTTTAACTGGACCGGAAACCACGGCCCCCTCTGGAGGCTCAGTAATTTTTACGCTACCACCTGCATAAGCAAGCGAACAGCTCATCAATACGATTGCCAATACCATCAACATCTTGATAGAGATACTTTTCATTTGATAGAACTCCTTAAAAATTTTAGTGGTTTTAATTGATAGACATTAATTCCAAGGGCACTAATTTAGGATGGATTTGGATGAACATTTGGCAAATGGGCCTGAAGTAAAGAGTCTGATGGTGAAAATTACTCCAGCACGCAAATAATGTTTGCTTTCCCCGCGAATGAACCCACACTCCTCCGTAAACATACAACGCTCACACTAACAGAGATTTGCCGATTATGAAAAATTTATTCCCACCAGTGGGTTTTGTACCCCGTAGCTTGTGCTACGGCTTTTAAATAAATATCTTCTCGGATACCCTGTCTGCTTGTAGCGGGGTCATTCATTATCTCGCCCGGTCACCCGACGACCTGCCGAATGAGTAGCAATTTTGGTTAGGTTTTAATTTCAAATATAAGATTCAGAAACTTGCTGAATTTTTCTTTAAATAATATAAACCTAATGGATTCGCCCTCTTTGCCTCTACTCTTGCTCCATTTGCGAACCCAGGCTTCTGGACCCTGCTGGAATAGGCGGTATTTCCCTTGACATAGAAATGATTGTTCCATAAGCTCATACATAAATCCTTCACAGCAATGGTTTTTCGAGTCATAAACTCGGGAAGGTTTAAAATTGAAGAGGCTCTGAGCCTGGTTTTTGCACTTGATATTGATCGAAGTTGGTGTGGGATTTGCTCCACAAAAAGTGAATTGTTAAAAGAGGCCTTAATTATTAGAAATGCTCTGATTCTTAATGGTTTTTGAGTTACCCATAATTAAAAGTCCCAGGAGGTTCTGATGGTTGTAACAGGAGAGTGCAGGCTCCTTCACACCTGCGAAATGTGTGAATTTAATAACGATACGGATTGTAAGGCTGATAAAAACGAGCATAACCGCTGGATTGTGAACAAGCGGATGAATGATATTAAATTCAAGCTGATTATCGGCAGTAATAAGGGAGGCGTTGGAAAAAGCACCGTGACGACCAACCTGGCCGTGGCTTTGGCGGAAAAAGGCTTCAAAGTGGGATTGGCGGATGCCGATCTACATGGTCCTAATATACCCAAGTTGATGGGCGCGGATCATGTTCGCCTGCGTGCCACTGAAGAAGGCATCGATCCGTATGAAACTCGTAATGGATTGAAGGTCGCCTCACTAGGATTCCTTATTGAAGATCCCAATATGCATATTGCCTGGCGCGATGCGGTTAAGTATGACTTCATTATTGAGTTGTTGGGGAATATCCATTGGGGAGAACTGGATTATCTTCTGATAGACCTACCGCCCGGCACCGGTAATGAACAAATCACCATTATTGATTTCATCGGTGATATCGATGGTGCGATCATCGTCACCACTCCGCAGGAACTGGCGCTGTTAGATGCTCGTAAAATGATCTCATTTGCGCGCGATAGTAATGTCCCGATCGTTGGCATCATTGAAAATATGAGTACCCTGACTTGTCCGCATTGTGCGGGGGAAATTGATGTTTTCAAAAAAGGCGGCGGGCAGAGGTTGGCGGAGGAATTGGTATTGCCTTACCTGGGTAGTATTCCGCTGGATGGTGATATCACTGAACAATCTGATAAAGGTGATCCTGTAGTTCTTTCTATACCGGATTCAATAGCAGCGAAGGCGTTTATGAAATTGGCGGATACTTGCCATCAGTTTCTCAACCCGGAAACGGCCAATGCCGGGTGACCCGGGTTGATTCCCACCAGTGGGTTTCATACCCCGTCTGCTTGTAGCGGTATCGTGCATTGATTAAGAAACACAGGAATGTGTTTCTTAGGAGGGGCAATGATGTTTAGAGTAGTAAAAAGTTTGACGGTGTTATTGCCCAAATAAGTTATGACCAGTTTCCATCGGGCGTGGCCCGACCCACGGTAAAGGGGATATCCGTGGGGTTGCTAATTGGCGGTGTCCTAAATTATCCAGAACTAAAATTTTGGTTTGGTAACAACATGTCCAAAATGCATTATTTTGTTTTTGCCGTCCTCGGTTTCCTTGCTTTAATTGTGACCCATGTTTTTGCAGAATCCGCGCCAACTCCAACCTATAATAATAATCCGGTTATAGCTATTGTGGATGGGAAACCGTTGAGAATGAACGATCTCCTCAATCCGAAAATGCACGATGCCATGGATCGACTGCACATGATGCAGGAATCCGCACTGAAAAAGAAAACTCTGGAAATTGTTACCCGCAACCACCCGGAACTCAATAAGATAAAACCTCGTCCCGTGACTCCACAGGATATTGTTCACTTTTATAAAACAACACCGGGAGTCGGAGATTTTGGGACCTTTGAGCAGATGCGGGACGAGATAAAGCAATATCTTATCAGGACTTTTCGTGAGAATTTTGTCGCCACACAGTATCAAATGGCATTGGACAAAGGATGGATCAAAGTCTATCTGGAACCTCCGGGGGAATTTGTTTTAGTGGCAAAAGTCGATTCTGCCATGATGCGGTTTGACGACAAGAAAAAGTCACGAAAAATCTTTCTGCTGGAATATTCAGACTTTCAATGTCCTTTTTGCAAACGTGTGCAGGGGACGCTGATGAAAATCAGGAAGCGATATTCAAAGGATGTCCAGTTTGGTTACCGGCACTTTCCCTTGCCCTTCCATAAGGAAGCCAAACCGATGGCGGAAGCAGTCGAATGCGCTAGAGACCAGGGGAAATTCTGGCAACTGCATTCTTTGTTCTATAGATCACCGGAAACGATACCCATAACATCGAATCTGGTGATGAGCCTGGCCCGGCGTGCTGGGATCAAAGATATGCCAGCTTTCCAAAAATGCTGGATTGGAGGTAAGCATGAACAGCGCGTTCGTAACGATATTCAGGAAGGCGCGTCGATGGGGATCCAGGGAACCCCGGCATTCATCGTAGGATTGTACGATCATGATATGAACCACGTTTCAGGTGAAATTCTTTCTGGCGCAGTTTCGGAAGAGAACTTTATGTTGGTGATTGAAAAATATATTGCACTCTCTCGGACCAAGGACAACCTGGCTCAACGACCCTGAACATTCTTTTTAGGGTACCTCTAAAAATTGCTTTTGGCCATGAGCGGCCCTTATAATATAAGGACCGGCGAATTGCCTGCATAGAAAATATTGAATTATTAGAGGTCACCTTAAATGCTACGTTTTGCAAATCAAAATACAGAAATGCAGAAACCCTTCCTATGAAGCTATTGCGATCCTTAAGAAAACCAAGGAAAATTGGAATGCTTCTTTTGCTTATTGCTACCGTTTCTCCGGCTTGGGCTTTAACTCCCTTCGAAGAATTCAACGGAGCGAAACTTCAGGTCAGCCCGGTAAAAGTCAAGAGCATGATCTCACCAGAGGAAACTAAGGCTGGTGAAAATTTCAGACTTCATGTCCATGTGACCATGGATCCAGGTTGGCATATCTACTCCATCAACCCTGCGGAAGAAAATAAAATATTGGCCACGGCCCTCCACTTGCGATCACATAAATTTTTGCCTGTTGGAGAGTGGAAAGAATCCAAACCCACCATCACATTGGATCAAGCCGTGGAAAAAATATTGAAGACCCATGAATCGATGGTGGAATTTGTCCATGAATTCCAGGTCCCCGACTCGGCAGGTCAGGGTTCCTATCCCATAAAGGGAGAAATCATCTATCGGGTTTGTGATAACCTCGTATGTTCTCTTTCAAGAAAATTGCCCTTCACCAGCAAAGTCCAAATCATCCAATAGGGAATTACTTTAGTTTTCCTTTGGCGGATTTCTCCCCCTTTTGTAAAAAGGCTGGAGGGATTTGATTTTCTCCCCCTTCTCCTATTCCAGCGATTCGATATGACGTACATTATGTTGTAAACGCAGTTACGGTACGCAACCCAAACCGTCTTTGCGAGCGAAGCGTGGCAATCCAGAGGTTTTGGGTTTTCATGGATACCACGTACTCCTTCGGAGAAGCCGGTCTCCAGTCTCCGGTCTCCGATTTTTCCGACCACGGCATCGTGCCCCTACTTCAACCAATTTCAAATCTCTGAAGGAGAAAGCCACCCATTCAGGGTTATGCAAAGGCCTCTTGTGTAAGGTAGTATTGTGTATTCCCTCGGAAGGAAATATGGGATAAACTTTAGCGGTCATCCAAAGAAGCGTATTTTCAATACAAGCCACAAGCGGGCGATATTCATTGATCAGGTCCAATGAACGACCCTGTTGCAAGCAGACGCGGTATCCTAGAAGGATTATTATTTAAAAGCCGTGGAAAGCCACGGGGAATTATACCCACTGGTGGGATTACAAAATGCACGTCATCACAACACATTTAAATGCGGATTTCGATAGCCTTGCGTCAATGGTTGCGGCAAAGAAGTTATATCCCGATGCCGCCATCGTATTGTCGGGATCGGCAGAAAAGGCCGTGCATGAATATCTCAAAAGCCATCCCCATATCTGTGAGCTGACGAAGCTTAAAAGCATCGATCTGGAATCTGTGGATAAATTGATCATTGTGGACACGCAGGAGCCGGATAGAATCGGAGTCTTCAAGGACCTTGTCGGCAAGCCCGGCAAAGAGGTCCATGTCTATGACCATCACCTGGAATCTGTCAGAGAGGTTCGCTTTGACAAGGAGGTGATCCGCAAGCGAGGTGCCGCAACCACTATATTGGTGGAGTTGTTGGAGCAATCGAATATTGTGTTGTCGGCAGAGGAATGCACTCTCATGACCATGGGGATTTATCAGGATACGCATGGCCTTTTGTCCCCATCCACGATGCCGGAAGATTTTTCTGCAGTCAGCCGTTTGGTGGCTATGGGAGCAGATTTGAATCAGGTTGCAGATACGATTCAGCCGCGGCTGAATCAGGATCAACTCAATGTGATGAATGACCTGATCCGCAATCTGGAAAGTTTGAATATCAATGGCGTTGAAATTGCGGTGGCCACCGCAAGCGTGGAATATTATGTCGAGGATCTCGCGCATGTGGTGAGTAAATTGATGTCACTGGAAAATCTGGAAGCCTTGTTTGCTCTCATTCGACTGGGATCTATTGTGGTGTTGATTTGTCGAAGCAGAACGGCGGAGGTGAGTTCCGTCGAAGTGGCCCGTTCCTTTGGTGGTGGTGGGCATGTGCATGCGGCGTCTGCGCGCATTCATGATCAGACATTGGTGCAGGCCCATGAAAGTTTGTTAAAGACATTAAATGAAAAAGTGGCCCCCTTGTCTTTGGTGAAGGACGTCATGCATTTTCCCGTGGTATCGGCCAGTCCGCAGGATTCTTTGCAATCGGTGGAAAATACGCTGACCCGTTTTAATTTGAATAGCCTGCCCATTGTTGAAAAAAATAAACCGATAGGGCTCATCACGCGGCAGATTGTGGAAAAAGCTATCCATCATCAGATGGGAACGGACACAGCGGAGGAGTTCATGATTCGGGAGTTTTCTGTGACCACTCCCGATTCCTTTTTCAATACCATCATTCCCATGGTGATCGAAGAAAAGCAGAAACTCATTCCCGTGGTGGGACCGGAGAATGGTGAGTTACTTGGTGTGGTCAGCCGCGGTGACTTATTACGCGAGCTTCAGCGTGACCGGTTGCGTCAATCAGGAGAAGGGGTTGCCTCGCATGTTAGTTTTTTGGGCAAGAACAAATTTATTAAAAGTCTGCTGAAGGATCGTCTGGATAAAAAACTGCTTCATCTATTGGAAACAATTGCGGAGATTGGTGATCGAGCCGGGATGTCGGTTTATATAGTCGGCGGATTCGTACGCGATCTGCTGTTAGGAATCGGCAATCAGGATCTCGATCTGGTTGTTGAAGGCGATGGCATTGACTTTGCGAAGATGTTGGCGGAAGCGCTTTCGGCCAGGGTTAAAAGCCATGTGAAATTTGGCACGTCGGTGGTCATCTTACCGGATGAATCCCGGGTGGATGTGGCGACGGCGCGTTTGGAATATTACACACATCCTGCGGCCTTGCCGACAATTGAGAAAAGTTCGATCAAAGCCGATTTGTTTCGCCGTGATTTTTCTTTCAACTGTCTGGCAATTCGATTGAATGGGAAAAATAGATTTTGCCTGATCGATTTTTTCAATGGCGAGCGGGATTTGAAAGAGGGGGTACTCCGGGTTTTGCATAACCTGAGTTTTATCGAGGACCCGAGCAGATTGTTTCGTGCTATTCGCTTCGAGCAAAGATTTTCTTTTCAGATGGGCAAGCAAACCGAGTCGTTTATGAAAAATGCCATCAAAAGAAAATTGGTGGATCAGCTCAGTTCCTCACGTTTTCTCAATGAACTGGTGAATATTTTTAAGGAAAAGGAAGCTTTAAAATGCATCCGCCGTATGTCCGATCTCGACCTGTTACAATTTATTTCCTCCGGCTTTTCAGATTCGCGAGAAAACTTTGAGGCGCTGGAGCGGGTCGATCAGGTCCTGGCATGGGCTAAAATACTTCCCTTGCCCGAAGAACCTGAAGTCTGGTTTGTGTATTTCCTTGGATTACTTTGTCCATTGAGCGATGAAGAATTTAAGGAGGCCTTGGTGCGATTGCATCCCCCTCAACGTTTGCGGAATCGATTGCAATTGGACCGGGAGGCGGTTCTGAATTCACGTCGCTCGCTGAAATCTGGAAAGGACTTTAGTCCGGGAGAGATTTTTGATATTTTTTCCCAATGCACTCCAGAAGCGGTGGTTTACTTGCTTTCTGTGGCCGGCAATGAACGGGTGAATAAATTCGCAACATTATATTTTACCCAATATCATGAGCAGGCCCGTCTGGAACTCGATGGCAATGACCTCAACTCCCTGGGCGTGCAACCAGGTCCGCTGTATCAGGACGTGTTTCGGTCCCTGCGCGAAGCCCGGCTCAATGGTCTGGTGAACAGCAAAGACGATGAACTGGATTGGGTCAAACGCGAATTTTTAAATTGCCCCTAAAAATTGGTTTTGGCCATGAGCGGCCTTTATGAGATAAGGGCTAGCGAATTGCCTGGATAGAAAATGTTGAATTACTAGAGGTCTTCTAAAACGGTAATACTTCCAAAAGAGAGCGATCCAGTTGTCCAGTGTGAAGCAGATTCTCGACCGATATTTTTCTATTTCCGCCCAGCAATCAAATATTTCGACAGAGGTCCGCGCTGGCCTGGTCACCTTCCTGACATCTTCCTATATCTTGTTTGTCCAACCTGCGATTTTGTCCCAGGCAGGAATGGACTTCGGTGCGGTCATGACGGCGACTTGTATATCGGCGGCTTTGGGTTGTTTTATCATGGGATTTTGGGCCAATTATCCCATTGCTCTGGCTCCAGGCATGGGACTAAATGTTTATTTCACTTATGCCGTTGTCGAGGGTCAGGCAATTGCCTGGCAGACCGCGCTGGGGGCGGTTTTTATCTCTGGTATAATTTTGATTGTGCTGGCGGTTTCTGGGTTTCGCGAGGCGCTGATGAATGCGATTCCTGCGTCCTTGAAAATAGGCATCGCCGCAGGAATCGGTTTGTTTATCATTTTCATTGGTATGATTCATGGAGGCTGGCTGAAGAAAGATTCTGTCACTCTAGTAAGTCTGGGTTATCTGGCAATGCCAGCCATATTTACCCTTTTAGGACTGGTTTTTATAGCTACATTGATGCGGTTCAAGGTCCGGGGTGCCATCTTGATCGGCATGGTGGGTTTGAGTTTATTGGCGATCCCTTTTGGATTGGTGAAATACCAGGGGTTGGTTTCTATGCCACCCAGCTTGGCTCCGACCTGGATGCAACTTGATATTTCTTCTGTCTGGAATTTAGACGTTCTCCTGATTGCTTCGGTCTTTGTGTTCGTCAACCTTTTCGATTCCATAGGGACCCTCGTGGGTGTTGGTCAGCAGGCTGGATTCATAAAAGATGGCAAATTGCCTCGGGCAACGCGGGCCTTTCTGCCTGATTCTGTGGCCACTGCCTTTGGTGCAGTGGCTGGAACCTCGAATTCCACCTGTTATATCGAGAGTTCGGCAGGAGTGGCCGAGGGTGGGCGAACCGGGCTTGCCAGTGTGGTGACAGGTCTGCTGTTTCTTTCTGCGCTATTTTTCTCCCCCCTGGCGGCCATGATAGGTGGTGGGTACCAGCAGGAAGGACACCCGGCTTTGTATCCGATCACTGCTCCGGTTCTGATCATTGTCGGTTGCCTCATGGTCCGCAACCTGGCCAGTATCGATTGGAATCAGTGGGACGAATGCCTGCCCGCCTTTCTGATTGTGGTGGGCATGCCTCTAACCTACAGTATTGCCGATGGTATGGCCCTGGGCTTCATAGCTTATCCCCTGATCAAGATATTGGTCGGAAAGGCCCGAGAGGTCCACCTGAGTTTATATTTGATAGCCGTCCTTTTTATCCTCCGATATGCCTTTCAGTGAGGAAAGGTGCGAGATTCCGGGCCAGTGAGAAATGTGCTATACTTCCCCTAATCCAAAAAGGGGACTTCCCCAAAAATTAAAGAGGTATTAAAACGTGGCTAGTGTCGAGTATTTAATCCAGCAGTTTTTAACTCCAGATAAAAAAGTTCTCGATTTGAGTAATCAAAATATCGGTGATAAAGGTGCGGCGACCTTGGTCAAATCGAAGGCGATGAAACGATTAAAACGTCTTCGTCTGCCGAACAATAATATTGGCGATGAAGGAGCGGCATTGATCGCCAACTGCGAAAACTTAAAAAACCTGACAGACCTGGACTTTTACGGAAATGTGATCAGCGATGATGGAGTCAAGGCCATCGCTGAGTCCCCGTATATGTCCAATTTAAAAAAGTTGAGTTTGTATGGCAACCTGGTGGAAGACGAGGGAGCCATTGCTATCGCGGAGTCCAAAGTTCTTTCCAAACTGAAGCATCTTTTTCTGACCTCCAATCGGATTAGACGAGACGGCATTGAGGCATTGCAAAGAGAAAAGTCCCGCCTCCGTTTGTGTTATTTACATGTCGATGATATTGAAGAATATTCTTATGTAACGGATATGGATGAAGAAGACGAAGATTTGAAGCAGTGGATGGAAATGAAAGAAAGAATTAAAGAAGGCGACCTGGAGGCGGAGTGAACAGAACTCAATTACCTTTTCCAATTGTTTTTGTAATTCTAGCGATATTTGTCTTTTTCATTAGCTCAGCAAACGGGCAATTCCATAATGATAAAACCAGTATCGATTACGACAGCCTCTTTAAAAGCAGTCTCAAAAGGGGAGGCAAGTTTCTTGATTTGTCAGGAAAAAAAATTGGTGATGAGGGCGTAAAGATTTTAGTAGCGCATGACATTTGGACGAAGGTAAAAAAAGTGGACCTTCGTTACAATGATATCTCCTGGGTCGGTGCAAAAACACTGGCAGATTCTCCTCCGCTGAATAATCTGAAGTCACTGATCCTCCGGCATAATTTTTTGGCCGATGAGGGCGCAGTGATTTTTGCTCAATCCAAAAGTTACCCCAATTTGCAGGAGTTGCAACTAGGCTGGAATGAAGTTCGCGATGCTGGAGCATTGGCTTTTGTCAAGACCGACAGTTTTCCAAAATTGCAAAAACTCGATCTCCGGGGAAATTTCCTTGCAAGCACCACTAAAGACGCGTTAAAAAAATCCCTGGGACATTACAAGGCCTTGAAGTTGTATTGATCGGTGTTGTTCAGGCGTGAAGGACTAAATCGAATCGATCCCCGTATCGTCATCAAAGAAAAAAGTTTCCCCATCCGGTCCCACGTAGGAAATTTCCTTAACTTCCCAGAGCGATTTCTTTTTAACATCCGCTTCAGCGGCGCGAAACCTTCCGTTGTCGTTTCTCTGTAATAGCAGGAATTTATTTTTATTGTTGGAGACGATTTCCCAAGTGAAAAAATCACTTGTTAACTCCCCTTTTTCATAATCGATTTTGATAATATTCATTGAGTCGTTTTCCTAATACATAATATTTGCGGCGATTTCCCTAGCTCGCTGAAGCGTTTGCTTTCTGTTTGCCACGGTAATGTTTTTTAATAACAATTGCGCAAACCTCAAACTGGCGTCCGGTTCTTCTTCCATGTCTTCGCCTTTTTCCTTGAGGTATTTGATCAATTCTTTTTCGCGCACTTGAACAAAAGGCGTGATTCCAATTAAAGGCTCGAGGCCGGTTTTGGGAACAAAGGGTGAACGTTTGAGGTCCTTGTGATTCTCGTCAAAATGATCTTCCTTGACGATGTTAATTTCCGGGACGATCCCATGCTCGGAAATATCAGTTCCGGAAGGGGTGTAATATTTTGATGTGGTCAGACGAAGACCCGTGCCATTACTGATTCGAAAAATCGTTTGCACAGAGCCTTTGCCGTAGGAGTTTTCACCAATGATAAGGGCTTTCCCCGAATCCCTTAGCGCCCCGGCCACAATTTCCGAAGCACTGGCACTGAAACGGTTGACCAGGATCACCACGGGTTTATCGTGGAGGCTTTTTTTGTACTGTGCCCGATATTCCTTGTAGTCATTTTTTGCACGGCCTTGGGTGTAGACGATCATTCGGTTACGATGCAGGAAATGGCTGGATACCTTGACTGATTGATTGAGCAGGCCTCCGGGATTGTCTCTGAGATCGATGATGAAGCCTTTGGCATCTGCCTTTTTAGCTTGCGCCAACGCTTCTTTTAACTGATCGTTGGTCTGCTTGGAAAAACTGGATATTTTGAGGTAAGCAATATTATTTTTCATGGACCGATAGTTCACGGTCTCTACAGAAATGATTTCACGCGTTAGGTTATATTTCCGCTCGGATTTGTCGCCAGGGCGAAACAGGGTGA
>SMVB01302599.1_pt1 | contig 12918 bp, 10 predicted proteins | sample 2456461 | NCBI WGS metagenome assembly SMVB01 (sample SAMN11095934, study PRJNA526329) | marine sediment metagenome | biome: Marine sediment; feature: Surficial sediment; material: Deep marine sediment; isolation source: Hadal surficial sediment | place: Pacific Ocean | collected 2014-05 | depth...
GAGCCCCATCGGTTGCGCCCCCCCTGCCTGGAAGCTCCACAACCCGCACAGCGGGATGGAACTCTCGGCTCCGGACCCTACGATGGTCCCTGGACGTGGGAGGCCTGGGCGGCCGCTCCGCGTGGCCCGCGAGGGTCGGCGCGGGGAGGAAAGTCCGGGCTCCTCGGGTCAGGGTGGTTGCTAACGACAACCGGCCGCGAGGCCAGGGAAAGTGCCACAGAAAGCAAACCGCCTCCCGCGCGAGCGGGCGGTAAGGGTGAAAGGGTGCGGTAAGAGCGCACCGCGGTCCTGGTGACAGGGCTGGCAGGGTAAACCCCACCCGGAGAAAGACCAAATAGGGAGGGCATGGCGACGACCCGCGCCGAGGCCCTCCGGGTAGGTCGTTCGAGGCCGGGGGCGACTCCGGTCCCAGAGAAATGGTCGCCTCCCCCTGTTGAGGGGGTACAGAACCCGGCTTACAGGGCCTGCCACGTCCACCCCCTTCCACCGGAGCCCGGGGGTACCCCCGGAAGGATATAGAAGGTGAGAAGAGCACGAAACCACAACATGTGGGGTGTCCGTAGCCTGGCCTATGCTGGATCTTGACAGATTTGAGATCCTCGCTTAGGCTCCCCGCTTCCATTCTTCGCGCGCCAGGGAGGCGCAGCCGCCGGTGCTCGCGACCGGTTCGAGCACAAAAGACCGCATCATGGAGTTCGTTTTCGTCGTTCCGCGCAAGGCGCTGTTTCCGGAGTGCTACCCGCATGGGTTCACACGATTCGGAGACGGTCTGGGCGAAGACGCCTTCCACGGGATCGTGGAAGAGCACGGCTTCTTCGTCGAGCGCGCCTATGCCGAACGGACTCCGTCACTCAAGCAAGTGATCCCCTACACGATCGTCACTCGCGACGGGGAGGTGTTCCTGCTCCGGCGCAATGCAAATGGCGGCGAGTCGCGACTGTTCAACAAGCTGTCCATCGGCGTCGGCGGTCACATCAACCCGGTGGATCTACCCACCGACGGGGAGGCTCGTCGGAACCCGATCCCCGCGGCGACACGCCGCGAAGTGGCCGAAGAAGAACTCGAGATCATCGGAACCTTCGGCGTCCAGGCGGCCGGAATACTGAACGACGACTCCAACCCCGTGGGGGCCGTTCACGTCGGTCTGGTCCAAGTGCTGACGGTCGACGGAACCGTCGCGGTTCGCGAAACCGATCAGCTCGAAGGAAGGTTCGTTTCGCTGGCAGAGATCGAGTCACTGCTCGACGGCGACGCGAACTTGGAAACGTGGTCCAGTCTCCTGATCCCACATCTGAGCCACCTCGTACCCGGAATTCTCGCATCCAGCCCCAGCTAACGAGGCGAACACGCCCCAATGTCAACGAGTACTAAAAAGCCGCGCCAAATGGTGCCCGAGAAGATCTACGACATCCTTCTCGGAGCCCGCACAGCGGACAAAGGCACCATCAGCTTCAAGGACGGACGCGTCATCCAAGGCGCGTTGATCTTCAACCCGTTCAAAGGAACCGGGCGGATCATCAACATCGACCAGGAGCTCTCCGTCGACTTCGCCGTCGACGACATCCGCGATCTCAAGCTCGCCTGATTCGAGCGCCCCGACCACCACGGCCGCCCGTGGACTACAGTTTGCGCCCCGTCCGGCAGTCCCGGGCGGGGCGCCTGCAGTTTCCTGATCTTGGGAATCGGACTGCCGCAGGCGTCCCATCCCCGGCACCGCGCGCGACGCGCCGTGACGCGACCCGATGCTGTTCACCCTAGCGATCCTTCTCGCAACCGGCCCTGCTCTCACCCACGGCCCTTGTCCCGCCCAGGTCTCTGCTCTCGGCCGCGCCGCGCCGGAGTCGGGCGGACGACCGCACCTCGAAGTCCTCGGGCCCGAAGGGTACGAGTTCGTCGACGAGCTCGAGGAGCACTCGGGCGCCGACCTGTTCGTCCTGCCCCTCGTCTCGCGCTCCGACCGCGTGGCGCGCGCGGCGCCGACGCGCCGCGGCGTCGGGCTGCGGCTGTTCGGGGGCGGGGCGGGGCTGAGCGGGCTCGAGCGCATCACCCTGGCCGCCATTCGCCACCCCGCGGACAGCCGGGTGCTCATCGTGGACGGGATACCGGTGCTCGTCGGGCCGCCCACGCTCCCGCCCTACGTCCTGGCCGAGCACGGCGACCTCGCCTTCCTCGCCCGGCACGACGGCGAGACCGTCACGGGCGGTCGATTGACGATCGCGCTCCCCGAGGCAGGAGGCGCGGTCCTCTTCCTGATCGCCGGGGAGGTGGACGATGGCCGCGGGTCATGGCAGATCACCGCTGGGGACGCCAGGCACAGTCTCCCCGCCCGGCCGCGTCGGGCACTCGCGCTGCAGGTCACCCACCCCCGGGTCGAGGGCGAGCTCGAGCTCCAGCTCGGGGAAGCCCCCGTCGATCAGGCGTTCTTCGCGGCGCTGCACCCATCGCCCCGCGCCGCATGGGTGCCCCTCGCGTTGCGCGAGGCGAGGATCGGCGACGGCCGGCTCGTGGGCCCGCGCCGACGCGGGGGCCGCGGGCCCGACCGACCGCTCGTCGAGCCGGCGGAGCGCCTGCGTGCGCTCGACGTCGGGGCGCATGGATCGCTCCCCGAGCTTGCCCGCGAGCTCGCCCCATCGGCGCTGCTCGAGCTGTTCTTCGAAGCCCCGGCGCGACTGCCCGAGGGCGAGACGTGGACGCTCCTCTGCGAGGTCGCGCGCCGCGTACGAATCGCGACGCCCGCGCCCGCGCGCACGACCCGCGCGGCGTCGCCGGTGATCCGCGGCGCGCGACACGGGTTCCTGCGCGACGTGAGCCGCGCCGCCGGCATCGACATGGTGCACTTCGAGGGCCCCGACGAGCTGCTCGACATCCGCCCGACGATGGGTCCGGGGGCGGCGTGGGGCGACATCGACGGCGACGGTTGGGTCGACCTCTACCTCGTGCAGGGCGGCGGTCGCAAGGGCTCCCTGCCGCTGCCGAACCGCATGTTCAGGAACCGCGGCGACGGAACGTTCGAGGACGTCACGGAGCGCGCGAACACCGGCGACACCGGGGCCGGGATGGGCGCACTCTTCTTCGACGCGGACGGCGACGGCGACCTCGACCTCTTCGTCGCGAACTACGGGGCTGACGTGCTGTACGCGAACGACGGCACGGGCCGCTTCACCGACGTCTCCGAGGCCGCGGGCGTCGGCGGGGACCGCTGGAGCGCGGGCGTCTGCGCCGCCGACTACGATGGGGACGGCGATCTCGACCTCTACGTGACGAGCTATCTGCGCTACGACCTGGCCCTCGTCCCCCCGCTGGATGAGCTCGGCCGCTACCGCCGGGAGGATCCCATTCCCATGTTGCCGTTCGCGTTCCCGGGCGAGCGCAATGCTTTCCTCGTGAACGAAGCCGCGAGTGGCCCTGGGTTCGCGCGCCGCTTCGTCGACCGCGCGGAGTCGCTGGGGCTCATCGACGAAGAGGGCCGGGGCATGCAGGCCGTCTTCTGGGACTTCGACCGCGACGGCGACGAAGACCTGTACGTGGCGAACGACGTCTCGTTCAACGCCCTGTTCCGCAACGAGGGCGACGGCACATTCAAGGACATCTCCTTCGCGACCGGTCTCGATGACCCGCGCGGCGGCATGGAGCTCGCCATCGGCGACGTGGACGGTGACGGCGACGAGGATCTGTTCCTCACCAACTGGCAGCTCGAGGCGAACGCGCTCTACCTGAACGACCTCATCAGCCCATTCGACACGAAACACCGGCGCTCCGCGTTCCACGACGGCACCGTGCGCTCGGGGCTGGGTCCGGCGGGCATCGGAGTCACGTCCTGGGGCGCGGCCCTCTTCGACGCGGATAACGACGGCGACCTCGACCTCTTCGTCGCGAACGGCTACACGAGCCCGGACTACGAGGGCACGGGGATCTGCGTCGGCCAACCCAACCACTTCTTCGAGAACCACGGACAGGGGCGGTTCGAGGACGCCTCGGCGGAGGCCGGCTCGGCGCTCGCAGTCGAGCTCGCCTCGCGGGGCGCGATCGGCTGCGACTACGACCGGGACGGGCGCGTCGACCTCGTCGTCACGGCGAACAACGGACGCGTCCAACTGCTGCACAACGAGCGCGCGCAGGTCGGCCACTGGCTCGCCGTGCGCCTGCGCGGCGCAGGGGGGAACACGTTCGGCATCGGCGCGGAGGTCACGGTCACGTCAGGCGAGCGCCTCTGGCGCAGTTCACTGCGCGCGGGCATGGGCTACCTCACGGGCAATCCGCCGGAGCTCCACTTCGGGCTCGGGGACACGGGCGCCGACGCCGCCCTGTCGGTCGAAGTGCGCTGGCCCTCGGGCCGCGTGACGCATCACGGGCCTCTGGGCCCCGACCGCTTCCTCACGCTGCGCGAGGAGTAGCGGGACGAGACCGCTACGCATCGCCCAGGCCTGGCCCCAAGGCCGGTCACTTTGGCCGTGTGGTCCCGCCTGCACGGCCAGAACGCGCGGCGTCTAGGTCCGCTCGGGATACGGATCCATCTCCGGCTCGAGCTCGACGTGGACGGCGTCCGCCACGCGATTGATGTAATTGAAGTAGCTCACGACCTGGATCACGTCGTGGATCGCGACATCCTCGAGCCCGTGGCGCCGGAGCGTCTCCGCGTCCGCCAGGGTCATGTCCGCGGGGGTCCGCGTCAGCTTCTCCGCGTACGCGCACAGCGCCCGGTCCGCTTCCGGCATGTCGGCGCCGCGCCAATCGGTCGCGATGGCGCGCACGAAGTCGTCGGCGTCCGGTCTGTCGGCGATCTCGGCCCGGAGATCCCACGAGTGCGCCTGGATTCAGTAGTGGCAGTCGTTCGCCCGGCTGACGACGACCGCCAGCATCTCGCGCTGATACCGCGCGAGGCCCTCGCCCGCGAACATGACCCGCTGGTAGAGGGCGAAGGAGGCCTCCAGTACCGCCGGGGACAGGCTCATCGTCTTGATGATCCCGAACACGCGTCCGGCGCGACGAACCGCGGCCGCGTAGGACTTCCCGAGGCGTCCCTCGGCCTCACCCTCGGGAATGGTGCGGATCCAGGTGTCGGAGTCGCTGCGTGCGGGCATGGCCGGCGGCAGTCTAAGGGCCCGTCCGAGAATAAGTGCTAGGTTTCGGCGAGCCCTCGTCGTCCTGGCAAGGCGCTTTGATTCGTATGCGCTGGATACTCGGAGGGTAAGCCCCGGTCCGCCGAAGGCGGATCGAGACGACCCTTTTGGGTCGTCTCGAAGGGGACCCCGCAACGCAGCCAGGGGCGGCGAGGGCCGGCGAAACCTTGCACTTATTCTCGGACGGGCCCTAACGGGACGGCAGGTTCTGAATCCAGGCGGAGAGCGCCTGCGCGTGCAAGTGTTTGATCTCGGCCAGTTCGGTGCAGGTCCGCGCGCGCTCGCGGTCACCGAGGCGCATCAGGAACAGATGGTACTCGCCGTACCAGCGCTCGACGGTCTCCTCCGCGTTCAGGCAGACGCGCAGGACCGGGCGCAGCCCGATCACACGGGACGCGCGGGCGAGGATGCGCGCCATCGCGCGGCGGCGGAAGCTCGTCCGGCGCGGGCGTCCCCCGAGGCCGCGAATGAGATCCTGCAGCCGGACGACGACCTCCGCGCCCTCCTGGTTCAACCTGCCGAGCATGCTCTCGAGCTCTGCGTCGTGCGCGTGCCGACCGAGGTGGTTGTAGATGGCCCGCGCTCCGATCTCCGAGAGCAGCGCGAGCTTCATGTCCACGACGAGCGAGCGGTGAGCGCGCGCGAGGTCGCGAGGGGGCGAGCCGGCGGGGTCCCGTGCCGCGTCCAAAGCCCGTCAGCGCTTCGCGAACGAGGCCTCGATGGCGCGCCGCTCGCGCGGGGACACACTCGACTCGTAGTGCGCGGACAGCGCCTGGGTGAGCTCAGGATCTTCCTCGTCCATGAGCGCGGCGAGGAGCTGGACCGTCTCCTGACGGAGCTTGCCGTTCGCAGTCGAGAGGAGCTTCGTCAGCTCGTCGCGCGCTCGCCGCGAGCCGCGTGCGAACCGCGCCAGTCCGCGCGCCGCGGCGATCCGGGCGAGGGGTGGCTCGGACTCCTGGAGGGCGAGGTCGAGCAGCACGCCCGGCACCCGCGGATCGTCGAGGCGCGCGAGTTGGGCGGCGAGGTTCGCGCGCAGCTCGCCGTTCGGCGACTCGAGGGTTATCACGCCCACGATCCATTCGAAGGCCTTGTCGCCGTACACCGCGGCGACGAGCCCCGCAGCAGCACCCATCGTGTCCCAACTGAAGCGGGCCTCGAAGACCTCGTTCGCGATCGCCGTCAACGCCTCGCGCTGCTTCCGAGTGCCGCGCACCGCGGCCCGACGGCCGAAGGCCTCGAGCGATCCCAGCGCGGCGACGCGTACGGTGGCGGCAGCATCGCTTCGCGCGCTCTCCGCCAGCGGTTCGATGCAGCCGGCGCCACCCTGGGCCAGTTCCGCCGCGGCGGCGACCCGGACGGCAGCGCTCGAATCCCCAGCGAGGATCGAGAGCAGCGGCGCGAGCACGTCCGCCCGCGAACCCTCGTCCGCGAGCGCCGCACCGAGGGCGCGAACCGCATCGCGCCGACCGTTGACGTCGTCGTCCGAAGCCGCGATGGCGAGCCACTCGGAGAGCTCCTTCTCGGTCGAGTGACGGCACGGGATCCAGCCGTACTTGTCGAAGCGGACCCACTCGGGCTCGGTCTCGGACGGAATCTCGAACAAGTGGCGGCGCTGGTCGATCGCCAGCCGGTGACTGGACGTGCCCGTGGCGGTCTTCACCTCGACGAGCACGGGCATCGAGAAGGCAGCGGGCGTGCCGCGCTCGAGCGCCTGCACCTGATTCACGCTCAAGAGCACGCGCTGCCGCCCCGCATCGTAACGCCAGCGCGTCTCGAACTCGGGGTACCCGGGGGAGTAGAACCACTGCTCGAAGAACGGTCCGAGATTCACGCCCGAGGCTTCCTCCATCGCAGCGGCGAGATCATCCGTCACGACGCCGCGCCCGGCATTCTCGCCCACGTAGATCCGCAGGCCGCGGAAGAAGGCCTCGTCGCCCAGCACGAAGCGCAGGTGGTGCAGACGGACGGCTCCACCCTGGTACGTGTGGCCGCCGAAGAAGAGGTCGAGCGGGTCCTTGTATACCGACCAGACGAGCGGCCGGCGGTTCGCGCCGCGGTCGCCCGCCGTGTACTCGTCGAGAGCATCGCGGACCGCCGTGCGAAAGGCGTCCTGTCCCAGGGTGCGCTCGGCGAAGAGCATCGTCAGATACGTGGCGAAGCCCTCGTTGAGCCACACGTGCGACCAATCCGCGCAGGTCAGGAGGTCGCCGAACCACTGGTGCGCCGCCTCGTGCACGACGAGCTCCGTGGGATCGGAGTCGCGTCTTCCGCGCTCGTCGGAGAGCGCCTCGACCGCGAGCGTCGTGGCCGAGATGTTCTCCATCCCGCCGAACGGAAAGTTCTGGACGCAAGCCTGGCTGTACTTCGAGTACGGGTAGCGTCTGCCCGTCACCTCGGAGAGGAACTCGAGTGCGGCGGCCGTCGCCGCCAGCGACGACTCGAGCCGCCCGGCCCATTGCGCCGGTGCGAGGAATCGCAGCGGGATGCCGTCCCATTCGGTCCGGTGCTCTTCGAACGCGCCGGCGACGAGCGTCGTGAGGTAGGTCGGGTGGGGTGTCGGCATGCGCCAGCGGTCGCGCCGCGTCCCGGCTGTGGTCACGCTCTCGATGAGCTCGCCGGCCGCGACCGAGGTCCAGTGCGCGGGCATCGTGACGCAGAGCTCGGTGGTGGCGCGATCGCCCGGTTCGTCCACGCAGGGGAACCACCAGTGCGCGTCCTCGCACTCGCCCTGGGTGAACACGTGCGTGGGAGCTCCGCCGGCGTCGCCCGCGAACCAGAGGCCCTTGCGCGGGGACCCCCCGTACTCGACGCGAATTTCCGCCACATCGCCCGGGGCGAGGGGCTCGGCCAGCATCACGACGAGCTCGTCATCCGCGTGCACGAACCCGAGCTCGGCGCCCGCGCCGTCGGTGACCCGCTCCACCGTGAGACCGGCGAGGTCGAGCGAGACCTGATCGAGGGTGCGCCCCTGCGCGTGAAACCGCAGCGTGCACACGGCCGCGATCGCCCGTTCCGCCGGCCGGAGCTCGATGTCGATGGCGTAGTGCTGAACGTCGATAGATGCCTGAACCGGGGCGTGGGGCTCGGCTCTCGTCAGTTCGACCGCATCGGCCACCGCAACGTCCGCGGGACCGGAGACGCAGCCGGGGAGACAGATCAAGAGGTGCGCTGCGACAACGATTCGTGCGGTCATGGCGGTGGGCGGCTCGAATTGCAATCTTACCAATAGGAGCCGCGCCGAGTCGGACGGCACGATTGTCCGGACCAGGCGTCTCTGCGAAACTGGGCGCATGGACTTCCTCCTGGAGTGCATCGGCTTTCCGCCGGGGACGGACAGGGACGACCTGATCCGCCGCGTTCGCGATCAAGGCGAGCCGGTCCCCTGGCGCGGGGATCCGAGCTCCCACCGGCGCCTCCCGCTCGCGGATGGTCTCGAGCTCCGGCTCGATCGCGAGGTCGACCAGGATTTCTGGACGCTGCTCCCGCACTTCAAGGTGCCGTACCGGCTCCGCGTCGCCGTCGAATCCCTCGTCGCTGTGCCCGACTCACCGTTCGACGCGCTCCTCATCGGCTGGGCGGCGCCGCCGGCACCGGAGGCGCCGGAGAGCGAGGGTGAGGGCGCGTACCGTCTCGCGGCGTGGCTCACCGACGCGCGCCGGCTGCCCAAACGGCTGGCGCGTAACCACGTGCTCGCGGTCAGCGTCGCGGGCTTCGCGCTCGAGGTGAGCTACATCGGTCCCAACGAGGGCGTCCGCGACCGTGACATCCTCGAGCTGCCGCACGGCGCATTCGTGGCCCCGCTCACGGGCTCGGACAGCCCCGGCGGCTGCTCGGAAGTCTCGCTGCGCGTCAAGGAAATCCGGCACTTGCGCAACCCGATCACGGGCTTGACGGTCGACGTGCTCATCACCGACGCCCCCGAGCGACCGCTCATGTTGTTCCTCAGCCCGTGGCAGCTCTTCAACGACGGGCTGCGCCAGGCCCGGCCGGGCTGGCGCATCGAGGGCACGTTCCTCTTCACGGGCAGGATCGAGGGCGGTCTGCCCGGGCCGAAGCGCAGGCTCAAGCGCGCGTTCGGGTAGCCGACCGCCGCCGAATACGCAGGAGTTTGCAAGGCCCCGCAGCCCTATGGCAGGATCCCCCGATTCTCGCGCTCCCCAGCCAGGCCCCTCCCCCATGCGGATCCAATTCAAGTCCACGCTCCTCGTGCTCGTCCTCGGCCTGTTCTGCGCGCAGGGCGCGACGGTGTTCGGTCAGGAGCCCGCCGACGATGGCGCGGCCATCCTCGCAGAGGGCGACGCCCTGACGGCGGACATCGTGGCGGAGGAGGAGGCCTCCGGCGTGGACGCCTGGTTCGCGAAGGTCAACAAGCACATGGGCAAGGTGATCTTCTACCCGGTCCCATTGCCCGGCACCACCATGCCGGACCTCGAGAATGGCGGGACGAAGCGTGGGGAGATGCCGATCGCAGTGCTGCTCCTCGTCCTCGGCGCGATCTTCTTCACCATCCGCATGGGAGTGCCGCAACTGCGATCGTTCGGGCACGCGATCGCGGTCGTCCGCGGCAAGTACGACGACCCCGAGCAAGAGAGCGAAGGCGAGGTGACGAGCTTCCAGGCGCTCACCGCGGCCCTCTCCGCCACCGTCGGACTCGGAAACATCGGCGGCGTCGCGATCGCGATCGGCATGGGCGGCCCGGGCGCGACGTTCTGGATGATCCTCGCCGGCTTCCTCGGGATGGCCTCGAAGTTCACCGAGTGCACCCTCGGGCAGATGTACCGCGAGCGGCGGCCCGACGGGCGCATCATGGGCGGCGCGATGTACTACCTCTCGCGCGGGCTCGGCGAGATGGGCCTCGGCGGGCTGGGCAAGGTCCTCGCCGTCATCTTCGCCGTGATCTGCATCGGCGCGTCGCTCGGCGGCGGCAACACCTTCCAGGCCAACCAGTCGATGCTCGCGGTCGGCCTGGTCGTGCCCTTCGTCGCCGAACACCCGTGGGTCTACGGGCTCGTCATGTCCGTCATGGTCGGCGTCGTGATCATCGGCGGCATCAAACGGATCGCCCAGACCGCCGAGAAGATCGTGCCCACGATGTGCGGCATCTACCTCCTGGCGACGGTCGTCATCATCATGATGAACCTGGCCGAGCTCCCGCACGCCCTCTCGCAGATCTTCACGGGTGCGTTCTCGCCCGAGGCGATGATGGGCGGCTTCATCGGCGTGCTCGTCATGGGCTTCAAGCGCGCCGCGTTCTCGAACGAAGCGGGCATCGGCTCGGCCGCGATCGCGCACTCCGCCGCGCGCGTCCCCCACCCGTCGCGGGAGGGCATCGTCGCCCTGCTCGAGCCCTTCATCGACACGATCGTCGTCTGCACGATGACCGCGCTCGTCATCATCATCACCGGGGCGTGGAACAACCCCGAGTACGCATCGATGGTCGCGGCCAACGAGGGGGCCGCCCTGACCTCGAAGGCCATGGGCGAGCAACTCGCGATCATGCCGTACGTGCTCGCCGTCGCCGTGATGCTGTTCGCCTACTCGACGATGATCTCCTGGTCCTACTACGGCGAGCGCTGCTGGGCCTACCTCTTCGGGGACGGGTCCTCGCTCATCTACCGTTTGATCTTCGTCGTGTTCGTGTTCCTCGGGTCGATCGCCAGCGCGACGAACATCCTCGACTTCGGCGACATGCTGATCTTCGGGATGGTGCTCCCCAACATCATCGGCGTCGTCCTGCTCTCCGGCAAAGTGAAAGCGAAGTACGTCGAGTACCAGGCGAAGCTCGCCGCCGGCGAGTACAAGACCTTCGAGTAGGCGCCCGAGCGACGCCAGCGATGGGAGCAACTCCCGCGATCACGGCCCTCGACCTCGAGGCGGAGCGCGCGTTCCTCGGCCCGGCCCTCGATGAGGCCGTCGCCGGAGTCCTCGCGAGCGGTCGGTTCGTCCTGGGGCCGGTGCTCGAGGCGTTCGAGCGCGACTTCGCGGCGATGCACCACGTCGCCCACTGCGTCGGCGTCGCCAGCGGGACGGACGCGCTCATCCTCGGTCTGAGGGCGCTCGGGGTCGGCCCGGGCGACCGGGTGCTCACGACGCCGTTCAGCTTCTTCGCCTCGGCCGGCGCCATCGCGTGGATCGGAGCGACGCCCGTGCTCGCCGACATCGACCCGGAGACCGGCCTCCTCGATCCCGAGCGCGCGGCCGCGGTGATGGGGTCGGGCATCGCGTGCATCCTGCCCGTGCACCTGTACGGCCAGCTCGCGGACGTGCGGGCCTTCCGCGCGCTCGCCGACGCATCCGGCGCGAAGCTCCTGGAGGACGCGGCGCAGGCCCACGGCGCGACGCGCGCCGGCGTCCACGCCGGCGAGCTGGGCGACGCGGCAGCCTTCTCCTTCTACCCCACGAAGAACCTCGGCTGCGCGGGCGAGGGCGGCGCCGTGCTCATCCAGGACGCCTCCATCGCAGAAGGGCTGCGGCGCTTGCGCGACCACGGCAGCACCGCGAAGTACGAGCACGCGGAGCTCGGAGTCAACTCGCGCCTCCACGCATTGCAGGCCGCCATCCTCGCCGTGAAGCTCCCGCACCTCGCCGCCTGGAACGAGCGCCGGCGCGGCATCGCGGCGCGCTACGACGCGGCCTTCGCCGGCTCCGCGGCCGTGCGCCCCTTGCGCTCGGTGCCCGGCAGCGTCCACCACCAATATGCCGTGCGCGTCCCCGCGGCGGATCGCGACGCCGTGCACGAAGGCCTCGTCGAAGCCGGGGTCCACGCGGCCGTGCACTACCCCCGCCCCATCCACCTCCAGGCGGCCGCGGCCGGTTGGGGCTACGGCCCCGGCAGCCTGCCCGAGGCGGAGGCCCTCGCGCGGGAGGTTCTCTGCCTCCCGATCCACCCGTTCCTCGTCGACGCGGACGCCGACCGGGTCGCCGAAACCCTGCTCGGCCTCGTGGGTTGAGAGGCCCCGACCGATATGTCGAACTTCCGGTAGAACCCGCCCACCCTGGGTCGATAGGGTTCGAACAGGTCCGAAGCATGCTGCCCTTCCTCCTCGCCACCCTGACGATCGCACCGGCGGAAGCTCCTGCGGCCTACGCGGCCGTGCCGCACGTCGTCGCCGCGCCCGTGCTCGCCCAGGGTCGCATGCCCAGGCAGCGCCCCGGCCAGGCCCGGAGGTCCGGCCCCTCCGCGCAGAAGAAGCCGGCCCGCATGCGGCCCGGTCCGATCCTCCGCGGGATGCTCCGGGGTGCGTCCGAGGCGAAGCAGCGAATCGAACGCCGGGCTGCCGAGGGACAGCAGGGAGCCGGCCGGACCACCCAGCGGCCCTACGTTCAGGACCACGCTGACGAAGAACAGATCCGCGAGTGGTTCGAGACCTGCGACCACAACGAGAACGGCTGGGTCTCGTTCCGTGAGGCCCGCGCCAGCCTGCGGTTCGACCGCCCGCGGTACCAGGCCTACGATGCCGACCGCGACGGTCGGCTCGACCTCGAGGAGTTCACCGCCAGCTACGAGTTCAGCGCCCGGTACGGCGGCGGGTTCAAGCCACCCCTCCCGAAGCCCGGACGGAAGAAGCCCCGCCAGCGCACGCCGGACCAGATCCGGAACGCCTACGACACCGACCTGGACTCGCGGCTCAGCCGACAGGAGCTCGCGCGCCTGCTCGCGGACTACGAGCGCATGGACGTGACCCCCGAGCAGGTGCTGCGCCGGCTCGACGACGACCTCGACGAGCACCTCGGCGGGTCCGAGATCGACGGCCTCGTCGGAATCCTGCACCCCGTCGCCCTGCTGGCGGACACGCCC
>SMVB01429451.1_pt1 | contig 12918 bp, 10 predicted proteins | sample 2456461 | NCBI WGS metagenome assembly SMVB01 (sample SAMN11095934, study PRJNA526329) | marine sediment metagenome | biome: Marine sediment; feature: Surficial sediment; material: Deep marine sediment; isolation source: Hadal surficial sediment | place: Pacific Ocean | collected 2014-05 | depth...
GAGTCGGGCCGGTTCCCAACTTAACCCATAACATGTTGAATTATATAGACTATGTCCACATGAAGACGGCCATAGGGCGAATGCTGCAACGCCCTATAATGTTGCGCTGCAATAACGAATTTAATGGGATTCGCCCTGGAAACACGTCAGACTCCCACTTCGTCTCAACGAGGAAAGGCAGCTACGCCATGGGCATTAAACAAGTCGCCACCACACTTGTGTTCAGTGCTGTCGTGGTATTCCTAGGCGCTGTAATCATCGGTGCTTTTTAGGTCATAACAAAAATTAAATACCGACAAAGCTCACAGAATTGTCAAAGCCCGGCCCCCGCCGGGCTTTGGCTTTATGGGGTGACCCCGGGAGCGTAGAGCGCATTCAGGAAAAGCATGCCCCGGCGAAGGCCGGGGTGGGCCCGGTTTTCCGTCCGAATGCGCGACAAAACAAAGACGTAGAGCACGTTAGCGATGCCATCTTTTGTCAACGTGCTTTAGTCCAAATTGGCGGACAGCCACCTTTCCACTTCCGCCACCGTCATGTCTTTACGCCGAGCATAATCTTCCACCTGATCACGACCGATCTTGCCGACACCGAAATATTGGCTGTCCGGATGGGAAAAATAGAAGCCGCTGACCGACGAGCCCGGCCACATGGCGTAACTTTCCGTGAGTTTCATGCCGGCATTTTCCTCCACTGCCAATAGATCCCATATTAATTTTTTCTCCGTGTGGTCGGGACAAGCGGGATAGCCGGGAGCGGGACGTATGCCGACATAGGTTTCGGCCATCAGCTGCTCATTGGATAAATTCTCATCGGGCGCGTAACCCCAGAATTCCTTACGCACTTGTTGGTGCAGCCGCTCGGCAAATGCCTCAGCCAACCGATCGGCCAGCGCCTTCACCATGATCGCCGAATAATCATCGTGGTGCTTCTTAAAACGCTCGGTAATGGCTTCCTCTCCATGACCTGTGGTAACGGCAAAGGCACCAATATGATCGGCAATGCCCGTTTCCTTGGGCGCAACAAAGTCCGCCAGCGCTAAATTCGCTCGACCACTTGCTTTAACCATTTGCTGGCGCAAGCTACGAAGTATGACGCGAGTCTGCGTACGCGATTCATCGGTAAAAATTTCTATGTCGTCGTCATCCACCGTGTTGGCCGGCCACAGTCCAATCACACCGCGAGCCCTAAGCCATTTCTGTTCGACAAGCTGGTCGAGCATGCGGCGGGCATCGTCAAATAGTTGACGCGCGGCCTCGCCCACCGTCTCGTCGTCAAGAATATCGGGATACTTACCCGCCAACTCCCAGGTTTGAAAAAACGGCGACCAGTCGATGCAATCGGCAAGTGCCGACAGGTCGAAATCGTCAAACACCTTCACGCCCAGAAGAGACGGTTTGGGCGGCTGGTATCCGGTCCACTGAATCGGGTGGCGATTGGCGCGCGCTTCGACCAGAGATAAGTGCTTGCGTTTGGACGAGGACGTAGCATAGCGCTCGGCGATGGTTTTATACTCGCTGCGTATCTCCGCGATATAATCCGCGCGCAAGTCCTCGCTAATGAGTTTCAACGCCACACCAACCGCCCGCGACGCATCGGACACATAGATGGTCTGCCCTCTATTGTAATTGGGATCGATTTTGACCGCCGTGTGCGCTTTGCTCGTGGTCGCGCCACCGATGAGCAACGGCACCTGAAAATCTTGCCGCTCCATCTCCGCAGCCACATGGCACATTTCGTCAAGACTTGGGGTAATGAGCCCGCTCAGTCCGATGATGTCGACGTTTTCGGCACGCGCCGTATCCAAAATCTTATTGGCCGGAACCATGACGCCCAGATCGAGCACCTCATAATTGTTACACTGCAAAACAACGCCAACGATATTCTTGCCGATATCGTGTACGTCACCTTTTACGGTGGCGAGCAAAATCTTTGCCGCGGATTTTTGCGACTCAAGCCCGAGTTCTTTCCTTTCTTGTTCCATAAAAGGTTCAAGATATGCCACCGCCTGTTTCATCACCCGCGCGCTTTTCACGACCTGGGGCAAAAACATTTTGCCCGAACCAAAAAGATCGCCAACCGTATTCATGCCATCCATTAGGGGGCCTTCGATAACATGAAGAGATCGCGCCATCTGCTGACGCGCTTGTTCGGTATCCTGTATTATGTAATCGGTAATGCCGTGCACCAGGGCGTGGCTTAAGCGCGTTGCCACGTCCGTCTCGCGCCACGTTAAATCCTGCTTCGCTCGGACACTGCCTGGGCCTTTGAATCGATCGGAAATGTCCAAAAGACGTTCCGTTGCATCGGGACGGCGATTGAGAATCACGTCTTCCGCAGCTTGGCGCAGCTCGGGCGAAATGTCGTCATATAGGGCAAGCTGTCCGGCATTGACGATACCCATGTCGAGCCCGGCCCGAATGGCGTGGAAAAGAAACACCGAATGCATCGCCTCGCGCATGGCGTTATTGCCGCGGAAAGAGAACGAAATGTTCGACACGCCACCCGACACGCTGACATGGGGCAATTTAGCCTTTATCTGCCGAACCGCATCGATGAAAGCCACGGCATAATTGTTGTGCTCCTCGATACCGGTGGCGACGGCGAAAATATTCGGATCAAAAATAATGTCCTGAGGCGGCAGGCCGACCTGCTCAGTGAGAATTTTGTAACACCGCTGGCAGATGTCAAACTTGCGCTCCGCCGTTTCGGCTTGACCGGTCTCGTCGAACGCCATGACAACGACCGCTGCACCGTAGCGCTTTACTTTTCGTGCTTGCTCGATAAAAGGCGCCTCGCCTTCCTTCAAGCTTATGGAATTGACAATAGATTTGCCCTGAACGCATTTGAGGCCCGCTTCAATAACCGACCATTTGGACGAGTCGATCATAATGGGCACCCGCGCTATGGCGGGCTCCGTGGCGATCAAGTTGAGAAACCGCACCATGGCAGCTTCCGAGTCGAGCATGGCCTCATCCATGTTGATATCGATGATTTGAGCGCCACTCTCCACCTGCTGCAAAGCCACCCGCAGCGCAGCGTCATAATCGCCATCCAAAATCAATTTCTTGAATTTGGCCGACCCCGTGACGTTTGTCCGCTCACCAATATTTATGAATGTAGGCGTCATATTTGTGCAACAAACGGTTCAAGTCCGGACAGACGTAGGCGCGGGGAAATCCGAGGTTTCGCACGGGTTGGCACGCCATCGATCCGGCGGGCAAATTCGCGAATGTGATCGGGCGTGGTGCCGCAACACCCCCCGACAATATTGACCAGCCCCGAGCGCGCAAATTCTTCCAGCGTGTCGCCCATGGATTCGGGCGTCGCGTCATAGTCGCCGAATTCATTAGGCAGTCCCGCATTGGGGTGGGTGCTGACAAGCGTGTCGGCGACACCGCTCAATTCCTCTATATAAGGCCGCAAATCCTCCGCGCCCAACGCGCAATTGAGGCCAACGCTAAACGGCTGCACATGACACACCGAATACCAAAAAGCTTCGGCCGTTTGGCCGGAAAGCGTGCGGCCCGATTTATCGGTGATGGTACCCGATATCATGATCGGAAGTCGGAAATCCAATTCATCGAACGCTTGTTCGATGGCGAATAGCGCCGCCTTGGCATTGAGCGTATCGAAAATGGTCTCGACCAAAATCAAATCAACACCGCCCTCGACGAGGGCCAAAGTGGATTCCTTATAGGTCGCCCGCAAGTCGTCGAAATTGACATTGCGAAAACCAGGATCGTTTACCTTGGGCGACATCGAGGCGGTGCGATTGGTCGGTCCAAGAACTCCGGCCACCCATCGCCGGCGGCTAGGTTGCTCTTGCTCCTCCTGATCGGCCACTTGTCGCGCAAGCCGTGCCCCTGCCAAGTTCAACTCATAAACCAAACTTTCCAAGCCGTAGTCCGATTGCGACATGGCGTTGGAGTTGAACGTGTTGGTTTCGATGATATCGGCGCCCGCATGAAGAAACGCCCGGTGTATATCGGCAATGATGTGCGGCTGCGTAAGCAACAAAAGATCGTTATTTCCCTTTAAGTCCTGGCAATGATCTTTAAACCGTTCACCGCGAAAATCCGCTTCATCGAGTTTGTGCGCCTGGATCATCGTTCCCATGGCGCCATCGAGCAAAAGAATGCGCTTGTGCGCTTCTTCCTCAAGTCGTTCTAATCTTTGTTGCCGCGTTGACATGGAATGATCCCTCAATTCGTAATCTGGTGATGATGTTAGCTGTTGGGCCGAACACCGAGCACGTAGCACACCGCATAAGTCAAATCAGCCCGATTCAACGTATAAAAATGAAATTGATCGAAGCCGTATTCGCGCAATGTGAGACATTGCTCTATGGCCACCGCACCCGCCACCATCTGTCGTGTCAGCGGATCTTTATCCAACCCGTCGAACAGATTTGACAACCAGTCGGGAATTGTGGCGCCGCAACCGGCGGCAAATCGTTTGATCCCTTTGAAGCTGTTAATCGGCATGATGCCGGGAATGATCGGTATGTCGAGCCCAGCCGCCATGACCTTGTCGCGATATCGCGCGATGATTTCACTATCAAACACGAATTGTGTGATGGCGCGGCTGGCACCCGCATCCACTTTTTGTTTCAACAGCTCAATATCCGCTTCGAGCGACAGCGATTCAGGATGTTTTTCCGGATAAGTGCCGACGGAGACCTCGAAGTCGGCAATTCGTTTGACGCCCGCCGTCAAATCCGCGGCATTTTCGTAGCCCCCCGGAAACGGTACGTATTGTGTTCCCACACCTTCCGGCGGATCGCCGCGTAACGCCACAATATGCCGGATACCGGCCTGCCAATAGGACCGGATCACGTCGTCCACCTCCTCACGTGTCGCCCCCACGCAGGTCAGATGTGCCGCCGCATTAAGACTGGTGTCATTTTGAATATACTTCACCGTCGCATGGGTACGTTCACGGGTGCTCCCCCCGGCACCATAGGTGACGGAGACGAAAGCCGGGCTTAGCGGTTCAAGCCGGTCAATCGCTGCCCGCAAAGCCTCCTCCATTTGTTCATTTTTGGGCGGGAAGAATTCAAAAGAAACCTTCACCGGCGCCGATTTATTGTCGTTGTGAAAACCGATCGTCATTGCGCCGCGTCCAGTCGACTCTTTTGCGCGCCCAGCGCTGGGCGGCTTGCGAGCCACAATTTCACCGTCAATTTGTTCTCGGCTTTATTTTTGTCCGGCGACAGCTCCCGCTCGTCCGTCAGTAATAGGCCGGCACCCTTAAGCCAGGATTGCACTTCTCCGTCACCAAATCCGAGGCGTCTGTGAGCGTGTTCAGTGCGCAAAAATTCCAATTCGTGAGGCGTGAAATCGACAATCAAAAGATGCCCACCGCGTCTTAAAAGACGCGCCGCTTCCTGAACCGCCTCGTCTGGATTTGCCAAGAAATGAAGCACATGATGGATGGTGACGAGATCGGTGCATTCGTCCGGAAAAGGTAACGAAAAAATGTCCCCATGACGCACATGACAATTATCTGTTTTCGATGTCTCAAGGTTCGACCGCGCCACTGCCAGCATCTCTCGACTGGAATCCACACCGATTCCGCGATCCACATGACAACTAAGCACTTGTAATACCCGTCCGGTTCCGGTGCCCAGATCGATCAGTTCGCGGACCGGCAAGTCGGCAACCATGTCGACCATGGCCAACTCAACTTCGTCTTCCGCCAATTGCAAGGCCCGAATGCGGTCCCACTCTTGTGCGTTGGCTCGAAAATAGACGGCGGCCGCCTCACTGCGTGCTTTCTTGATGGTTTCAAGTCGGGCCAAGTCACGCCCGATCACCGCATCATCGTGAGGTATCAGCTTCACAATGAGCTCCGCCAATGCCGCATTGTCGGGCATTTGGCGCGGCCCCGGAGGCGACATAAAGAGCCGACGATCGGCGAGCCGGTAAAACGCCCAAGTACCTTCCGGAAATCGTTCAACAAGGCCGGCTTCCGTCAGCAATCTCAAATGTCGGCTGACCCGCGGCTGGCTTTGCCCCAAGATCTGAGTGAGCTCGGTCACGGTCAGCTCATTGCCGGCCAACAGCCGCAATAGCCGAAGGCGCGTGGATTCGCCTGCGGCCCGGAGGCCGGAAATCAAGATGTCGAGCGGCGCATCCGCCATAGTGTTTTTTTGCCTATTCGAGCCAATCCGCCGGTTTTCAAACTTGTCACGGGACGGCAAAGAATTTTGGTCAACTACATAAACATATCTTTATGTAGTTATGCAACTAATCTTTGGGTGGTGAGGCGCCAAAAGCAGCCCTTAGCGGTAATTTTCGCGACTTTTGAGCAACAGGTGGCTCAATTTTGGTGAAACCCCGCAGGGGTTACTGGCTGTGATTTGTTGGCTATGCTAGCAATGTTAATCTTTTCCGGTTAACTGTTTTGAAGCGTAGATTAGGCTTTAATAGACATGTAGTTCCGCGTTGGGGGGGCTGCGACAATCTCCAGACGTCATCTACTGTTGGGTAATACTCAAGAATGATCACACCGGCATTTTTTCCAATTCCGCTGGCGCGCGAGGTGACCCTTCCATGAAGGCTCTTTTTCGCGTGATCGGTCTGCTCTTGATGGCGGTAATGCTCACGTTGGGAGGGTGCGCCACGTCTCCCACATCTGGTGACGGCGGCCTTGAGGACGGCACCAACGACCCATGGGAGCCGATGAACCGCAGGCTATTCAAAATCAATCAGGGCATCGATAAGGCGATAATTAAGCCGGCGGCACAGGGCTATGGAAAGCTACCGAGAAATACCAGGAATTCACTGCGCAATGTGGTGCGCAATCTGCGCGAGCCGGTCGTATTCGCAAATGATGTGCTGCAAGCCAAACCGATTACGGCGACCAAAACGGCCGCCCGATTTGTGCTTAATTCGACTTTCGGCCTGGCGGGCCTGATGGATGTGGCGACACAAATGGGTCTTGAATGGCACTCGGAGGATTTCGGACAAACCCTCGGCGTATGGGGCGTGCCGGAAGGACCTTATTTCTATGCACCCATATTGGGCCCGTTACCGCCCCGCGATCTCGTCGGCTATGTGGTCGATATTATAACCAATCCATTATTCTGGGTCGGTGAACCGGCCGCTGGTTACGTGCAGACAGGACGGATGCTTATCGACGGTATTGACGACCGGGAGCGGGTTTTAAATACACTGGACAATCTGGAAGAAACGTCGATCGATTTCTACGCAACTATTCGTAGTCTCTATCGACAGAATCGAAATTTCTTGATTCGAGACGGGGAAGACGAATTTGAGAATTTGCCTGATTTCGATCAGTTTCAATAGCGGAAATTGCCGAAATATGGCGGCAAAATCTCCTAAATTTGGACATTATTAAGGGGTAGTTTAGTTTGTTGTTGAGATGGAAGTTGGGATCAGAAGATATGTCTAGCGTGGTTCTTCGTTCGACTCCAAGGATTTGGAGTTTTATCCGTTTTACATTTGCCGCTTTGTTCTCCGTCGTTGCCATATGGTCGACTTCGGCACGAGCCGGTGACGATTTGGCAGCAGAAACGTTTATCAAAGGGCTTGCGAACGGGGCGATTGATATCTTGGGGAACGAAGGCACGTCACTTGACGCGCGCAAGCGGGCATTCTCCGACTTGGTGGTCGCCAACACCGATATTGAAGGTATCGGTTATTTCACATTGGGTCGCTACCGGCGCATTGCTACCGAAGCCGAACTCCAGGAATTTCTCGAATTGTTTGAGCAATACACCGCAAACTTTTATAAAACCCGTTTGGGCGATTATTCCGGTGAGCGATTGTCCGTCACCGGTTCTATCGCTCGCAGCACGAACGACATTATCGTAACCAGCGAATTACGCCTTGACAGATCGCCCAATCCCATTCCGTTGAATTGGCGTTTGGTGAAATCCGAAAAGAATTATGCGATCCGCGATCTCGAGGTTATGGGTATATGGCTTGGGATCGAACAACGTTCCCAATTCACATCGGTCATCGCTAACAATGGCGGGCGTTTCACTGCCCTTCTTGAGCGCTTGCGGACAAAAGTGTCTTCGGGCCAAGGATTGAGCACCGGTAGCGCTTCCCTTTCGACAAATCCGTAAGTATTAGAGCGCATTCACAAAAAGTGTACGCGGTTTTTGGGTTCGAATGCGCGATAAAACAAAGACCTAGAGCACGTTAGTGATTCCATCTTTTGTGAACGTGCTCTAGCCCCGGCTGAATTTCTTGAATTTGATTCGATGTGGCACCAGCGCTGCATCGCCCAAACGCCTTTTGCGGTCAGCTTCGTAATCTTGATAATTGCCCTCAAACCACTCCATATGACTATCGCCTTCAAAGGCAAGAATATGCGTTGCAATTCGATCTAAGAACCAGCGGTCGTGTGAAATGATCAGCGCACATCCGGCGAAATCCGCAAGACCATCCTCAAGCGCACGCAAAGTTTCCAGATCCAAGTCGTTGGTCGGCTCATCAAGCAGCAACACGTTGGCACCCGACTTCAACAATTTGGCCAGATGAACCCGATTGCGCTCGCCACCGGAGAGCTGACCCACCTTCTTCTGCTGATCGCCCCCCTTGAAATTGAATTGGCCGACATAGGCCCGGCTCGATACTTCGTGCTTGCCCAGCTCAATATTGTCCCGGCCGCCGGAGATCTCCTGCCAAACTGTCTTTTCCGCGTCCAATGAATCGCGACTTTGGTCGACGCAGGCAATATTTACGGTGTCTCCAATTCTGAGCGAGCCCTTATCGGCTTGTTCCTGCCCGGTCAGGATATTGAATAACGTGGTTTTGCCGGCCCCATTCGGCCCGATAATCCCGACGATGGCGCCCCGGGGTACTTTGAGGGAAAGATCGTCAATCAAAAGGCGGTCGCCAAAGCCCTTTGACAAATTTTTTATCTCAATGACCAACTCACCCAAACGCGGCCCCGGCGGTATGACGATTTGCGCGTTACCGACCCGTTCCTGTCCGGCTTGGTTAAGCAGATCTTCATAGGCCCGCAAACGCGCCTTGCTTTTCGCTTGGCGTGCCCGAGGGGACGCATGTACCCAGTCAAGCTCGCGGGACAGTGAACGTCGTCGCGCTTCTTCCTGTTTGCCTTCCGTTGCCAGCCGCGCCTGCTTTTGTTCGAGCCAAGAAGAGTAATTTCCTTGCCAAGGAATGCCGAGCCCCCGGTCAAGTTCAAGAATCCAGCCTGTGACATTGTTCAAAAAGTAACGATCATGAGTGACGAGAATGACAGCGCCCTTATAGGCGCGCAGATAATGCTCGAGCCAAGCTACGGATTCTGCATCCAAATGGTTGGTCGGCTCGTCAAGAAGCAGGAGATTGGGCTGTTCGAGCAATAGCCGGCAAAGCGCCACCCGCCGGCGTTCACCCCCCGATAAGTTAGCCACGGCCGTATCGCCCGGGGGACAGCGCAGGGCGTCCATCGCCATCTCGACTTTCGAGTCGAGATCCCACGCTTCGGCGGCATCAATTTGTTCCTGTATATCCGCCTGCTCTGCAAGAACCGCATTCATTTCGTCATCATCCATCGGTTCGGCAAATTTGGCCGATATGTCGTTGAACCGATCAAGCAATGACTTTTGATCCGCAACCCCTTCTATGACATTTCCAAAAACATCCTTATTCGGATCAAGCTCAGGTTCCTGCGGCAAATATCCCACCTTGGCACCGTCAACCAGACGAGCTTCACCGGTATATTCGGAATCAAGTCCGGCCATTATTTTGAGCAAGGTCGACTTGCCGGATCCATTGACGCCGATGACGCCAATCTTTGCATCGGGAAAGAAACTCAAATGAATGTCTTTCAAGATCTGCTTCCCGCCGGGAAACGTCTTCGACATATGTTCCATCTGAAAAACGTATTGGTAGCTCGACATGATTCTTCTCCGCCGCCCGCCCCCTTTGTGGACCTATCAAAAGGGCAGTTCTTTTAGCCCACCGACCCGAAAGACACAATGATTGCAATACACTTTGCCATGGAAAAAACACAAAATTTCCTTATTGGATCACCACATGTAACAATGCAAAGCCATATGCAAGATTGTAGAGCCAAGCGCAAAAGCGGAAAGCCGGAGCATACAGAGTGAGTTACGTCAAGAATACGTTGGGCCAAGGGGAACAAGTCCTCTATTTGGCCAAATATCATTGGAGCTACACCCTTATTGCACTCCTTACCCTGCTGTCGTTGGGCATCCTTCTAATTGGCGTGGTGATTTTCCTTTATATGATGATCCGCAAGTGGACGACGGAAATTGCCGTCACCAACGAGCGGTTCGTATTTAAGACTGGGTGGATTTCTCGCCGCACCCAAGAAGTGAGTCTTCAAAGAATTGAAGAAGTAAATCTGTATCAAAGTTTTCTAGGGCGCCTTTTAGGCTATGGACGCTTGCGCCTTCACGGCACTGGCGTGGGAGTCATCGAATTACCGAACATCGACAATCCCCTCGAATTGCGCCGGCAAATCACCAATGCGAAAGGTACGACAGCGCTCAAAGAGTTTTAGGGTGACGCACATTCACTCGGCGCGATGCTTTACCAATCTTCAAGCAAACGCCCAAAGCCATGTAACTTGTCATTGATACCGTTGATGCGTAAGGCCTGCCAATAGGTCGCCGCATTGATGGCAATGACCGGCTTTTCGAGCCATTGTTCAGCTTCGGCTGCGACCCGCACGCAGGCGAGATTCGTGCCGCATTGAATAATCGCATCGACATCGAGGTCGTTGAGTTTCTTTATGGCATTTCTAAGTCTATCCGGGGGTTCGTGCGCGATGAGCACCGGGCTGGCACTTTTCAAGCCAATCACCTTAACCACGTCGTAGCCAATCTCGGTGAAGAATTGCTCGACCTGCCGGTCCCCCACGGGCATGTAGGGCGTCAACACGCCGATCCGTTTGATCGGTTTTTCCGATCCATAGGCTTTGAGGGCGGCTTCACAGGCATGAGACCCCAGGGTCACGCCGACACCCGATCTTGCCTGTAAGCGATTGCGCAATTGTTCCGCACCCCCTGCGCCATCCCAAAACGTTTCCGCCGAAACACCCAAAATAACGAAGCCCGGATCGCACGTCATGACACGGTCGAGCGCGTCCATGGTGGATTCGCGAATATTCTCAATCAATTTCTCGAAATCCGCATCATTATCGATCGGGCTATCGGCGATCCACATTCGGCAAAAATGATTGGTGACACCGCGCGGTTGCATCCAAGCATATTCCGGTTCGACACTGGTATTGGTCGAGGGCGCTAAGACGCCAAATTTGATCCGCCAGCCGAGTGTGTCGACCATGTTCACTCTCCTACATCGAATTTGTCATTGGCAAGTGACCCCACTCTACCGTCATTACTCGGTCCACAGACGGCCAAATTGTGTCGCGACCGCCTGTTCATAGGGCACAGGGCCCGGCATCAATCCCAAGTCTTGAACAAATTGGTGAACGCTGGCGACGACTTTCTCCGATATCACCGGATCATAATAGGGTAAATCGCGCCGTAGCACATCGTCGATCATACTTGCCTCCTGCGCAGGGAACCACTTTTCCGCAACCTGGGTGGCACGTTCGGGATGGGCCACAAGAGCACGCTGGACCTTGACCATCGCGCGTACAGCCGCCGCCACAATAGCCGGATCCCCTTCAATCAAGCGATCCGGCGCAATCAAGGCGGCAAACGTAAAATCACGCGCAACCGATGGACCCTCACCACGCCGCACATCGAGAACCATGTTCCCGACACCACTGCGCACCGCAATTTCGGCACCAATGCCGTTGGCCCAAAAACCATCGAGCAGACCGTCTTCCAGTGCTTTGGCTGCTTGCACGCCGAAAGAAACACCTGCCGCGGCCGCGCCGGGTACCGGACCGATCTGTACGTCATCTTTGTCTACGTCGATATTCGCTGCGGCGAGAAGACCGCGCAATCCTTGATCCACCAACGGTGCCGCCCCAATGCGCAGACCCTTGATTCCATTCAGATCGCCGCGTGCCACGCCCAGATCGGAACGCAACACCAAGAACCAATACATGTGCTGCGCCACAGCGGCGACCAGCTTAGCGCCGTGATATTCGGGAAAGACCTGGGGCACGGCGTGCGCCGTCCCGACCACGAAATCGCACGCCTCGTCGCTCATGAGTTCCAGGCACTTGGTCACCGGATAGACATGCTCAAGGGTCATATCCAGACCTTCTTCCCTAAAAAAGCCCAGTTCGACGGCCGCGATGGCCGGAAAATAAGAATTGCTGACAAGATCGGGTATCAAAATTTTCATGGCCAGATCTCCTGTGGCGTCCCCCATCTATGGTCTTTCCGGTTTTGATGGAATCAAAACCTGACCCTAAGTTGTTGTTTTATCGTGTTTCCGGACGGAAAACCGGTGGCCACTTTTCCTGGAAACACTCTACGATACAGGGCCGTTCTCGACGTACTTGTTGCGTAAGAGTAGTGGTGGCTTCAAGGAGATATTCGCTTCGGTTCCAAACACGAAAATCTCCATCGCCCCAAGACCCTGATTTTCCGCCGTTTGGCCGGCTCCGATCTGTCCCGGCGGACCGCAGGGAGAACGAGGCATTTTTTTTGGCCGCGATCCTTGACAGAGGCTCAAGCCGCGCCTATTTGTGCGCCATCTGTTAGCACTCGATTTAGATGAGTGCTAACGGGGAGGCTGGGATATAAATCAAGAAAAACCCCTGGATTCTCCCATTTCTGCAACCTGAAACCAGCATTATGAGAGGAGAGTCACGAATGAAATTTCGTCCTCTACATGACCGCGTCCTCGTCCGCCGGATCGAGGAAGACGACACAACCGCGGGCGGCATCATCATTCCCGATACGGCCAAGGAAAAGCCTCAAGAAGGTGAAGTCTTAGCCGCCGGTTCTGGAAATAAAGCCGAAGACGGCACCGTCACAGCCCTTGA
>SMVB01305258.1_pt1 | contig 12913 bp, 16 predicted proteins | sample 2456461 | NCBI WGS metagenome assembly SMVB01 (sample SAMN11095934, study PRJNA526329) | marine sediment metagenome | biome: Marine sediment; feature: Surficial sediment; material: Deep marine sediment; isolation source: Hadal surficial sediment | place: Pacific Ocean | collected 2014-05 | depth...
ACACACCATAATTAAACCGCCCCATGTGGAGCGACGCAGGAGCGGTATACTTCCCCTTTTTATAGAGGGGGGAATATTGGATAGTGAGAAGGTCTATTTTGAATATAACATTTACTGCCAATTAATCCAAAACAACATCTTGTAATTACCACTTCTCTTTTATCATCATACGGTTGTATATATTGTATACATTTTAGACTTCCTATTGTTATTTTTTTAATTCTATATATTATACCATATAATACGTGCTTATAGTTATCTATATGTTCTAATTCGTATTTATAATCCATAATTATATCTTTACAATCTTGTCCAATTCTATCCATCTAAAATATTGAAAATAATTTCAGTATATAATATTGAAATACTAAGTTTAAATAATTATGAATGTTTAATACAAAGATGGATATTTTCCAATAGACTAAACTATTGAGTTTCTGGAAGGATTAAAATTACTTAAAAATAAGATGTATAATTATGTATATACAAATAATAAAATGACTGATGAAAAAATTATACAACAATTTATGAAAAATTTAAAGAATCATGCACACTTTGACGATGAATCGATTGCTTTTAATAAATTTATATTTACAGGACAAGAAGATAAAGTAGATGAATGTTTAAAAAAAATGGAAAACATAAAAGGAAATTGTAAAAAAGCTGAAAAACAAAGACGTAATTTAGCTAAACAATATATAAATTAATTTAAATGAGTTTTGGGGGTTAAAAATTCTTCCATGAAATACGAAACTTTCTAATATTAGGCGGAGGATGTTTACATTCAAATTGATGACTTCCATCTTCATAATAAATAGTATAAGTTTTATTATTATCTATTGATTTGAATATAGGACTATAATAACTAATTTGATGATTTATAAATTTTACCTTTTCCCAATGATCTAATTGTGCTTTATAATCAAAAATAATATTTTGTAAATCTCTACAAATATACGGCTCTAAATAATCCATTATATATTTGTATATACATATTTTATATTTTATTTAATATACTAAAATTATTTTCAATATTTTAGATGGAAAAATTACCTATTGATTTACAAAATCTTATTAACAATCACGTTGAACATATGGAACATTATCAAAAGTGGATACCAATTATAGAAAATATTAATAATTGGTATCCTGTGTTTAGGAGTAAATTTAACCCCCTAGAAGATACATATATTCATCGTTGCTATGTCAATGGAGATGAAGGCGAATTTCAAATGAATTTATACGGGAAAGTATATAATAATAAAAAAGATTGTAAATTCCATATAATTAATAATAAAATAAGAGAAAAATTAGGATTAGACGTATTATATGACTGCGCGCCTTAATTAAAGACTTTATACATTTTATATTTTGACCATATGCCATATCGGTCATTATCTTTCTCCTCTAATCTACTATATTTAAATTCATGGGTATACATATTGGGGTGAGCTTGCACGTAAATATCCCTTCTGTGTAAGTTTTCTATATATTTGGTAGTTATAACAGATGACAAAGGAAATGATTTCGATTCTTGGTATAAATATGGATAATAGTCCGCACAATTACAATATATAGGAGATGGTAAATATGAATTATTACAATCTCCATCACCCCATCTACTTTGCATATAATTACCACATTTGACACATATAATAAAGCTCATTCTTGGAGCATCACGATAAACATATTTACACTGAGTTCCATATTTAAATCCATACGCTATATCTATCCCTCTTTCTCCTGTTGCTGTTATTCTCATTTTATTGATGTCATTTAATACATCTCTCAGTTTTTCCCAATGTTCCATACTCCATTTATTATTGACTATAATATTACGAAGGTCTAGGGGTAATCTTTCCATTATTGATTTTATTAGTTTTTACTTTTTTTGTTTATATATTTGTATATGTAAATAAAATTATAAATTTATAATTTGTATATACTATAAGTTTATATTAAATGTATTTAAAATTAATATGTTGTATCATAAATCAAGATGAAAAAATTGTCCATTGTAATTTACGTATCCCGTGCGACGAGGAGGGAATATATGAGAAGAATAAATCTAAGATCTTAAATGTTGACGCTTTCGTAATAAAAAAAATGTATAAGTATAACCGTAAAAATTGTAATAGACAAGTTTATACAGATAATATAACAATAATAAAAAACTGTAAGCCGTTCTATATTAAAAATAGAGACATGTTCATTAAGGTTAAGAAGCGTAAATATAAAATATATACAGGGGGGAAAATAGTTGAGCTATATTGTAGAGTAGCTATATTTAATTTCCCCTCGTCTGAAAATAAAAATGAACAAATAAGGGGTTGGTCATTATATGATTCATAATTCTCTCTTTTGCTCACTTAGAGAGTTTTTTATGTTTTTTTGATTTTTTATGCCTTTCATAATGAGTTTTTATTTTTGTACTATAACTACAAGGCTCACATTCATATCTTGTATAATATAATACCTTCTCACGTGATTTATCAAAAATATAATTTTTTGTTGTTGATTCTTTAGTTAGATCATAAATATAATCATGAATATCACCTTTACCGAAAATTTGGTTTCTATTAATTTGATTTCTATGCATTACTACATGTAAGTCATAATTCGAAATATTTTTTTCTACACAATATGATTTATATGCTTTTATTATACTAAAACCATAACAGACATCACATTTGTGGTACATATGTTTATCTACTAAAGTTCCGCAATACATACATATTTCTATACGACAAATACGATTATCTCCCATACAATTACGATCATAATAAATTTTTCTTTTTATGACTCTTCCTCCAATATGTATTTGTGCATATATTGTACTACCTGTATAATGTTTAGCACAGCTACAATCATACCTTGTATAAGTATTATTTATATCTTCTAAAACATTTTCAAATTTGATTTTATGATCATTCATTTTTATCTTTTACTATTTTGTATATTAATAGTATATTTAAAATATACAAAATTAAATAATTAAATATTATTTATCCTGAGTTACAAAAGATTAATAATCTTTTCGTTCAACCTATATACCATACTGTAAATCATAATTATAATTTACGAATGTCGAGTAAAACAAAAGTTCCAAAATCTAAGAAAAGTATTAGATCCTTTATTGTAGGCAGTATTTCGACACGTCAAAATACGACAAATAAACGGGGGAAGATTAAGAAGGGGTCAAGGCTTCAAGCTGTTGTATTCCTACCAACTAAAAAAAATAAATGGACACTTGCCAAATCCAAGAAGTGGATCATAGATCATAATGTAAAAACTATAAAACCCGCAGATGTAATTAAAAAAGAAGTAGAGAACAGTGAGATTTTAAAATTATTAAAATCTAGTAAGACTAAAAATAAGAAAACATCTTTACGTATTTCACAGATTAGATATAGAGTGCAAGATCCCGATCAATTCGAATCTTTTTCGACTAAGAAAAATGATGATTTAGATATTAATTTTATTATAGGATTTACCAAGAAGAAAACGCAATCGTTGAAAATATCCAACATTATGCAATCGCAATCTAAATTAACAAATAAATAAATTAGTTTTCTTTCTTATCTTAGTAGATTGTTTATTACTATAAATGTTTAAGTCTTCGGTTGATTCACTGCGTTTCATCTGATCAATTGAAAAAATGTAATACAATAAATTATCAAGTATAAACCTAATATAAGCGTACCTACACCAATGAAAATTTCTAACATTCTATATAGGTTGAAATATATTTCTTAACCAAATAAATTAATTTATCGTCGTTATACTTTATTTATTTTTTTATGCTATGTAAAATATAACTCTATTGTATATATAACCATTAATAGTAAATTCTATATATACAATAGTATTTAATAAACTTATAATAGTAAATTTTATACATATAATAGTATTTAATAAACTTATAATAGTAAATTTTATACATATAATTTATCATGTCAATTGATGTATCAAACCAGGGTAAATTTGTCTTTTATGTAAACTTTCGCGAGGTGGGTGACGGACTTAATTTCGCCGAAGCTGAACAAATATTTAAGTTCTCAGAACTAATTGATGACGCATCGAAGTATATCATCTCGATAGAGAGATTCAAAATTCCGGTACAAAGTTTGCCGATGTTACCAAATATACAAAATGCCATACAGTTAATACCGAAAACGGCAGTGCCACCCGCTAATTTTAATCTAAATCAAACATTCTCCGTATATGATTTTTTGAATGATGTAAATGCCTTCTTTCCGGGTTTTATTGTTTCATTTTCTCCGGACGGTCGGTGGGTAATTGATTTTAATGATTTTAGTAATTATTCTATACAATTAGATCCCGTTATAGCTAATGTCTTCGATATGGATCAGAACTTGGGGGGATTACTTATAGGTGCAAATACTATTATCGGAGCAACTCCAGGCTTTGACAGATTCGACCAATTATATAAAATTCAACTTGAGGGACTTACGGGGCTTTCAGCAGTTCAACAAGAAATTATAAACACTAACGTATTCCGAAATTTATTAACTGATTTTATTATTCCTTCCAATTGGAGTATGAGTTTTTCAGGGACACAAGGAACTGCGCCGAATGGCACATATAATATAGTTTATCCAGTTAGAGAGGATTTAGAATTTAACGCCTCATCAAATCGACGTTTTATTTTCTTGCGGGGTAATAGTCCAATACAAAATATGAGGATACAAGCCGTAGCAATTTTTCGAGATAATACAAGACATCGTATAGTATTGCCTCCCCGCACTATCTTCGAAGTTAAACTTGCATTCTGGAAAAAATGAAAGAAGAATCACGTATTTATAATTTCATTATAAAACGTATATTACTTGAATCTACTGCCAAAAAATTAGTTCCTATTTTTTCTCTAAATATATTGGTTAAGACGAAATTTTAAATTTAAAATTCTCACTTTCAACCTAAATATTTTATTTACTATAAAAAAAATAGAATAACTTATATATAAGTTTTCGCTTGTTAATATACTATCGTATTTATAATTTCATTATAAAATGTCTACAATGGAAGCAAAAGAAGCAAAAGAAACAAAAGAAGAAAAGTTAGTTCCTGATGTTGTATTTAAAGAGCGAACAATAACAATACCAAAGAGGTTGGGAAAGTTCGAAGATATATTTAATATGTTTGAAAAGCCTGTAAGTATAGAAGTAAAACCCGAAGACATTTTACCCCCCCTATTTGAAGTACCGAGATTTAGAAGACCACGAGATATAATACTAACCGCCGAAGCAAAAGAGGAAACATTACCAAGAATTAGAATACCGAGGAGAATAATTCCCCTTACAGAAAGTGACATCGAAAACATTTCAGAAGATGATCGAGAAGAAGCAATAGAAGAAAGGGAAGAAGAAATAGGTGAAAGGGAAGAAGAAATAGCGAGCGCGCGACGAGATAGACTGGAAAGAGAAGAAGGACTTATTGAAGGGAGAATAAAGAAACAAACTTTAAGTGCTGAACAAGTTTTAGCCTTTTTAGTTAGGGAAACACCGGCGGTCGACCCCGAAATAAGAAGCCCGGGCTTCAATTCTGATATATTAGAACAGGTTATAATAGCTAATTTAGACCCTGATGACGGAAATATTAGGAATCCACAAGTATTACAAAAACAATTAGGAGAACTATTACAAATTGGAATAAACAATGCTCTACAATCTAATAATCCAAAACTAAATGTCCGAGGCGTTGTTGCAACATTTGGTAAAAAAATGCATCAACTCGCAACGGATGGTACATTTGCAGATGAGAAAGAATTTTCGGAATTCGTTAATAAAGAAGTAATACAAAAACAAGTTAGGATAGATGAAGATCAATTAAAAAATATAAAATTTGAAACAAGATTCCCTGTAGGCATGGTTTTTGCTGATTTATTTGGATCAGACTTATCAGTATTAGAGCAGAGGCAATTAACAATAGATGAAATAAGAGAAATGCAAAGAGAATTTCAACGTGAATTAGAATTTAAATCGACATCAGATCCAAATTTCGATCTCGATTTGCAAAATCTATTTAATTGGGTTCAAGAGCATGTAGTAAACGACCAGTTAAGAGAAGTTATAGGAGCCGATATTTTAGCCAAACAAAGGGATGTTCGTATATTTAGAAAAAGATTACCTGAATCCTTTTCACGTCCCGGAATAAGATTTCAGCCATCCGATTTAGGAAGACAGACAATATTACAAGAAGGAATATTAACAAATATTAAAAATAATATTTTCCCACAAATGCAAAATATACAGGAAAGGTTTGACGGCGCAGAATCGGGAGATGGTAATAAACAAAGAGCAAAAAATAACGCTAGAACTTTATTAAATGATTTAAATACTACTTTTAGAAAACATAATGTTATAATAAGTAAACCAGACGGGACAACTGAATTATTACAGATTAAACGAAGAAAGGGGGCGCAATCCGCTCCCAATATATTAGAAGATATAGGAAGAGCAATCAACCAATTCAGTGACACTACATTAACATTTTCACACATTCCGGTAAAAGCCCCCGGACAGAGAATAAAAACCGAAGAGATAATAAAAGATATTCAAAGAGTATCGCGACCTCCAACAGCTAGAAAATCCAAAAGAAGAAAAAAAGTTCACGCACCAATTAAAATAACTAAATTAGGAAAAATAACAATTCATAGAGATTCTCATCCGAGTTCTTTAAGAGAAATAATTATAGATCCAGAAACTAAAAAAGAAGACTTATTAAAACTCGCTCATATATTACAAATAGAAAGCGGGTTACTTATGGAAAAAGACGGAGATGGTATCTTAAGGATTGTTAAAGGAAAAACAAAATTATCGGATGTTTATCATATTCTTATTACTGAATTTCATAAACATCTTGGACAAAAAACAAGATTATTATATGAACCAAAACAAGCAGTAGGAGGACAATTTCTCGACGGATTTCTATCTCCTATTTTTAGAAATAAAAAAATATTAGGGGGAGGTTTTAGCATTTCCCAACTTAATAGAACTAAAGGACGACTATTAGATCTTCCAATAAGTATAATTACACATCATAGACAATTTTAAATAACAAATAGAAATTCTGAGAATTCAAAATTTCAGTTTAATATATTATTTTTTTTACTATCTATAGATCAATATACAATATATAAATAGACTATGCCAAAACATATAGCTAAAAGAAAACCAAAGACAAGAAAACCAGTAAGAAGAAAACGCAGGGTAGGAAGACCAAGAAAACTATCTCGTAGGGGTGGAAGGATTAAGGCTTCTTCTGTATTAAGTGGAATTTCAGCAATCTCGGGGGGTGCAGGAAGTATACCCAGTCCGGCTTCTGCCTTCCTATTACCTTTATCCGCATTAACAGGAGTAGCCGGAGGATTGGCTAAAATATTCGGCGGTCGTATTTCCCCTTCACAACTTGCACTTGTTAATCGTAGGGGAGGCAAATTAAAAATAGCCCGAAGGACGAGGCGACGTAGAATGAGACCACGTTAACGAACGATAAAATATTAAAAAATAATTTATGTTATTTTATATTAATTAAATTTTCTTTTTATATGGTGAAATATATACAGTAAAACTAATAAGCGAAATTATAACTTATTAAAATTTCTATTTTACAAAGATGACTTCTCTACAATCCGAAATAATTGTTTTAGATTCCAGGTTAAGAAATACACCATCAACAACAACTCCACAGGATGCAACTTATAATTTAATTAATGTGGGGGGCGTTCAAGGCACTTATGAATTATTGAGCTATCATAGTTTTAATCAGATATATAATGTAGAAGTGGGAATAAATGATACTATATATTGGGATGATGGAACACCAAGAACCAGCGTTATTCCTGCCGGTTTTTATACCACTGAGCAATTACGAGCGGAAGTAGAAACACAAATGGACGCCAACGCCTCCGCTCTTACGTTTACCATAACATATAGTGGAATTACTGGAAAATATTCTTGGGTCGGTTCTGGCGCTTTTCAATTTGTATGGTTGACAAATTCAGGACAAACAGATCAAGCCAGATTTTTATTAGGTTATGATTTAGTCGATACAGTATCAAACGTAAATCAAACAAGCGACAAATTAGCAGACTTAAAATTGCATTCAAATATTATTATAGATATTGCGGGTGATGGAAATCAACATGTAACATTGCTTGGGGGTGCTGAACATAGTTTATTAATACCGTTAGATAGTGATTTTAGTGTGTCCCTACATCATGTAAAAGAACAAACATACCAACAGACAATAGGATTTGCCACTAATCTATCTTCTTTAAATATTAAATTGTTTGACCAAACAGGAGTTGCTCTTGTCAATGTGCCGGAATATGAACTTATAATACGTCGGCTTTTCTAAGCCTCAACGAAATTTTGAATTCAAAATTCTCAATTTGATATCTATGGAAAATATAAAAAAAAAGATAAATATATTGATTTTAAAATTATTAAACGTTAAATATTTTTAACGGATATGATATAGCTAAATATATATATAAATACAATTGATAATTGTAAATTTTATACATAGCAGTATTTCATAACTTTATAAAATACGATGAACAGTCGAAAAAATATAGATACTTTTAGAAAAGATGGTATATCATCTTATTCAGTCTCAAAGAAAACAAAGTTTAACCAATATGATTATGTAGAGGATATTAATCCTGATGTAGTTAGACAACAACGAATACCGGGGGGATTTGGGGGAACTGCTGATAATCCTAAAATATCTTTTAGGGGAAATAGAGCGCTTCCCGATGCTTTACTATTAGCTAAGGCCACCATTAAATGGGAGTTTAACTTCCGAAAAATCAGAGATGCAAATCCCGATGTTAATAATGCATTTGACAGACAGGACAGAATATTATTAAAACCTTATGATGTAATAAGCAACGCTACAAGAGAAATGACATTAACTCTTAATAGTAAATCAATTACATATTATAATTCCAGATATTGGAGTAAATATTTAGGCTTAATAAATGCCGGAGTCGCAAATAATCATTCTTATTTTTCTACAAGCGGGGGGGATTTTTTAGAAGGGACGGGAATAGTGAATGATCAAGGAGACACTTTATTAGGTGGAGATATAGGACATGAAAGATCAATAGCAAAAGCAAATCATAATTTTATATCGGACGCTAACGCTAATCCTACAACGACATTTTCATTTTTACAATATCTAAATATAGGAGTATTCAATCCTTATTATGACTTTAAAGATAATCTTCCATATAATTCATGGTATAAAAAAATGAGTAATCTTATTCCATATATAGATCAATTACAAATAGATATAAATCTAAATAAACCAGCTTCTAATTTCTTACAACCAAATTATTTATTTAATAATGGGGGAAATGCAAATGTAGATCCGGTAATATTACGTAATGAAGGCGTCAGCTCTGCTGAACTAATTTTACAATGGGTAAAACCTAATAAAGCGATGGTTATACCCCAAACGGTTCGTTTACCTGCTTGGAATGTAGAACATAGACAAATCCAAATTAACGCCGGAGCTGTCGTAGATAGCGGAGATACTGTAAGTTTTGCGAGTGATTTTTTACATTTTCACTCTATCCCAACAATGATATTATTATTTGCAACAAATGACAAAGACGATGCAAATTATGTATGTAGAGCAATTCAACAAGATACAGACAGAGCGGGTCGAGATCAAGTGGTATCTGAGGACGTAAACTCAGGAGAAAATAATATGATTATGGATAATACATTTATTACCATAGATTTTAATAATGAGATGATTACGTCAAAATACACAAGAGAAGAGATTTATAATATAACAAAAAAAAATAGTTGTAGAGATTATCCTTATGCTTTTCACGCATTTATAGGAGGGCAAGGTTTATCTAATGCTGATGTAAGCTCGTTTAATGCGAGTCAATTTCATATGTTATTAAGATCTGATGACCTGAATATAGTAAGATCTACCGGAAAATTACAAACTGACTTTTTAATAAAAATTCAATCCGATCTCACGGCGGAATCCGGCTACGGTATAGGAAATACAGCGCAGAATTTAAGAGGAAATAAATCTTATAATTTTCATGTTGTTTTATTTCATGATAAGTTTTATTACGATATTAATGAAGATGGACGTATTGATTGTCAATATGAATCAGTCTTCCCGTAAAATCCGTCTTGAATGGGCGGAACCATTCATTCATTAGATAATTGCATATTAGGAGTTAATTTATTTTTTTTGAATGCGGTTTTCCCTAATTCATGTTTTTTCTTTGATACTATTCTCCCTCTTTTATTTTTCATAAGATCGTCCTTTCGTAAACCTCCCGAAGTCCTTTCAGCTGTTCCGTTCCATACTTCTCGCTTTGATCCAATTACTTTCTTATCTTTGACCCTGCGATTAGCAAGCGCGGGTTTCTTTAGTTTTTTCTTTTTTGGTTTTTCTTCTACTTCTTGTTCCGTGTCAATTGTAGAATTCTGATTATCAGAATTTACCACGTCTTGCGGTTCTGCTTCAACAACATCTCCAAATTCTTGTTCAAATTCTGATAAATCCATAGGTTGTATAGGTTATATTTATAAAAATTATCTACGATTAATTTTAATGTTTTTAAAATCTTACTATTCACGGTTATATATCTACTCGATGAAAAAAAATTAAATATTAATTATTATCAGATATATATTTTTTTTGCTTAAACCGTAGAAGATATTAATCAATATCTTTTATAATCGTAAATTTTACCTTGTAGAATTTATACTCTACTTACATAGCGGGGATCTTCCGATTTTAAACGAAGTCGAGATAATGATCCTCCCAATCCTAAATCTTGTTCAAATCCTAAGTTCGGTTTAGTCGCTCTACGAGCTGTTTCCATATCTATTAATTGTTCTTGAAACTGACTTCGATCAGGTTCTTGTTTCAGAAAATGTTTTCCAAAATATAAGTGTGTGAAAAGCGTGTAACTATGATTTCCACCTTGTAAACCACAAGCGCCAGATTTTGCCCTTAGATCCATTTCAAATTGTAAAGTAGTGGGAGTTAATACACCGTCCGAGAATTTTTCGGCTAATTGTTTGGGACGCAATGCAACAAAGCAACATCCGCTTTGATGGTGAAAAATGGGATTTGCTATTGTTTCCGAGGATGTGCCGAAGGCATTATCTCCCGCAGCGATATTTGCAACTCTATAACCTTTCCAGTGATTATAACTATAGGGGAAAGGAATCTTAGAATTTTGTAAAGTCAAATAATATAATTCATTTTGAGTAAATCGAGTATTAATTACAGACGGTCTATCTCCTAAAATTACATTCATAGAAACAATTTCCATGAAATCATCTAAGGAATTATTAATACTTGAATTACCCACTCCGTCAGCTGAATTTGCTTGTGATTGATTCACTGGTGGGGCTGTTCCTCTCATATCATCGTCAGCCGTATAACTTACACATTGATAGGAGGCTCCGTCTTTATTTCTTTCAGCATGAATTATAATTAATGTCGGGACAGATTTAAGTTGTATCAAATCCGTTTTAATATTATTAGATAAAGCGCCATTAACAACCTCTCCGACGGATGTTTGGAACTCTCTAATATTCCACGTCTGTAAATCAATACTTCGGGGGATTTCCATTGATGGGGGCACTTCATACCAATATAACAATAAATCGGCTTGTAAGTCTGTATATTGTAAAAAGTGGGGAACATTTACATTATCTGCTCTTGTATATCTATAAAACATACTTGAAGCTTCTATTTTTTGTGGATTAAATTGAATATCTATTTCTAATCTGTCAATATTTGGAATTATTGGGGACATATGCTTAAACCACATATATTCTGGCATATCAGCGACAACTTTGGCAAAGGGATTGAATGGGGGGCATATCAAGGGCTCTTGATGAGATATTCTTACTCCCGAAGTAGCATTTCCCGGAGCAACATCAACCGGAGTTCCGTTAAGAGAGTCAGTTCCTGCACTTTCTAACCATTTTTGTAGCATTCTTTTTTCATTATTTAATAACCCTTCGTCCATGACTCCGTGTCCAACTTGCCCAGGGCGATTATTAGAAAATTGTCCACCTCCTGAGTGCCAATATTCCGACTCAAAACAGGAACGGGCTTCCTCTCTCGTGACACACATAGCTTGTAAACATTTCATAAATCTTCTTGGCTGTGATAATGTAATATTATTTCCGTTAACTGAAACACTAATAGATGTCATAGCATTTGCAAAAGGGAAAAGTTCCTTAAATGAAAATCCACCGGGGTCTTGCTCATTAGGTTCATGAGCTCCCCTTACAGATGGACTCGCTGCAGTTCCTTGCTGTCTGTCTATTCTTGGTTGCCAATCGACCGCCAGATAAGAAAGTAGATAACTTCTTTTATTTGGACTTGTGACTTGCCATTGGGCGTTTGCAGTTGTGACGTTATTTGATTTTACTCTTTGGTAGAAAACATTATCTGGATTCAATCCAAGAGAAGAGACATAATTTAATAAGCTTAACTCTGTGGCTTTTCGTATTTCGCTCATTGTTATATCTAAAAATATAAATAATTTTAGTAGTTTATCCTATATAAGTTATTATGTATATTTGTATAATAAAAAGATAGTTCAAAAAAAAAATAAATATTATATTCGTAGAAAGATAATGTATAGAAATATTCAATATAATTTTTAACATCTTTTAAGAAAGTAAACTTATTCCTTTTGATGATATTATAATCCAATATTTATTACTATCACGAGAATCCCAGACAAGTTCACATCGAGAATTCGCACTTAGATTAAATCCGGTATTTGGTGATGGTAAAGTACATGTCACATCCACATTCGCGCCCCCAATGGCAATTACAATTTTTGCATGGAAGGGTTCTTTTGCATCAGATAGTGTACAGC
>SMVB01006300.1_pt1 | contig 12911 bp, 6 predicted proteins | sample 2456461 | NCBI WGS metagenome assembly SMVB01 (sample SAMN11095934, study PRJNA526329) | marine sediment metagenome | biome: Marine sediment; feature: Surficial sediment; material: Deep marine sediment; isolation source: Hadal surficial sediment | place: Pacific Ocean | collected 2014-05 | depth 0-1...
ACCGGGGAAACGATGACACCGCTGGAGCCATCGGAGGCGATGGAGTTCTCGAAGCACAGCATCGTCAACGCCGGCCTGATCTTCTTCGCGCTGACGATCCTCAGTACGTTGATCTTCGGGCGATGGTTCTGCGGCTGGGCGTGTCACCTGGTCGCGTTGCAGGACGGCTGCCGGTGGATGCTCGGCAAGCTCAAGTTGCGACCGCGAGCCGTGCAGCTGGGGATCCTCGGCACCGTCCCCCTGGTCGCATTCATCTACATGTTCATCGCGCCGCTTGTCTATCGCATGTACTTCGGGGACGCGCTGGCATTGCGCGGCGTACAGCTCACGACCGACGCTTTCTGGGTGACGTTCCCATCGTGGATCCCGGCCCTGCTCACGCTTGGGACCTGCGGCTTCATCATTGTCTACCTGCTCGGTTCCAAGGGTTTCTGTACCTACGGCTGCCCCTACGGCGCGATCTTCGGTGTCGTCGATCAACTGGCCCTCGGCAGCATTCGTGTGACCGACGCGTGCCGGGGATGCGGCCACTGCACCGCCGTGTGCACCTCCAACGTCCGGGTTCACCAGGAGGTCCGCGACTTCGGCATGGTTGTCGACCCCGGCTGCATGAAGTGCCTGGACTGTGTCAGCGTGTGCCCCAACGACGCGTTGTACTTCGGCGTCGGCCGCCCCTCCATGTTCGCAAAACGCCGGGCGGGGCGCCGCGCGAGCCGCGTATGGGCGGCGCTGCCCGAATGGCTCCTGACGGCCGTTTTCCTGTTTGCGGCCTACAGCCTGTTCATGTGGTACGACGAGAACCTGGTCTGGAAGATCTCCGGCATTCTCACCGCCGGGTCCCTCGTGGTCGTCGCGCTGTTCAAGGGTCGCGCCGAGCGAACGCGTGAATTCTCGCTGGCGGAGCAGGTGGTACTGGCCGGCGTGTTCCTCGGATCGATGTATGCCTTTCGCGGAATCTACGGCCTGGTGCCGTATCTCTTTGCGCTGGGACTGGGTGCGATCCTTTCGTTCGGGGCGCTGCACGCGTTGCGGCTGGCGTATCGCCGTGATGTCGGCCTGCACGGCTTCAGCCTCAAACGCGCGGGTCGGATACGCCCGGCAGGCATCGCGTTCGCCGCCGGGACGCTGGCGATCGCGACGCTGACGGTGCACAGCGGTTTGGTCCAGCACCACACGCTCGCGGGGCGACGGATGTACCAGGCAGCGGCGATCGCCCGCGGCCACGGCGATCTCAATGCGTCGCTCGTCGAGGCGGGGCTGAGCCACCTGTCACGCGGCTACGCATTGTCGCTGGTCAAGAGCCCCTACGACCTGGCGACGATCGGTCGGTTCCACTTCCTGGCGGGCGACCTGGACCAGTACGAGCGGTTGCTGGGGCAGGCCATCGCCGCGCGACCCGGCGATGCGGAGCTTCACAAGGAACTCGGTGACTTGCTCGGCACGCAGGGCCGCCCCGACGAAGCGCTCGCGAGCTACCGGCACGCGTTGGACATCGATCCCGACCGCGTGGAGATCAGCGTCGAGGTCGGACGCTATGCGGCGTTGCTGGGTCGCTACGACGAGGCCCGCGAAGTCTTCGAAGCCGCCATGGTTCGCGACCCGACCGCGGCCATCGTGGTTTTCAACTACGGCGTCCTGGAATCGATGCTCGGCCGCGTCGACGAGGCACTCGCCCGATTCGAGCGGGCCGTGGCGCTCGACCCGGACTTTGTCGCTGCGCGGGAGAACCTGGCCGGGTTGTACTGCCAGGTCGGCCGCTTCCGCGAGGGTATCGCCCAGTTCAACGAGGCGATCCGGATCCGGCCCGGCGATCCACAGACCCATGAGCTGATCGCGCGGGCGTACCTGGCGGTGCAGCAGTGGCCCCAGGCCGAGACACACCTGTACCGGGTTCTCGAACTCGCCCCGGAACATGGTCCGGCCCGCGCGCTATTGGCCGAGCTCGAGGCGATCCGGAACATGGACACGGAAGTGTCCGTCGAGGAGGAGGTCGCCCGCAATATTCTCGCGCAAGCCGTCGGCAGCGGCACACTGCAGTCCTTTGCGTTGCCGGAGCCGTTCCTGCGACGGGTTGCCGACCGTGTCATTCGAGAGACGTACCGCGCGCGGCATCGCCAGGTGCTCGGCGGGCAGGCCGTCAGTCCGCCTCCGGACGGGGCCCCGGGCCGGGCCGGGATCGGTCTGGCGATCCGCCCCAACGAGATTCCCGATGCCGTGGTGATGGCCCGCCGCCTGTACCTCGAGGATCGTCCGGCGCTCCGCGGCTTCAAGGCACCGATCGAAGTCGCGACAGGACCGGACGCATCCTGGCCGCAGGATGTCCCTGGTCGGCTGAGCACGCCGGCCCGGGTGGTCGCCGAGAATCTCGCTGCCGAAGGCTTGCTGCCGACCGTGGCGCTGGTGATCGAGCGTCTCGGGCCCGAACAGATCCTGGCGGAACCCGACGGCGGATACGACACGATGCGTGAGCTCGGCGTGCCCGTGGACCTGCTGGAGTTCTTTGAAATGCACGACGGCGCCGTTGCGGCAATCGCGCGGCGCCTCCGGGACGGGGCGAGCGCCGGTGTCCTGGCCGTCGAACTTCGCCAGACGGCATTCGACTTCCGGCCGACACGGCCCGGGTTCCGGCTGGCCGCCGAGGACGGCACCCACGAGATCGGCACGCTCCGACTGCAACTGACGCGTGGGGATTACTGGCGGGGTCCGGGCGCCGGCGGCTGTCTCGACGTCGCCCGCCAACTCGTCGAGACGATGCCGGATGTCAACATCGTGGCGAGTATCGAGCAACGTCACCTGCCGTCGTTGACCGCAACGGTGGCCACCTGGCCGCTGGACCGTCTCGGGCAGTTCACGGTGCTGGTCGATCCGATGCGTGTGTCGCAGTGGGCGCAGGACAACGGCAAGGCCGGCTTCGTCGACGGCCGGGTCGCCACGATCGTCCCGCGGTATGCGTCCCGCCGGGAGGACGGGTCGGTGTTCGTCCCCAACGAGTCATTCCTGGTCGGTGGCCTGGCAGCGACCGGACACATCGTGATTCAGTCGCCGCTTCTGTTCCAGGGCGGCAACCTGCTGCTTGTCGACGAGCCGGCCGCGGGCTTTCGGACGCTTCTGGTCGGCGAGGCGGAGATCTATCGCAACACGGCGCTGGGGCTGAGCGTCGCCCAGGTGCTGCAGGCGTTTCGGGTGGAGTTCGGCGTGGACCGCTGCGTGGTCCTGCCGGCCGTGTCCTTCCACATCGACTACGACGTGAGTGTGCGTGTGGGCTCGGACGGCCGGGTCATCGCCTTTGTCAACGACACCGACGCGGCAATCAGGATCGTCCTGGACCTGGGGATCGGCGCCCTGGAAGCGCACGGCACGCTCGACCGCGAAACGGCCGCCGGCGCGAGAGCGCATCTGGCGGCGGGTCGTATGGTCGACCTGGTCGACATTCTGCGGCCGGCGGTGCTGGCGACCGCCGATGACCGCGGTCGTTTCCAAAGCGATCTTGCACGGCACTTCGCGAACGGAGCCATGGACTCGCCGGTCGGCAATCTCGGTCGCTTCTTGGCGGCGCTCGACGCTGCGACGAGCCTCAATGCCGATTCGTGGCCGGCCGACCGCCACGCTCGGAGTTTCTACGCGTCGTTTGACCGACGTCGCGCCGACCGCGCGGAACTGCACCGCGGGTTGGCCTCGTTGGGGTGGCTCGTCGTGCCGGTCCCCAGCCTCGCCGACGCCGAGGTCAGCCTGATCGCCATCAACGGTATTCACGATCGCGGGCGTTACCTGATGCCCGCCTACGGCGGCTTCTACGCGCCCTTGGACAATGCGGCCGCCGAGGTGTTCAGGCAGACGCTGGGGCCGGGCGTCGACGTCGTGCCCATATTCTGCGGTGAGAGCCAGCGTCGCGTCGGTGCGGTGCACTGCTCTGCTGCGGCCTATCCCCGGGGGCCGTGGTCCAGCCGGGGGGCAGATGAGCCGATGAAATGAGAGGGCCGCTTCTCGGAGTCCTTCCGTGCCCGATGTTTCATCCATCCTTACGTTCATAGGGCTTCTTGCAATCGGGGCTCTGGTTGCAGGTGCCTACGTGCTGCTCCTGCGTCGGTCTGCGGTGGACCGCTCGACCCGGTCGTCCACTCGGCCAGCCGCAATCGCGCGACGGCCATTGTCACTGCGGGCCGTCATCGATCGACTTGCCAGTGTCGGGGACGAGGAGTCGGTCTTGCTGGACCGAACCACGGGTCGGTTGGTCATGCTCGCCGATCAGTTGCTGGCGGCCGTCGAGAGCGACGATCCCATCGAAGACCTGATCGACGAGACCGTTGCATTCACCGAGACGCAGTTGGAGGATCTTCGCCGCAAGCTGGAGGCGAAGAAGCTGCTGCGGCTGCCGACCAAGGCCCAGACAAAGGAATTCCAGATCCGCGAGCGTTTCTGTGCCGAGTTGCCCGAGGGCGACGCGAAGGAAGAGATGCAGAAGGTGCTGCGCGGCCAGACCGGGTACCGCTCCTTTGACGGTGCGGTGGCCCGCCTGCACATCGCACAGGAGTGGAACAGTCTCAGGGACGCGGCGTTCGCGGTCGTCGCCGTCGCGTGGCTGGAACGCCATGAGATCCCGTACGTAGGTGACTTCACGGTGCCCGATACCGCGCCGCAACTCCGCCAGGCCGGTTAGGCCGCCTTCTTTGCGCCGCGTCGCTGGAAGGCGATCTTGGCGAACGACCCGGCGAAGATGAGAATCACCAGCAGCCCGGCAAGGAAGAAGGTCCGGTTGATCAGGCTCTGCCCTCGTGCCTCGACGCGGCTGATGGCCAGATCGAGTTGTGCCAGCCGGACCTCGAGGTCCTCGGGCGCTAACGCCCGGTCGACCGACTGGACGAGCGCGTTGAGACCTTCGGCGGCGAGCGTCGTCTGTTCGACGATCGCCTGGACGTCGAACGGCTCACCACGCGGGTCCGCGGGCTGCTCCGGGATGAACACCGCCACTGCGTCGACCAGCCGGGTGGTCGATTCGACCGTCTGACGAAGCTCGGTGAGTAGCGCCTGGACACGCGGCTCCTCGGATTCCAGGCTGGCGAGCAACGCTTCCCGCTCGGTCCGGAAAGTCTCGGCGATCTGGATGATGGCGGCCTCGCGTTGGGCTGCGATCACGCCCTCGATCTGGATGATGGCTGTCTCGCGTTCGACGGCGATGCGTTCGGCGAGGTCGTCGGGCGCCTGCTCGGCGGTCGTCGCGAGTCGTTGGGCGACGTCGACGACAGTCGCGACGTTCGCCCGCAACAACTGGGCCTCGTCGGTGGCGGCAATCTCGAAGTACACCTGTGCGGCCGTCGCGGTAAGCAGCATCGGCAGCCGCTTCGTGAAGTAGAAGGCACGCTCGGCGAGCAGACGCGATCGTTCGATCTCAGCCGTCGTGGGATTGAGGTTCGCCATCGGGTCCAGCGCGAACAGGGCGAACAGGCTCCGCGCGCCTCTCGTGGTCGTGTGCATCTGCCGCCGGCTCTCGGCAAAGTCGCCGAATCGCACGTACGACACCTGTCGGACGTTCGGGTTTTCCTCCCGCCACGCGTTGATCATGTCGTGCATCCCCTGCTTCTCGTCCTCGGTCAGGACCTGGTCGGCGATCTTCCAGATCTCGGCCTCGCCCTGCCGGCAGATCTTGAGCATCTCGATCGCATCCTCATCCACGTAATTGTGGAGACCCTCCTCAGCGACCATCCGGGTCAACGTTACGACGACCACCATGTCCAGCAGCGACACGATCGGGTTCGCGTCCGAGGCGATCGTGTACACGCCGTAGGCAGTCTGCAGCAAGATCCCGCTGATGATGGCACGGGTCTGCGGTGTCAATTCCGTCTCGAAGAGCTGGTCGGAGATGTGGAACAGCAGCGTGACGTAACTGTCGGCAAAGCCTCGTACCTCGCCTCCGATCTGCGACGGCGTGAGCTTGCCGGGGCCGATGCCCTCCTCCAGCCTCGTCGAATCGAGCTTGTTCGTGGACTGCTTGCCGGTACACGCGGACAACATCAACACGCCCGCCACGGCGGCGGCGATCGCGACCATCCGGAGGCGTCGCTGCAACGTGGCAATGTTCATGGCTGTGCTCTCCGTCCTCTCGATGGGCCAAACGGCTTTGATGCCTCGATTGTACGCGGCGGGCCGCCGGGTTGATCGTCGAGTTGGTTCGACGTGTGGTTATCGGAATTCATTTGCCACACCGGGGCCTTCCTTCCGATACTGGCAACGGTATGACCGACGAGGGAACCAGACCGCACGGCGCTCGGTGGCCATGGCTTGCCGGTGTCATCCGTGAACTGTTTTACGTGGATCTTCGATCGCTGGCCCTGCTGCGTGTGTGCCTTGGGCTGTTGATCATCGCCGACCTGGCCACCCGGGCGCGGCACTTCACGGCGCACTACACCGATCTTGGCGTGGCGCCGAGAGACGTCATCCTCGAACAGTACGGGATGTCGTGTTACCTGTCGGTGCACTGGTGGCTGCGGGGCAGCATGGCTGCCGAGGCACTGGTCTTCGTCGTCGGTGGGCTGTTCGCGATCGGGCTCATTGCCGGCCGGTTTACGCGGGTCATGACCGCCGGGTGCTGGTACCTGCAGGCCAGCCTGCTCATGAGCATGCCGCTGTTGCACACTGCCGGCGATCGGACGTTGCAACTGATGCTGTTCTGGTCGCTGTTCCTGCCGGTGGGGGCCCGGTGGTCGCTTGATGCGACCAAGCACGTCGGCCTTGCCGGGCGAAGCAACACCTACGTGTCGGTTGCCGGCTTCGCCATTCTCATGCAGGTCTGTTTCGTGTACTGGTTTGCCGTGGCCCTGAAGATGTACGCGCCGATGTGGCGCGAGGGCTACGCCGTGGCGTTCGCGCTCACACGCGACAGTTACGTCACGGCCTTCGGAGCGTGGATCCGGCAGCACGAAAGCATCCTGGGACTGATGACGCTGTCGGTGCTGGCGTGGGAGTTGCTCGGTCCGTTCCTGGCGTTCATACCAATGATGACCGCGATCGGCCGGGTCGGGGCGATCGTCGGATTCTGGTTGCTGCACATCGGCTTCGGGCTGGCCTTCGACCTGGGAATCTTCGCCTGGATATCGAGCGCCGCCTGGCTGGTGTTCGTTCCCACGGAATTCTGGGATCGGGTGTTGCCCGGGTCGCGTACGGACCCGGCAGCGGAGCCGCTGCGGCCAAGACGTGTCGAGACGATCCTCGCGGCGGTGTTCTTCGCGATCGTGCTCGCGCTCAACGTCCGTTCCATCCCGCACTTCCGCAAGCTCGTGCCATCGTTCGTCGTGCGCGCCGGCAGCGCAATGCGTCTTCGCCAGGGCTGGGGGATGTTCACCAAGCAGCACGACACGCAGGGCCGTGCCAACAACGGCCGATTCGTGATTGCCGCGACGCTCGCCGACGGCAGCGAGATCGACCTGCTGGCCGACGGCGCGCCGGTGTCGTGGCTCCTGCCCGAGTCCGGGACCCGCCGTTACGGGACCGCTCGCTGGTCGCAATTCCACTACTTCTATTACGAGCTCTCGACGTCGCCCTATTGGCCACCTTACGTGGATTACCTCTGCCGGAGATGGAATCAGCGACTCGGTGAGGACGGGTCGATCGACCGTATCGGGATCTGGTTCCTCGTTCGACCCACCGCGGCGCTCGGCAATGAGCAGGCCAGGCCCATCTTGTTCTACGAGGGGGGGTGCGATTAAGGATTTGAGGCCATCCGGTCGATAACGTGGGAGTCTGCCTCAACAGCCCAGGAAATCCACCATGAAGCGCATGATACAACGACTGCTTGGCCTCGCTCTCGTCACCGCGTTCGTCCTGGCCCTCGCGGCGTGCGGTGCCGGCGAGGCATCTGCAGACGGAAAGACCGATGCCGCCGCCAAGACGAAGCAGAAAGAAGTCTCCGCCGCCAAGCGAAAAAGCGAGCCGGCGCCTCCTGCCGACTACGTCCGGTCGCGTTGCTCGGAGTGCTCGTGCCGCGTCTACTCCGGCGACGGGGGCTATTGCAGCCGCCCCGCCTGCAAGCACCACTGGAAAGATCACAAGCGACCGCCACAGGAGTAGGTCTGCCGGCCGGTTGGAGCGCCCCAGGGGCGACACCAGCTTTCGCAGGTCCTGGCGAATTCAACGCCGGCGGCTCGGCTACAATCGCGGGTGTTGAGGCTCCCCAGCATGCTGGTCATCACATCGACGCTCGTCGCCTGCGGCGGCGGCGATGTCGCGCCGCCACCAGAGCCGATCAACGTCATCACCGAGGGCTTGCCGCCGCGTTCCTTCGCCGGGGGCGTGCTGCTGGTCTCGCCAGGTGGCTTTGACTTCGGAATCGTCGCGCCCAATACGGTCAACCATGTTCGGATGAACCTGACAAACCGGGGGTCGGAGCCGATCTCGATCATCATGGTCAGTTCCGACTGCAAGTGCACCGTGCCTGAGGAGCTCGACGGCACGGTCATCGCGCCGGGCGAGACGGTCCCGATGACTGCGACCATCGATATGCGCGCGGCGCCGGGCCCCAAGGAGTCCAAGGTCCTGCTCAACTTCAAGCTCGGGCTGCAGCCTATGCGGACCGCGCTGATCAAGTTCACGGGCGAGGTGGCCATGGCGGTGCGAGCCGAGCCGGCGTTCGTCGACGCCCTCAAGGGGGTTTCAAGCGGGACCGTGCGTGTGGTGTCCATGGACGGCCGGCCGTTTCGCGTGATTACGGCCGGCGGCGAGTCGCCGCGGTACGGCGACGGTTTCGATCCAGGCCGCGACGAGCCTCGGCTCGCCTACACGCTGCGGTGGGCCGTTGACTACCCGGCACGGACCGATGACTGCGGTGGTGAGCGATTGTGGTGGGTCGTCGAGACCGATCACCCCGATTGCGGTGTTCTGCCGCTGCGGATCCGGCACGAATGCACGGGCCTGTTGATGGACCAGGACTACAAGCAGCGTGGCTGGCTGTTCAACCAGTACATGCTCAACGCCGGCGTCGTGAGGCCCGGCGAGCCCGTGGAGCTCGACGTCGGCGTGCGGCGGCTGGATATGGCCGCGACATGCGGGATCAACGCGGCCGAGTCGTTGACACCGGACGCGACGGCCGAATTCGTCGGCATCCTGGAGCCGCCCGGCGAGGGATCCACGGTGCGGCTGCGATTCACCGCCAGGCCGGGTGCGACGGGCATGCTCTACGCGATGGTGAACTTCAAGTCGCCGACGGGTGACATGGAGATCGCGGTGCTCGCCAGAGTCGTGGATTAATGAGCTCTGAGCTAATTATCGTTGCGATAATTAGCTCAGAGCTCATTAATTTGTCCCCGCCAGCTTTCGCACCGTCATCATGAAGCTTCGCTTCATGTTTGTGTGCATCCCGTAGACGATCGCCAGGTAGGTGATCGCAGACAGCCCCGCTCCGACCACGATCATGATCCGGCCGAGGTCGGCGTCGCTTTCGAGGCTCTTCTCGATTGTCACGGCTGGGTAGGTGATCGCCCACACCAGGTTGATCGGGCTCGCCGCGGTGACAATGGCGCCGACGTAGGCCATGTTGCGTCCTGCCGGGATGCCGCAGAGCCCGACGAGACCGGCGATAAAGCCGACGACCAGCACGGCACCCACGACGGAGCCGATCGTCCCCTTGCTCTTGATGGACCAGTGCAGGCCGATCATGACGCAGAACATCGTGAATGAGATGAGTGCCAGCGGCAAGGCGATGGCGCCCTCGGGCAGGAACATCGGCAATGACAACGTCGTGTTGTTGCCGACGACGGCGTTGACCATCACGCCGCCGCTGCGTCCGAAGCCATCGGCGAGGACGTAGACGGCAAGCAATGCCATCGTGATCGTCGGCACCGCCATCAGCGGGATCAGGTACTGGAACAGGCCGCGGAGCTTTCCGGTGAGATACGGTCCCGGCTGAATGGGTGTCGTCAGGATGAGGTCGAGCGTGCCGTCCTCGCGTTCGCGGCTTACGGCAGTCGCGCTCAAGTTGATCGCCACCAGTGCGACCACGGCGACCTCAGCGGCAAGCACGGTGACCACGGCGAGCTGCAGCTGCGTCTGGTTCCACGTGCCGGTATGGAAGAGCCCGATCATGCCGATACCGACGCCCACGCCGACCGCCACAAAGCCCCACCGTACGATGAGCATCGGCAGCGTTCGGCCGCGCGCCACCGACTCACGCCACGCGATCGGGTTGTTCCCCACGGACCGTGCCGGTCGCTCGACGGCGCCGCCGCTGCCGAGCCCGAATATCCGGCGGTACCACGGCACCGATCCCGTACGGGCGCCGATGAGCCGGACCCGGACCGTTGAGTAGGCGATCATCACGACGCTGAGGTCCACGCACAGCCAGCAGAACGTGCTGATGGGTCGGCTGAACCATTGCAATGCCAGCCACGACGCGCCGGTACCCGTCAGGTTGTGGGGCACGTACGTGTTGGACCGCAACAGCACGTCCAGCACCAGGAACGGGTTCAGCGGTGTGAGCATCGTCGTGAGCATCTCGCTGCTCGCCGGCGTGACCGGGACACGCAGCCGGTAGTCCAGCGCATAGGTCACGAACAGGTAGATCACGACGATCGCGTAGAACCAGAAGACCGCGCGTTTGCCGGCGGTCCGGTTCACGCAAAGCGTGATGGCGATAGCAGCCACGAGCAGCGAGCTGGTGCCGGCGATGGCATAGCTGGCGAAGATTGATTTGCCGGGGACACCCCCGAAGATCTGGGTGACGGCGAACAGGGGCAGCGTCGAGAACAGCAGTGCGAGTATGAAGAACAGCCGGCCGAACAAGTTGCCCAGCACGATCTGCAGGTTGCCCAGTGGCGTCGTGAGCATGATGTCCCAGGTGCGGGGATTCGCCTCCTGGGCAATCGCCCCGGCCATGAAGATCGGCGTCAGCAGGCAGACAAGACCCACCTGCAGGTAACTGACCCAGGTGAAGGTCTGGGCCCCGGCCAGGGCCAGTTGCCGCACCGAGGAGGTCTGCTCGACGGCCGTCAGCAACGCGAACAGCACCATCACGATCATGACCGCCAGGTACGCCGAGCGGATCAGCATGTGCCGTTGACGCCGTGAGCCGCCCTGCACCAGCCTCATGCAGATGGGGTTGGTGGGGAGCAGTCTCAGGAACCAGTTCAGCAGTGCCGGCATGGGTGGTCGTCTTGTCCCGCGGGGGCGGTTCTCCGCGAGAAGAATACCCCACCGGAGGCCGTGGCAACCCAATCGGCGGTAATCCTTGACCGTCGCGGCCGATTCCCCGATAATGGATTCCTGACAAGGTCAGTTTCTTACTACAGCGGATGCTCGGAATGCCATGATGTGGCCCGATATCCGTTTCATCTACGGCCCGCCCGCTTACGACACGGGCGACAACGTTGCATCCGGCGTCTGAGGCGACGCCGGCGGATGCGGTTTGGGGATACACCGACGGGATCTGGATGGCGTGAGCCAGTCAGGAACGCCGGCCGCATTCGGATAGATTGATCATTGCTCCAATTGGCGATTGAGTTCAGCGTGACGGGGTACGAAAAACAGCGGCTGCCGTTCTCCACAGGAGCTCGGCAGCACTGACGGACGGATTCGACGGAGGCCGGCTGGCCGCCCGTCGGGTCGCGAGGCCGGCCACGGCAGCGTTCACTCGATCCAGGATGTCGCTTGTGTCGTTCGCCCGGTGCGTGAGAACGTGCCGCCGGCGATAACGTGTTGCGGGCCGACAACCGAGGATGGTTGCCGTGCCTTTCCTGCTCTTCTCAATCACGCCACTCCAGGGATCCCTCGCGGCAATCGCGGCGATCCTCGGCGGTTTCCTGCTCGGCTGGGTGCTGTTCGGGATGATCCCGCGCAACAGCATCCACCGCGCGAATCGCGAAGCCGGACAGATCATCCGCGCCGCGACGGCCGAGGCGGAGGCTACGAAACAACGCGTTGAACTCGAGGCCGAGAAGAAGGCACGCGATCGACGGGATGCCGTCGATCGCGAGGTCGCCGAGACCCTCGCCGAGATCAGGCAGAACCAGGCCCGCCTGGCCAAACGCGAGGACAACCTCGACCGCAAGCTCGAGAAGGTCTCAGAACGCGAAGGCAAGCTCGATAGACGTGAGGGCGATATCAAGCGGCAGGAAGCGGCCCAGCAGGATTCTGCGGCCCAGCTGGAGAAGGCCTCGGTCGAGGCTCGCGCACAGCTCCAGAAGGTCGCGGAGATGTCCCAGCAAGACGCGAAGGAACTCCTGCTGGACGAGGTCCGCGTGGAAATCGAGCATGAGGCCAACCTGCTCACCCAGAAGCTGCTGGAAGAGGCGGAGACCCAGGCCCGGCAACGAAGCCGCGAGATCACCCTCATGGCGATCCAGCGATTCGCCGCCGAGCACGTGGCCGACTCGACGGTCCGGTCCGTCCGAATCCCGTCGGACGACATGAAGGGTCGGATCATCGGACGCGAGGGACGCAATATTCGAACCCTCGAGCGTGCGACCGGGGTGGACATCCTCGTCGATGACACACCGGGCGTGATCGCCGTCTCGTGCTTTGACCCGATCCGGCGAGCCATCGCCGGCGAGTCGCTGCAGACGCTGGTCGCCGACGGCCGCGTGCACCCCGCCCGGATCGAGGAAGTCGTCAACCGCGTGCGGAAGGAGATCGGCGAGCGGATCATCAAGCACGGCAATGACGCGGTCATCGAAGGCAATATCCGCGGTCTGCACCCGAAGATCGTCGAAGCGATGGGCAAGCTGCACTTCCGGACCAGTTACGGCCAGAACGTGCTGCGGCACTCCATCGAGGTCGCGTTTCTCAGTCAGATGATCGCCGAACAGCTTGGCCTCAACGGCGCGATCGCCCGGCGGTGCGGTTTCCTGCACGATATCGGCAAAGCGATGGACCACGAGATGGAAGGGGGTCACCCCGCCATCGGCATGGAGTTCGTCCGCAAGTACGGC
>SMVB01093529.1_pt1 | contig 12909 bp, 10 predicted proteins | sample 2456461 | NCBI WGS metagenome assembly SMVB01 (sample SAMN11095934, study PRJNA526329) | marine sediment metagenome | biome: Marine sediment; feature: Surficial sediment; material: Deep marine sediment; isolation source: Hadal surficial sediment | place: Pacific Ocean | collected 2014-05 | depth...
CGGAAGAAGAACGTCAACAGCAATGTACGGATGTGACTACCATCGACGTCCGCGTCCGCCATGAGAATGATCTTGTGGTAGCGAAGTTTGTCGATGTCGAAATCTTCTTCGCCGATGCCGGTCCCCAGCGCCGTGATGATCGTGCGGATCTCGGTGTTGGACAACATCTTGTGAAGGCGAGCTTTTTCGACGTTGAGCACCTTGCCGCGCAACGGCAGCACCGCCTGGTATTTGCGGTCGCGACCCTGTTTCGCGGAGCCGCCGGCTGAATCACCCTCGACAAGGAAAAGCTCGGCCCGTTCGGGTGACCGTTCCTGACAGTCGGCAAGCTTGCCGGGCAACGAGGCGCTGTCGAGAGCTCCCTTACGCCGCGTGAGATCACGGGCTTTACGCGCCGCCTCGCGTGCCCGGGCCGCTTCGGTCGCCTTCTCGATGATTCGTCGGATCGCCGCCGGATTCTCTTCGAAAAAAGCACCGAGATGCTCGTTGACCACCGTCTGGACCAGACCTTTCACCTCGCTGTTGCCGAGCTTGGTCTTGGTCTGTCCCTCGAATTGCGGTTCGGGAACCTTCACGGAGATCACCGCTACCAGGCCCTCACGCACGTCCTCGGCTTGCACCGACTTGATGTCTTTGGCTTTCGATAGCTCCGCCGTGAAAGCGTTAATCGTGCGCGTAAGCGCGGCGCGGAACCCCGAGAGGTGCGTCCCGCCCTCTTTCGTATTGATGTTGTTGGCATACGAATAGAGCGTCTCGGAATAGGTGTCGTTGTACTGCAACGCGATGTCGACGATGACACCGCTCTTTTCCACAGTGAAGTGCACCGGCTTGTGCAACACGTTCTTGTTGGTGTTGATCATCTCGACGAACTCGACGATCCCACCCTCGAACAAGAAATCGTTGCTGCGATCCTTGTCGCCGCGTTCATCGACAATGTGTATATGGAGCCCGCGGTTGAGGAACGCCATCTCGCGCAGCCGGCTCGAAAGGGTATCGAAGCTGAAGCGCGTGCTCTCGAAGATTTCTCCATCCGGCTTGAACAAGACCTTAGTCCCGGTCTTGTCGGTCTTGCCGACCCTCGTGAGCTCGGTGGTCGGCGCGCCGCGTTCGTACTCCTGTATCCAGGTGCCACCTTCGCGCCAGATCTCCAGGTGAAGAGCTTCAGAAAGGGCGTTCACAACGGAGACGCCAACACCGTGCAGACCGCCCGAGACGGTGTACGTATCTTTGTCGAACTTGCCACCGGCGTGCAGGGTGGTCATGACTACTTCGGCAGCCGGCTTCTTTTCTGTCTTATGAAGCCCGACGGGAATGCCGCGGCCGTTGTCCTCCACGGTAACCGAGTTATCAACGTGGATAGTGACGCTGATGTCGTCGCAATACCCGGCAAGAGCCTCGTCGACGCTATTGTCTACGACCTCGTAGACGAGGTGGTGAAGGCCATCGGTGCCGGTCGTCCCGATGTACATCGCGGGGCGCAAACGAACCGCTTCGAGCCCCTCGAGGACCTTGATGTTGTCAGCGTCGTAACCAGCCGCAGCTCGCTTGGTCGCCGCCGTGGTAATCGTCTTACTCGCCGTTTTGGAGTCCGCCATGTACATACACCTATCGCCGGAGTGGTTCTACAGGGGGCGTAGAAAGTATACCTCGTCGTGGCCTTTTTTTCGAATCGACAGAGGCCGGCTAAGAGACGATTAAGCCGTTGAAAACAAAGGGGTTATAAGTACTCATGAAGGTCGACGAAACTACATTCTCATCGGCATGATCACGTACTTATAGTTCGACTTTTCGCTGCTCGGTTCACGCGGCTCCAAGAGGCCTTGGCTGGCCGGATCCTTGAGCCTGAATACCACCTCTTCACCGTCAACAGCGGCAAGAAAATCGAGAATGTATTGGGCGTTGAAGCTGACCTCCAACTCCTCCCCCTCATATTGGACGGCCACGCTCTCCTCGGCTTCCCCGAGTTCTGGATTACTTGATGAAACGGTCGCCTCGCCGGCGGTGAACTTGAACCGCACCGCCCGAGAGCGTTCACTCGCTAACAGACTGACGCGCCGGATCGCGCCGGCCATCGCTTCCTTAGCGAAGATGACCGCCAGTGGATTCTCGGTCGGGATGACTTTTTCGTACGAAGGGAATTGACCTTCGATAATCCGCGTCGCCAATACCCGGTGGCCGATTTTGAAGAAGAGATGGTGGTCGTCCTGGGCGAACAACATCTCTTCGCCGTTACCGAGGTTGCGCAACTCGGTGAGCGTCTTTTTCGGGACGATCGCCCTGACCTCGGCGCCGCTGTCGCACGCCTCCTCCACCATCGCCAAGCGATGGGCGTCGGTGGCTACCATTCGAATGGTCTGCGCGTCTATTTCGAGAAGGGCACCATTGAGCGCATAGCGTGCGTCCTCTTGGGTAACCGCGAAGATTGTACAGCTGATCAGATGCTTGAAAACATCATGGCTGATCTTCTGGGCGCTTGAAAAGTCGTTCTCCGGGACGTCGGGAAAATCATCAGGAGGCAGGCCGACGAGGCGAAAAAAAGAGTTACCGCAGGTAATCTCGAGCCAGCTGCCATCGGTCATCACAAACGAGATCTCCTCACCGATCAGGGCTCGAACAACCTCGAAGATCTTCTTGGCGGAGACCGTAATGCCACCGGGTTCTTCGACCTTTGCTCCACAGCCTCCGGTCAAGCTCACTTCTAAGTCGGTGGCGGCTAGCGTGAGGAAATCGTCTTCGGCACGGAGAAGAATGTTCGAGAGGATAGGTATCGTCTTTTTTTTCTCGGCGATTCCCTGCAGGAACTGGAGTTCGTTATGAAGAGATTCTTGACTGATGAGGAATTTCATTCCTACTAGTCCTCGATTAACAAAAGTTAAAGCCAGTAGTTGTAGTAGTGATGTGAATTGTATGAAAAAGAAACGAATCCAGCGTCGGCACTGGCTTCACGCTTTTCGGATCGTGTTCAAAGCAGGGAGATGAAATGGTGGAAAACCGGCGGCGGCCGAGTTTCCCTTCATCGATGAACACTTTTCCGCAGGGGACGCTGTGGACGGCGGCGGAAATCACTTCAGAGCCTCTAGGAGTGTGTGAACAAGGCGATGGGTAGCTTCGTCTTTCTCACAATCATGCTCGACCTTGCGAACGGAGTGGATGACGGTGCTGTGATGCTTGCCGCCGAAGGCGCGGCCGATCTCCGGCAAGGAGTGATTGGTGAGGCGCTTACACAGAAACATCGCGATCTGCCGTGGCTGAGTGATCCGTCGGGCATTGCTCTTGGCGCGCAGATCGCGGGCTTGCAAGCCGAAGTAGTCGGCAACGTTTTCCTGGATCGTGTCGATGGTAATCACCGCAGCGCGGGTGTTGAGTGAATCTCGGAGGACATTGCGCGCCAACTCGACGGTGATGTGTACATCGGTCAGCGACGAATAGGCAACCAGTCGGATCAACGCGCCTTCGAGCTCGCGGATGTTGCTCTTGCTGTTGGTGGCGATGAACAGCATCACGTCGTCGGGAATCTGGGTGTTCTCGGCTTCGGCCTTTTTGTGAAGGATGGCGATCTTGGTCTCTAGGTCGGGGGCTTGAATGTCGGCCAGCAGGCCCCACTCGAAGCGCGAGCGCAACCTCTCTTCGAGCGTCGGGATTTCTTTTGGCGGCGAATCGCTGGTCAGCACGATCTGTCGCTGAGCGTCGTAGAGAGCGTTGAAGGTATGGAAAAATTCTTCCTGGGTGCGCTCCTTGCCGGCGAGGAACTGGATGTCGTCCATGAGGAGGACGTCGACATTGCGGTATTTCTCACGGAACTGGAAGGTGCGGTCATAACGGATTGAATTGATCAACTCGTTCATGAACCGCTCGGACGTGATGTATACCAAGCGGAGATCGGGGTTGTCTTGGAGGATCTTGTGGCCGATGGCGTGCATCAGGTGGGTCTTGCCGAGGCCGACGCCGCCGTACAGAAACAGCGGGTTGTAGGAACGCGAGGGGCTATCGGCGACGGCGCGCGCCGCGGCATGGGCCAACTGGTTCGATGATCCGACGACGAACGTCGAGAACGTGTACTTGGTGTTCAGCGGCCCTGATACCGGACCCGACTCCTCGAATGTGACAGGCGAGGCGGGTGCGTGATTCGCGGGTCGGGCCGCCGAACGGAGGACCGGCGCGGCGGGGGTGACAAGAGGTTGCGGCGGCGGCGGCGACACGGCGGGAATAACCGTCGAGGTGGTGAACTCGACCGCCAACGGCGCGCCCGTCAAGTCCGAGAGCGCTTCGCGGATAAGATCGCTGTAGTTGTCTCGCAGCCAATCGCGGTAAACGTCATTGGGCACCGACACATGCAACGCATTGTCGTCTTGCCAGGCGAGAGCCGTGGGCCGGAGCCAAGTGTTGAAAGTGTGTGGATCTAGACGTGTCTCAAGCCGCGAAAGTACCGATTTCCAGAGATCCATCGTCGCCGCAAAGCTCCTGACTACAAAGGCGTTGGCGGAAGCACAGAGGGCGTTCTGCGCGATACCGGAGGCGGCCGAAAAAAGTTTTTCACACCGCCATCCACAACTGTTGAAAACTCTAAAAACCGTTATACCAAGGGAAGATACACCAAAGCACAACGCACAGCATGTAGGAGGCAATGAGCGAGATGCCGGAAGGCGCGGGCAATATAGCATGGCCCCCATGGAGGTGCAACGCTCAAAAAAAAGGCGGTCGATTGAACAAATATAAACCAAATACAGGCAAAATAAACACGTAAAATTTAGAGACGAAAAGTTACGAATCTAAAGCAGTAAAAAAGACGATGGTCGAAAGGAGGGAGGCGATTGATCCGCGCTCCGTTCGAGAGGTGGACGGAGCTGGCTTGACGACCCATCGGAGGTCGGGTTACTTTTGCCAATTACGTGTGGGTACGAACCGTGCCCGCGCCTCAACGGTCGCTATAATACTCACCGGTGCTGGCCCTGCTGTGGGACCAATCTCTTGGCGATCAGGCGATTCATCCAGACGATCTGATGAAGAGAACCTTTCAGCCGAACAAGCGGCGACGCAGAAGAGTACATGGATTCCGCGCCCGCAAGAGCACGCGCGGAGGAAGGGCCATACTTCGTCGTCGGCGTCGCAAGGGGCGTAAGCGCCTGGCTCCATCCTGATCGGGCCCGAGGCGCCGCCGAACACCGCACCCTATTGAAGCCCCAAGGCCTGCCTCCCGAGCATCGAGTCCGCAAACGGCGGGACTTCGAGAGAGCCTACGAAGAAGGCAAGAAAGTGGTTACTCCTGAGTTTGCGCTCTTTGCGCGCCCCAACGGATTACCCCACAGTCGCCTGGGGATCACGACGACACGTCGGCTCGGCAAGGCAGTCACCCGAAATCGCGCCCGGCGGTTGGTGCGCGAAGCGTACCGAACCCACCGTCAGAAAATCCCCATGGGCCTCGATCTCGTATTCGTCGTCCGCGCGCCATTGCTGCGGCACAAGCCCGCCGAGCTTGGGCCGATTCTCGTGAGCGCCGCCCGCGAGGCGGCGAAGGAGAGCATCGAGGCGTGATCGAGGCGATCGCCACAGGGTTCATTCGACTCTATCAGGTGACCCTATCGCCGATTTTCGGGGGCAGCTGTCGCTTCGATCCGTCGTGCTCGGACTACGCGTTGGAAGCGATCAAGCGCCACGGAACGTGGCGTGGCGGAAAGCTCGGCATCAAGCGACTGCTGCGCTGCCACCCCTTTGCACTGGCCGGCTACGATCCCGTACCCGAGTCCGACAGGAGCAGTCACAGTCGTGCCTGACGACCAGGGCCCCAACATGGAAGTACGGGCGTTTATCGCCGTCGTCCTATCGCTCGGCGTCATGGTCGGTTACCAGTATTTCTTCGCTCCTGCACCACCCGATCTCGGCGTCGAGACGGTCATCGAGATGCCGCGGCCGCAGGCTGGTGAGCTCGCCGAGATCGAGGTCACGGAGCAGGAGCCGGCCGAAAACGCGGTGCCCAGCGCCGCCGATCCGGAAGGGCCGGCGATCGTAACGGGAGACGGTCCCGAGCAAGTGACGCTGGAGACAATGCGTTACCGGATGGTGCTCGACAACCGGGGTGGCTTGATTACCAGCCTCGAGCTTCTCGGTTTCGACGCTGACTTCGGTGGTCCTCTCGAGCTCGTCGTGCAGGCGCCCGACCAGGACCCGGGGGGCTTGCTGAGTCTGGCGACACCCGAGCGACCGGAGGTTGCCGCGGCAGCCAACCAGGCGCTCTACCGGCTGACGATCGACGGGTTCCCAGCGCGTTCCACGGTTCGTGCCGAGCGCCCGGTGGTGATCCGCTGGCAATGGGTAGACGGCAACGGGTGGAGCGTCGACAAAGAGCTGACGGTACATCCGAACGGATATCTATCCGATCTACGGATCAGCGTCGAAAGCCCGGTCGACACGCCGATGTTCCTGACCCTCGGACCGGGACTCGAGATGGGTGCCGACACCAGTCGTGCCGGAATCTACTTAATGGCTGGCGCCGTCCTTTTCAACGGCGCGGCGCTTGAACACTTTGCCGACGAGGACCTCGAGGCTTTGCCACTGCACAACCCCACCGGGGAGGCACAAATCCGTTTTGATAACGTAGCGTGGGGAGGCATCCAGAGCGACTACTTTGCGGCCTTGTTCGTTCCGGAGGCGCCCATGTCGGTGTACGTGTCGGCGGTGCCGGCGCCGGAGCTGACGGAGGAGGCGGCCGCCGAAGAAACATCGCCGAACGGAAACCCGGGGACACGAGCCGTCTTCGGCGTCGAGCTCCGCAGCGGGGTGCCGGTCGAGATACCGTTGTACATCGGCCCAAAGGACTACGCGTTGCTTGCCGCCGAAGGACACGAGCTCGAACGCGTCGTTGACTATGGCATGTTCAAGATGCTGGCGCGGCCGGTTGCGGTAACGCTCGAGACGCTATACGAGTTCACTGGCAACTACGGGCTGGCGATCATCCTGGCGACCTTCGGTGTGCGCTTGATCTTCTTCCCGCTCAGCCATAGCTCGATGAAATCGATGCGCAAGATGCAGAAGCTGCAGCCGCAAATGAACGCGATCCGCGCCAAGTACAAGGGAACCAAGGACACCGACAAGCGGCAGGAGATGAATGCCGAGGTGATGCAACTCTACAAAGACAACGGTGTCTCTCCGCTCGGCGGCTGCCTGCCGATGTTGCTGCAGATGCCGGTTCTGTTCGGTTTCTACGCCGCGATCTCGGTGTCGATCGTCAGCCGTCACGCGCCGTTCGGTCTGTGGATCCAGGATCTTTCGAAGATGGACCCGTACTACGTCCTGCCGCTCATGATGGGAGCCGCGATGTACGGCCAGCAGCGCATGTCGCCCGGAACCGGCGACCCGATGCAGCAACGTATCTTTCGGCTGATGCCGATCATGTTCACGTTCTTTTTCCTGACCTTCCCCAGCGGGTTGGTCATCTACTGGCTGGTCAACACCGGGTTGGGTATTGGCCAGCAGGCGTTCGTCAACCACCAACTCGGTGCCGCAGACGCGATAGCCACACCGGGCCCCAAAGGCAAGAAGAAGAAGGGCCAGAAGGGTGGCGCGGCCAAGCGGAAAAAGGGAGGAAAGAAATGAGCAAACAAACCTTCGAAGGCGCCTCCGTAGAGGCGGCCCTGGAACAAGCCGCCGAGAAGTTGGGCGTTGCCGCAAGCGATCTCGAGCACGAGGTCGTTGAAAAGAAGCGAGATTTTTGGGGAACGGGCGACGACACCATAACGATCCAGGCATGGGCGCGCGCCCCGGAACCCGAACCCGAACCCGAGCCTGAACCCGAACCCGAGCCTGAACCTGATCCCGAACCCGCTGTCGAGCCGGCGAGCGAAGCCGCTCCGCGAACGTCGGAAGCCGAGGATAACGGTGGCGAAGCACCGCCCGCAGCGGCCGACGGTGGTGGATTCTGGAGCGACGGCTCCACCGACTCTGAAGAAGCCGAGAAGGAATCCGAGGGAGCGCCCGCCGAGGAGCCCGTAGTCGACGTCGCAACAGGCAGAGATCCCCGCCCGGCGCCGGCGGCGCGCGAGCCCGTCGCCGACGGTGAGGCGGTCGAACCGGCGACGATCGCCAAGCTGCTCGACCAGATTTTCCATGACATGGAATTCGACTGCACCGTTGAGATCGAGGCACAGCCCGACGGCTTCCTCGCCACCGTCAGCGGTGACGACAAGGAGGCACTGCTCGAGGGCAACGGGCGTGGCCTTTCGGCGCTCGAGTTGATTGCCAACAATGCTTTTCGGCACAAGTTACCGCCCGGCAACAAAGTCCGGGTCGATGCCGGGGACTTCCGCTCGCGTCGCGACGAGGAGCTCTCGGACCTTGCGCTCCAGGTCGCACACAGCGCCAAAGAATCCGGACGCACTCAGGAAACCCAACCCCTGAACCCGTATGAGCGCCGCCTCGTCCACCTGGCGCTCGCTGAGGATGCCGGCGTTACGACGGTTTCGCGAGGCAGCGGATTCTTGAAAAACGTTCAGGTCATTCCCCAGGGCGGCGGCCACGGCGGAAACGGCGGTGGCCGAGGCCGAGGACGTCGTAACTGACACGGACGCGTAACGATCGATGGAAACGGCCGCTGACCCCGCCATCGTTGAAGAGATCAGCCGGATTTTCCGCCGGCATCGCCTGCCCTTGGAAACCGGTCAGGCGGAGGCGTTTGCCGTGTATCTGGCGCTTCTGGAGCGCTGGAACGCCTCCATCAACCTCACTTCGATCCGCGACCGCACGATGGCTATACAGCGGCACTTCGCCGAGCCGGCGATGGCGATGCAGTTGCTCGGCGGTGCCGGGCCGGTGATTCTCTGTGCCGGATCTGGCGCTGGCTTCCCGGGTCTTCCCTTAAAGATCCTTGATCCGGAACGGGAATGTCTCCTCGTGGAGGCCAACGGCAAGAAGGCGACCTTCATGCGCGAAGTCGCCGAGGCGTTGGAGCTCGAAGACGTCAAGATTCTCGAGGGTAGGTTCGAAGAAATGCTGGCGAGCGGCGAGCTGGAGGCGGAATCTGTTCACGTCCTGACGGCGCGGGCGTGGACCGGCTGGGCTGGCTTGCTGGGTCTCGGTGCTTCGTTGATGGTCCCCGGGGGCAGGGCGGTGATCTTTGTCGGCGATGAGACGCTTCGCGCCCTACGCCGCCACCTGACGGATGTGGGCGAGCCACCGGTGGATCCCGAGTGGGCCCCGGCTGTGCACGCCGGATGGACCATCCGGCGCATCATCAACTTACCGCACCTCGATAAGGGATACGCGGTGAGCCTCGAGTTGCCGCAGGAGTAGGTGACCGGACCAGGTTGTTCCACGTGGAACAGTCGACCCGCAATGCGGGTTACTCGTCAATCCCAGGGTGTTCTGCTAGTCTCCGCGCATGGCAAAGATCATCGCCATTGCGAACCAAAAAGGTGGCGTCGGAAAGACAACGACAGCAGTCAACCTGGCTGCCAACTTGGCCGCCGCCGAGTGGTCGACTCTGCTGATTGACCTCGATCCGCAGGGCAACGCAACCAGCGGCCTCGGCGTCGCGGTCGACGACGACACCCCGAGCAGCTACGAAGTTCTCCTCGGCTCGATGCCGGCGTCGGAGGCAGCGCAACCGGTGTATTTCAAGCACCTGGAGCTGATACCGTCGGCACGGCGGCTGGTAGGAGCAGAGGTGGAGCTCGTCGGCATCGAAGAACGCGAGTTTCAGCTCAAGTACGCTCTCGAAACGGCGCGCGCCCAATATGACTTCATTCTGATCGATTGCCCGCCGTCGCTCGGATTGCTGACCGTGAACGCCCTGACCGTTGCAGATAGCACCCTGGTCCCGATCCAGTGCGAGTACTACGCGCTCCAAGGCTTGACCGACCTCCTCGATACGATTGGCCGTGTACGCTCCGCCCTGAACCCCGGACTCTCCGTCGAAGGAATTCTCCTGACCATGGCCGACGAGCGCACCAACCTGTCGCGCCAGGTCGAGGCCGAAGTGCGATCACACCTCGAGGATCTGGTCTTCGATACCGTCATTCCTCGCAACGTGCGGCTCGGTGAAGCGCCGAGCTTCGGCAAACCCATCATCCTGTACGATCTGCGCTCCGTGGGGGCGCAGAGCTACCTATCCCTGATGCGGGAGGTCGTGAGACATGGCACGGAAGGCGCTCGGACGGGGGCTTGACGCCCTCCTGCCGCAGGCATCACCGGCGGCGGTGCCGCTGTCGGACATCGTCGCTGCAACGAAAGAGAGCGAACCTCGGCTCCGGGGGGTTCCGGAGGTGGACATCGATCGTATTCGGCCCAACCCCCGCCAGCCGCGTGAGCACTTCGATGAGGAAGCGCTCGAGAGCATGGCATCATCGTTGCGGGATCGCGGCATGTTGCAGCCTCTCGTCGTGCGCCGCGAAGGGGACGGTTACCAGCTCATCGCCGGTGAGCGTCGCTGGCGCGCCGCGCAACGGGCCGGCTGGCATCGCGTGCCGGTCGTTGTGCGTGAGGCCACGACACTCGAGGCTCTCGAGCTGGCGCTCATCGAAAACCTTCAGCGCGAGGATCTCAACCCACTCGAGGAAGCGCGTGCCTACGAGTTTCTGGCCAGCGAGGCCGGGCTCACCCAGGAGCAGGTGGCGGAGCGCGTTGGGCGGGAGCGCAGCACGGTTGCCAACTACCTTCGCCTTCTCGCCTTACCGGAGCGCGTCCAGGAGCTCTTGGTTGCCGGGTCCTTGAGCATGGGTCACGCTCGCGCCCTGCTCGGCCTGAAAGCGCCGGCGGCGCAGATCCGTCTTGCCGAAGCGATTGCGGCACAAGGGCTGAGCGTTCGACAAACCGAGGGCCGGGTGCGCGACGCACGACGCCAGGCTTCGAAAACGCGGCCGGCAGCCGGGCAGGACCCGGATACCGTCGCGGCCCAAGAACGATTAACCCGGGCGCTCGGCGCACCGGTCAAGATTCACGGCAAGGAAAAGGGACGCATCGAGGTTCGGTTTTCCTCGCTCGAAGAACTGGATCGACTGTACGAACAGCTGCTCGGCAGCACACAGGAGGTAAGGGCCGATGAATGACTTCGACGGCGAACTCGACGGACGTCTCGCCGAAGGAACGTACATCAACGGCACGCTGAAATTCAAGCGCACCGTGCAGATCGATGGCCGTTTCGAGGGCAGCGTGAAGTCCCCCGGCAAATTGATCCTGGGGCCCACCGCGCAGGTGGATGCCGATATCTCCGTCGGGGAGCTCGAAGTACAAGGGACGTTGCGCGGCAAGGTGGAGGCCAAGGTTCGTCTCCTGATCCGCGACGGTGGCGTCGTCGAGGCCAACATCGTCACCGGCAAGTTGGCGATCGAGAGTGGCGCGATTTTTCGCGGCAACTGCGAGATGCCGGCGCCGGAGAAGTCGCCGCAGCCCAAAAAGGAGGACCGGCCCGCGATGCCGTCGCCCGCAAAGCTGCCGCGCGTCGCTCAGGTACCCGCAGCGGTCAAGGGTCCGCGGAAGCTATAACGCCGCACCGTAAACACCTTAAGTCATTGATACTAAAGACTTTACATGATATGAACGAGGGGCGCCACCGGGGGTCGTTTCGCACCCGCTACACGTAATACAGAAGCAAGATCAGCGCGAGCAGAACCGCTACCCACAAGGCCATGCTGCCTGTCGGCCAGGTGCGCTCGAGGAATCCCTCGGGTCCATGGTGTCGATGGACCGATTGAATCGTCGCCGTGATACGGGATTGCACCGATGTGAGAACGCCCGCCCAGGCGCGCCCGCCGATCCCTGTGATCGAGGCCCACGCGGAGGGAAAGAGCCGCCGGTACAACCAGTCGGTGTCGAGATTCGTCGAGCGTAACTCCGGAGGGTACAAGCCGGAGCGGTACAGCAGGCCGAAGGCAAGCGCCGCGAACAGCAGTAGCTGCAACGTACCCACGAGGTGGGTGACGCCGTACGGCTGGTATTCGACCGGGTACGGGAGGATGGCGTAGAGCCAACGCGGGAAGATGCCGATGAGGACGCAGAGCAGCGCGGTGATTCCCATCGCGATGCGCATGTTCCACGGCGCTTCCTCGCAGCGGATCCCGGAGTCGTGGGCGAAGAAGGCGAAAAACGGGATCTTGATACCCGAGTGGTCGACGACGCCCGCCGAGGCGAACAGCAGCAGGATGTAGGCGAACGCATACTGAGCCTCCGCCGCCCCCGCCAGGATCATCGACTTGCTGACGAAACCGCTGAAGAGCGGCAGCCCCGAAATCGACAGGGAACCGACGATGCAACAGGTCGTCGTCCAGGGCATCGATTTGTACAATCCACCGAGCTGCGAAGCCTTGATAGTCCCGGCGCGGTGCAGAACGGCGCCCATCGACATGAACAGCAATGACTTGTAGAGAATGTGGGCGAAGGCGTGGGCAGCGGTGCCGTTGAGAGCCATCTCAGTCCCCACACCGATTCCAACCACCATGAAACCGAGCTGGTTGTTGAGGCTGTAGGCGAGCACGCGGCGCAGATCGTTCTCGATGACCGCGAAGAAGATCGGGAAGATGGTCATGGTCACGCCGATCCAAATCAGAATCTCCACGCCGGCGAAGCCGCGCGCCAGCGCGTAGACGGCCAGCTTGGTGGTGAAGACGCTCAAAAACACCGTGCCGGTGACCGTGGCCTCCGGGTAGGAGTCCTGCAACCAGTTGTGAAGCAAGGGGAAGGCGCACTTGATACCGAAGGCGACAAAGATCAGTTGCCCACCAAACCCGTCGAGGCCGATGTGGTTGAAAGCAATCGAGCCGGTCTCGAAGTAGTGAGCAACGGTGCCTACTAACAGCAGCACACCGGAGGCGACATGGATGATGAGATACCGCATCCCGCTCTTGTACGATCGGTCGGTGCGCCCGCCCCAGATCAGAAAAACCGACGAGACCGCCAGCATCTCCCAGTAGACAAACAGCGTGA
>SMVB01379992.1_pt1 | contig 12909 bp, 9 predicted proteins | sample 2456461 | NCBI WGS metagenome assembly SMVB01 (sample SAMN11095934, study PRJNA526329) | marine sediment metagenome | biome: Marine sediment; feature: Surficial sediment; material: Deep marine sediment; isolation source: Hadal surficial sediment | place: Pacific Ocean | collected 2014-05 | depth 0-1...
GCTCGCATTGCCGAGGCTACGGATAAAGAGGCCGGCGCCCACCAGCAGGACGAACGACATCGCCACCTGGAGCACGACCAGCCCGTTGCGCAAGCTGAAACGCCGGCTCCGCCACACCGCCAGCGACGACTCGTCGCGCATGGTGACGACGAGGTCAGGGCGGGACGCCCGGATCGCCGGTGCCAACCCGAAGGCGATCCCTGTGAGCACCAAGAGCCCGAGCGCGAAAAGCAACACCCGCGTATCGATGCTGAGATCCGCCGCGATGGGAATCGGGGTCGGCGACTGGATCGCCATCATGCCGCGGACGGCCCAATTGGCGAGCAGAAGCCCCACCAACCGCGCCTTGACGACGAACCGGTGATCGCCGCGTTGCTCGAGGGTGGCCATCGGATAAGCCCCGAACACCGGGCCGAGCAACGACAGCGACAACCAGCCGTCGACTTGGTTCAGTGTCAGGGAGCCGTCGTCGGAATCCTGGTAGATATCGACAAGCTCCGCCGGACGCTCGAACGGGACGGGACGGGACGAAACAACATGGCGTTCACAACGCTGAACGCCGCGGTGTTGGCACCGATGCCGATGGCGACGATGAGCACGGCGGTGGCCGTGAAGGCGGGCGCCTGGACCAACTGGCGGGCGGAGTACTTCAGATCGCGGATGAACGATTCCATCGGGTTTCCTCGGGGAGCGCAGCGCTTCAGCAGGGTGCTGAAGAACTCGGGGGCCGCCTTCCTGTTTACTCCCACCCGGTGATCGTCTACGTTATTTTCATCACCTCTGACACTGATTCTTCAGGAGAGCGACCCCATGACGTCCTTCATCATTCGGCCGCGCGTGCTGCCCGGCCTCACGACAGTCGCCGTACTCGTGGCGACGGCAGCGCTCGCCGCGCCACACCAAGCTGAGCTCGGCACCATCGACTTCCCGACTTCCGGTTCGCCGGCAGCGCAGGAGCACTTCATCCATGGCGTGCTGCTGCTGTACAGCTTCGAGTATGCGCCGGCGGCAGAAGCCTTCCGCGCGGCGCAACAGGCTGACACCGACTTCGCGATGGCGTATTGGGGCGAAGCGCTGACCTACAACCACCCGTTGTGGGCGCAGCAGGATCGCGATGCGGCGATCACGGCGCTCGAGCGCCTGGCGCCGACGCCGGCGGGGCGCAACGCGAAGGCGGGCAGCGCGAAGGAAAAGGACTGGCTTGCCGCCGTCGAGGCGCTCTACACGGGCGACGGCGACAAATACGAGCGCGACTTCGCCTACCGCGACGCCATGCGGCGGATGCACGACAGGTATCCGGACGACAACGACGCCGCCACCTTCTACGCGCTGTCGCTGCTCGGAACGTCGCACGACGGCCGTGACGTCGGCATCTACATGCAGTCGGCGGCCATCGTCGCGGAGGTCTTCCGGAAGAATCCGAACCACCCGGGAGCGGCGCACTATCTGATCCACTCGTTCGACGACCCGATCCACGCGCCGCTCGGCTTGCCGGCGGCACGCGCCTACTCGACCATCGCCCCGGCCGCGTCGCACGCCCAGCACATGACGTCACACATCTTCGTGGCGATGGGAATGTGGGACGACGTGGTCGCCGCCAACGAGGTTGCCCGCGACGTGCAGGACGCGCAGCGGGCCGAGAGCGGCATGGGGCCAAACGGCTGCGGCCACTACAACTCGTGGTTGCAATACGGCTACCTCGAGCAGGGACGAATCGAGGCTGCCGAGGCGGAGATGAACCTCTGTCACAAGGCGATGCTCGCCAACCCGCGGCCGAACTCCGGTTACTTCGCCAACATGCGCGCCCGCTTCATCATCGACTCGGGGCGCTGGGGCGGCGCCGACCACTGGACCGCTGACGTCGAGGGTCTCGGGCCGCGGGCGAACTATCGCTTCACCAGCGGCCTCGCGGCGATCGAGCAGGGCGACATCGATCTCGCCCGGCAGATCGCCACCCGGCTCCACGGTGCCGCCGAGAGCGACGATGCGCCGGCCTTCGTCGGCATCCTGGCGCTCGAGCTCGAGGCGCTGGTGGCGCTCGCGGACGGGGCGCAGGACGAAGCCCTGACCATGCTCGGGGAGGCCACCGTTCTCGAGGAAGACATGCCCTTTCAGTTCGGCCCCCCCGCGGTCGTCAAGCCGTCGCACGAGCTGCTTGGCGAGGTTCTGCTCGAGCTCGAACGCTTCGACGAAGCGGTCGTGGCGTTCGAAGAGGCGCTGGCCCGCGCCGCGGGCCGCACCGCTTCTCTCATGGGGTTGGCGCACGCCGCCGCCGGCGCCGGCGACGACGTGAAGGCCGAAGAAGCCCGCGCCGCCCTGCACGCTATCTGGCACCACGCCGACGACGGCTACCCGGCGACGCACGAGCGCTAGCACGATCCGGGCACCCGCAACGGCATCCCCGGAGGCTCTTCAACACGCTGCCAGCGAGTTCTCCCCGACATTGCTTGGAAGCGCAGAAGAGAATTTCGGGTGACTAGGGATCGCCCCCGAGGTTTCTGCGCGCCTCCGCCTTGCTGAGCGTGTACGGCTCCAGCAGCGCGCGCAGCTCGTCGGGCAGCGGCTGCGACTTCATCGTCGCTCTCGAGATGCACACCAGCACCTCATGCCCCACGGCGGCGAGCCTGTTGGCACCGATATGCAGCACGTCGAAGTTGATGTGGATCGAGCTGGTGCCGAACGAGGTGAAATACGCGGCAACCCGCAGCCGATCGTCGAGGCGCGGCGGGTAGCGAAAATCGCATTCGAGGTGGACGCGGGGCAACCAGATGTCGAAGCGCTCGAAGACCTCGCCATACGGCAGGCCGGCGGCGCGAAACAGCTCGGTCTCGGCGATCTCGAAGAAGCGCACGTAGGCGCCATAGAAGATGATCCCGGCGCTGTCAACGTCCGACCAACGGACGTACTCATCGATCACGAAGGGCTTTGAGATATGCGGGCTCGACATTATGGCCAGGACGATACCGGCAACGGCAACGTCCTACAAACCACCGGCGAGGGCAACATCCCACAAGCGACCGGGACGCCCAAGAAACGACCGGCGCCGGCTGGGTCATCTCGATCGGCGGAGGACCTCTCCCGCCATCGAGCCGGTCATCTTGCCGTCGCGGAGCGCCAGGCGCCCGTTCACCAGGACGTGGACGATCCCCTCGGAGTACTGGTGCGGGTCGGCGTAGGTGGCACGGTCGGTGATGCGGTCGAGATCGAAGACGACGATGTCGGCGTAGGCGCCGAAGCGCAGCATGCCCCGGTCGCGGATCCGGAACGAGCTCGCCGGCAGGCTCGTCATGCTGCGAATCGCCTGCTCGAGCGAGACCACGGCGTCGTCGAGGACGTACTTGCGAATCTTGCGCGGGAAGGTGCCGTAGGTGCGCGGATGAGGCACACCGGCGCCGAAGGGCGGCAGGCCGCCGTCGGATGAAGTCATCGTCCAGGGCTGCACCATGAAGGCGTGCAGGTCGTCGGTTTGCATGTTGTAGGAGATGATCCCGCCACCGCCACCGCTGGTAAGCAGCTCGATGCCGACGTCGACCGGATCGACGCCCTGCTCGTCGGCAAGATCCTGCAGCGTCCGCCCCGCGATTCCCGGTCCACCGCCGGTGAACTGGATGCGATCGGCGCCGCCGCGACGCGCCAGGTTTTCGACCATCTCCTGGCGGATGCGGGCCCTCGTCTCGGGATCGGCGAAGCGCGCCGCCAGAGCGGCCGCGCCGCCGGCCTGCGACCAGCGCGGCAGCAAGGCGGCGCTCAAACCGGTGCTCGAAGCCTCGTACGGGTATTGATCCGCATACATCTCGACGCCGTCCTCACGGGCGGCCCGGATGTGCTCGATGACCGTGCGCGACTCGCCCCAGACGTTGGGGCCGAGCGCCTTGATGTGGGTGACAACGCCCGGAATGCCCGCCTCGCGAGCCACTTCGATGACCTCATCGACCGCCGCGACGACGCCGATCGAGTAGTCGGCCTCGTCGCGAATGTGGCTGGCGTAGACGCCACCGTATTCAGCTACGACGCCGGCAAGCGCGATCACCTCGGAGAGCTCGGCGTAGCTCCCCGGTGTATAGAAAAGGCCGCTGGAGAGTCCGAAGGCGCCCGCGTCCATGCCGGCGCGCACGATGTCGCGCATGCGGTTGAGCTCCGCCGGGGTCGACTGGCGATCGTCCATCCCGATGACGGCACCGCGCGTCGACCCGTGACCCACCATCTGGGCTACGTTCACGCCGAGGCCGTACTCGACGAGCGCATAGCGCTGCTGCCGGATATCGGGGCTGCGGCCGTCGGGGTTGGCAACGATCGTCGTCAGGCCCTGGGTGATCAGCGTCCGTGCGTCGCTGCGATCCGCCGCCGTGAGCCCGCCGGCGGCGTGAGAATGAACGTCGATGAATCCCGGCGCGACGTACAAGCCCGTCGCATCAAGGACGATCGGGGCGACGGCGCCCGAAAGATCGTCGATTGCCACGATGCGATCGCCCCAGATCCCAACGTCGGCCAAGAACCAGGGGTTGCCGCTACCGTCGAGGATCTTGCCACCGCGGATGATGACCTCGTATTCCTGCTGCCCACGGGCTCGCGGGAACGCGGACACTCCCGCGGCGAGGCCGCCGCTGCCAATTCCGGCGATCACGAGGACGGCAGCAAGAATATTTCGGGCGTTGCTCACGGTCATCATCTCTCTCTGTGGAGGATCTCACGGCGTGCCAATATCTTCGGGCTTGCGTCCGAGTACTGGAATCTTACGGATGAGATCAAAGAATTTCGACCGGATCCCTCAGCTTGAGAGTCACATTGATCCACTGCTTCCTCGTGACGTCCGGGCGTCGAAAAGTGATGAACTGCTCGACCTCGTGTCTGAGTACGCGGCCCTTGTGTCGGACCAAGCCGGCTCCGAAGGACCCCTGTTTCCCGCCGCGGCAGACCAGACCCGCGGGCTGGCTCTAGCGCAGCGGCCGGTGTTCATTTGCGGTGTGCCGCGGAGCGGTACGACGCTCATGCAAGGGCTCCTGAACGGTCATGAATCGCTCTGTTCACTGCCCTCAGAAGGGTCCTTTCTGACCAGTCTACGTCCGCGCTTGCGAGCCATGGAGGCAAGAGAAGCCCTCGCCTGGCTCACAAGGGAGTGGGTAGCCCGCCTTATCAATATCAACAGCGGTCCGCATTGGGTTCTAGGCCGCTCTTCTCGAGGTTCCCACCCGTACGCCATTTTCGCGCGGACGCCGCTGAGCTCGCCCAGAACTATCCCAAGGCCAGGTTCATCCACATGATGCGGGATCCTCGCGCGGTTGTCGCATCTCGCCTACGCCTGCAGAGAACCCTGGGGCTGGGCGACCGCAACCTGCGGCAACTCCTTGTCGAGATACGACGCTCCCTGACGCTTGCCTTGAGAAATCGATCGACTCTAGGACACGCTTGCTACTTGTGGGTTCACTATGAGCGCCTCGTAGCTTCTCCCGAACCCGTGATGCGGCAAGTGGCGGAGTTTCTGCAATTGGACTACACGACCGCTATGTGCCACCCGGTGGCCCATGGTGATGTCGCCGTCGCGAACACCTCCTTCGAAGGCGATCGCACCGGCGAAGACGCCGTCTACCAATCCTCTGAGAATCTCTTCGAGTCGTATCTGAGCGCCAAAGAGCTGCAGCTGATATCCGCGTCGCTTGCCGACGTTGCCCATCGCTGTCAGTACTCTTTGGAGCCGGCTCCTCTGTATCGCCGCCTGGAGTTTTTTTCGACCAAGGTTGCTGTTGCTGCCGTCCGCACAGTCAAACGGCTGGCAACCAAATCGTGGTAGCCGCTCGTGGCGTTGCGCAGCGAGTGAATCGGCCCGCCCTCGAAGCGGCGCCGCAGATCGCGGTACTCTGGAGCACCCTGGATCGAGGCGCCTGAAGAGGCTGGCGAACAGACCCTCCAGCCGAAAACCGACGACATCGGAGTATCCTGATGCGACGCAAGCTGGTGGTTTCTGTGGCGATGCTTCTGCTGGTCTCGACCGCGGCGGGTGCCGGGACCCAAGCACGGGATCCGTTGCAGCGCCGTTTCGAAGAGGCCTTCCTCTCCTGGGATTCGGGCGACTATATCGATGGCGTCGAGGGGTTCCTGGAGGTTCTCGAAGCCCCCGGCGGCGACCGCTTCCTGGAGCGCATCGCGCTGATCAGCGGTGAGCTGTACGTCACCGAGGAAATCGCTGCCGACGGCCGCAACATCCGCATCAGCCCGGACGGCCTGTATGCCGCCTACGAAACGACCACCGACGGCGCTACCGTGACCCACCTCGCGCGGGTCGATGGCAACGGCGATCCGATCGACATCGACGGCACTGGCCTCGTGTTCGGCCCGCACGGTAAGTACGCGTTTTTAGCGGTTGCCGAGAGCAGCGCCCTGCCAGCCGCCCGCAACGACCTCGAGGCCGTCGACCCGGGCGACGCCGAGGCGGTGCGGGAAGCTCAGCAGCGCGTACGGCAGGCACGGCTCGATAGCACCTACGTCGAGGTCGGCGATCTCTCGGGGCGCAGCGGGCCCCGCAGCATCGTGCTCGACGACTTCACCGAGGCCGGACTCGCCTTCAACCACGACGGCACCGAGTTGTATCTGGTCGGCGCTCGTGGCGAGGCGACCGACGGCAACGTCATCTACGCGGTCTCGATGGAGGACGACACCCTCAGCCCGCACGACGTGGCGGGGCCCGAGGGGTTCAAGGACGATCCGATCGCGGTTGCCGGCGGTGACTACCTCGTCTACACGATCCCGCGCGCATCGCCGATCCCCCGCGCCGGCCGCGGCGGCGCACGCGGCGGCGGTGGGCGCGGCGGCGGTGGGCGCGCAGGCGGCGGACAAGGTGGACGAGGTTCCGGCGGCGGGGCGGCGGTGGGCCGCTTCGCGGTGCTCGACCTGAGCTCGGGCGCGACGCGCGAGTTCGACGGGAGCAACCCGATCGTGTCGGCTGACGGGTCGAGCGTCGCCTTCAGCACGAGCGACGATGGCGAGACCGTGTTGTCCGTTCTCGACCTCTCCGGATCGACAGAGCCACGCCCGGTGTTTCGCACCACACTGCCCACCGGGACCTACGAGATCTCGCCGAGCGGGGAACGACTGGTGGTACAGGTGAGGCTGCGAGATGACTGGGAGCTGTTTCTCGTCGATACGCGAGCCGACGAAGAACCGGGATCGCCCACCCCCGCGGCTACCGAGGGCGAAGCCACCCGGCTGACCAACGAGATCCAGCACGACCTGGCGCCGCGCTTTCTCACCGACGACGTTGTACTTGCCGTCATCGGCGAGGGCCGCCACCGGCGCTCGTACCTGTACGACGTCCACACGCTCGAGCGCACGCGCCTGTTCCACAACAACACGCTTCGTACGATCGCGCCCGAGTACGAGTGGCAACAAAGCGCCGACGGCTTGAAAATCCTGATCGTCTCGGAGCGCGACGGGGATACGGTGTCGCCGGAGCGCGGCGTGTATGTTGTCGATCTGGACCGCAAGATCAGCAAGACGGAGCTCATTGCCCGGCTCGAGACCGGCCTGGCGGGGGAAATCATCCTGCGAGCCCACGGGCTGCGAATGTACGCCCCGATCGCCGCCGCCGTCCGGCAGGCCGTCTCCGAGGTTTCAACGTCGCGCCTCTACAAGTACCAGAAGGACCTCTTCGACTTTGGCTCGAAAAACATTACCCGGCCCGGCAACGCCCCGGCGCGCGACTATCTCTCCGCCACCTACGCGTCGTTCGGCTACGAGCCGGCGTTGCAATGGTTCGAAACCGAGCCGCGCGGCAACCGCCCGGCAATCCGCACCGCCAACGTGCTCGCCAAGCTCGTCGGCACGGAAAACCCGGAACTGATCTATGTGGTCAGCAGCCATTTCGACTCGACCGCCCGCGGTCCCGGAGCCGACGACAACACCTCGGGCACGGTGATGCTGCTCGAAACCGCGCGCGTCCTCGCCGGCCATCCGCTGCCCTACTCGGTCATCTTCGCGTCGTTCACCGGCGAGGAATCCGGCCTGCTCGGGTCGCGGGAGTTCGTCCGGCAAGCGGTCGAGAACGGCGACAAGATCCTCGGCGCGCTGAACAACGACATGATGGGCTGGGCCAACGACCACCACATCGACAACACCATCCGCTACTCGAACCCCGGCATCCGCGACCTCCAGCACGCCGCCGCGTTCCTGTTCTCCGATCTGATTACCTACGACGCGCTCTACTACAAGAGCACCGATGCGGCCGCGTACTACGAAGCGTACGGCGATATCGTCGGCGGCATCGGCTCCTATCCGGTGCTCGGCAACCCCCACTATCACCAGCCCCATGACGTGCTCGAGACCATGAGCCACGAGCAGATCCGCGAGACGACCAAGACCAACGTTGCCTCGGTCATGCTGCTGGCCTCGAGCCCGTCGCGGCTCAACGGGTTGCACATCGTCGCGCGCCGGGGGCGAACCGTCGAGCTCGCCTGGGAGCCGAGCCCGGAAAACAGCGTCTTCGAGTACGTCATCCGCGTCGGCCCCGACGGCGGACCCTACGAGGAGTTCGTCATCGGCGGGCCGCGCGCGCTGCTCGATGACATTGCCGACGGCACGCTGATCTCCGTCAAGGCGGTCAGCGAACGCGGCTTGCGTGGCTGGGACTGGGCCCACGTGACGGTTGGACGGTAGGCGATTCCGTTGGGGCGGCTGAGAGGCGTCATACCGTGGATGAGAGCGCGGCAATTCGGCGAGCTTGGCTACCGGCTCTACGATGGGCCTCGCGGGGCGACTGCCGGGCGAGACTTCAGCAACGCCGGAACCCCGACGCTGAACGTACCGTTTCGGGTGCGCCCGTGACCGCGAAGATCAAGGCTCTCCGCGTCGGGCTGATCGGGCTCGGCGGGGTGGCGGAAGACATCCACCTGCCCGCCTGCCGGTCCATCGGCAAGCTTGCCGTCGTTGCTGCCTGCGACCCCGACAATCAGCGACGGAGTCTCATGGCCAAGCGCTTCGCCATTCCCGCGGTGTACCCGTCTGCCGAGGAGATGCTGGACCGCGCCCATCCCGATCTCGTGATCGTCGGCACTCCACCCGACTGCCACTGCGCCCTGTCGCTGCAGGCGCTGGAGCACGGCGCCCATGTGTTGTGCGAAAAGCCGTTCGCACCCACTTTGGAAGAGGCCGACCACGTCATCGACGAGGCGGACCGCCGTGGCCTGAGCGTGCGCGTCAACACGCAGTATCGATACATGCGCATCTATCGGGAGGCTGGAGCCAGGGTGCGAGCTCTCGAATTCGGCCACCCGTTGTTTTTGCAGTGCTGGCAGCAAATGTACCACCCGCCGTCCGTCGAGGAGGGTTGGCGATCGCAACTCCGCCGTCGAACGCTCTTCGAGTTCGGCACCCACGCAATCGACCTGATCTCGTTCTTTTTCGGTGACTTGCCGGTCGCCATCTCGGCGCTCACCTCCACGGCCGGCCACGAGTCCGGCGCCGACGTGCTCGTGCAAGCGACTCTGCGTTTTCCCGGTGATGGGATCGCGACGATCGCGTTCAACCGTGTCAGCCACGCTCCCGAGCGCTACCTGGAAATGCGTCTCGATTGCGAGCACGCGTCCCTGCGCATGTCTCTGGGCGGCGTCGCCCGCGCCTCGATCGATTGGTCACGCCGGCGCCGGCGGCCCCTGCTGCGAGCCAACCTGGTACGCGGCGGTGTCGTCCGTGTCGAGCGCCGGGGAACGTCGCGCGTCATCGCGGCCGAGTCCAAACCGGCGTTCGCGAGCGCCACCGCGGCGTTGCTCGAGGACTTCATCGCCGACATCGAGCGGGGCGCGGTCACGAATGACTCCGCCCGATACAGTCGCCAGATCCTGGCAACCGCCCTCGCCGGGTACGAGTCCGCCGAATCAGGACGCTGGGTCGGCCTGCAACGATCCCGAGCGTAGGCGGGCCCCCTGCGCTGCCGGCCCCGACCTCTCGACGGGTGGCTGCTGCGGGCGCTGACTTCCTCAACGGGCGACTGCTACACACGCCGACTTCCTCAACGGCCGGTCGCTACGGGCGCCGACCGCCGACGAGCAGGGCGCCGAACGGATAGGCGAGCGTCCCGCCGCGGTCGAGGACTCGCCGGCAGGCCCGTTCGAACGCCCCCCGCACATCGGCGATCTCACTGTCCGGCGCGGCCGCCAGCCAGTCGCGCGATGGCGTCGAGAACGTCGTGTGGGTCTCCCAGAACGCACCCACGTCCGCGAAAGTGGCCACCTGACGCACCCACGCCGTGGCCAGATCGCGGAATCCCGCGTCTCGCAGCAAACGCGGGAGCCAGTCGCTGACCGGCGCCCCGGTCGTCCTCGCCGCGGGTGAACGGCTACGTCGACTCCCTTCAGGGACCAAGGAAACAAGCGTTCCGGGACCATCCAGTCGCCTCCCGGTGGCGCGGGCGAAGCGCTCCGGCACGACGCGAAACGCGTGCCGCACCGCAGCCAGAGACCAGCGAGAGGGGCCCGAGCCGACCCCTACTGCTACCGTTCCACCGCGCCGGAGAACTCGGAACATCTCGCCGGCAACGGCGGCCCGGTCGGGCACGTGAGACACGGCGAACAACGACAACGTTCGGTCGAACGAGCCCGCTGCGAAGCTCAGTCGCTCGGCGTCGGCGGCCGCCAGGCGCAACGGGCGCGCCTCCTCCGTTCGTTCGCTGCGGGCCTCGCGGAGCATGGCCGGGGAGAGATCGATCCCCACGACGTTCGTTGCGCCGGCTATTTTTGCGGCGCGACGAGCGACGATGCCTGTGCCCGTCCCCACGTCCAGCACTCTATCGCCCGCTCCGATTTCCGCCCACTCGACGAAGGCGTCGGCGAGCGGCCCGGTAATCCGCTCGCTCAACGAGCCGAATGACGGCGCGACGCGGCCGAAGCTGGCCGCCTCGGCTTGCTTCAGCGCACGGTGCTTGTCGTTGCCGTCCGTCACTTGGCTGCTCCGCAGCAATGGCGTTGCATGGGTCCCGCCGCGGTCACGCCGAGCCGCTCATGTCGGTTGGCGCCCGATGCCGGAGCCGCTCCCGCATCGCATCGAGATAGCCGACCCACTCGCCCATCGACCAACCGCAGGCAAAGAGCAGCAATAGCGGCAGCGAGACGAGCGAACGGCCCGGCGGCAATCGCTTGGCGACGATCCAGCTCCCGTACCGATACATCATCAGCGCCGGCAAGCCTACCGTCACCACTGACAAGACGGCATGACCCACGAACGAACTACGCTGCCCCCGAATACATCCGAACCCCCTGCCGTAGACGAATTGCTGGCGCAGGAACGAGCCGACGGTGTGCCGGCGGGTGTTGAGCAACCGAAGGTCGCCGCAGCGGAAAAAACTGCCGCCATGACGGCGCGCCTCGGCGTGCAACACTCCCTCCCAGTAACGCCCGCGTATCGACGCTTCGCATTTTTCGAGCAGCGATCGCTTGTACGACGCGTGGAAGCCGGAAAAATTCCCGCCCTCGCCATCGACGACCGGGCTCATGTACGCGCCGTACTCGCACAGGTGTGCGGCCCAGCTCACCCCATCGAGATCCGGGGCCGGGTCGATGGCCCCGCCCACGGCGTCGTACCCGGCAGCGTGCAACGTTACGATGCGTTCGAGCCAGCCGGGGGTGAACATCGCCGCGGCTTCGGTCATCGCCACGATCTCACCACGAGCTCGCTCCAGGCCACGGTACCGAAGATCCGGGACCGAGGCGCCCTCGGGGGCCGTGAGGATGAGCACCTCCGGGTGGTCTCGCGCCATGGATCCGAGGTCCATCGGAGATCCGGAGTGGACGACGATGGTCTCATCCGCCGAGGTCAGCTCGCCGGACAAGCTTTCCAGACAACGTCGCACGTCGGTTTCCTGCTGCGCGGAAGCGATGACGATCGACACCCTCGCGGGCGCCGTCGTCGCGGCGCCCTGCACCCGGCCTCCCGTCATCGCAGCCGGACCCATCGCACTTCCAGCACGGCCGGCTAGGTGACCTTCTCGAGGCTATGACCGGCACCCGAGACATATCCGACGATCTCCCCCGCCGCCCAACTCACCGTGAACACGGCAATGAGCGGCAGTGAGACGATCAACTTGCCGACGTGACGCCGCCCCCTGAGCACCCGGCGGAAAATCCGCCACAACAGCACGGGGGGCAAGGCGAGCGACATGGCGGCGAGCGCCCATCGCTTGCCGCCGCTGGTCCCAGCGCTGCGCATCGCCGCAAACGACCGCGAATACAGGAACCGCTGGTAGAGATACTCCACAACTCCGAATGGCCGCTTATGGCGCACGATCATGGACGGTCGAAAGAAAAACCTGCAGCCTGCCTCGCGGAGCCGGGCGTGGAGGAAATACTCCCACAGTTCGGCGCGCTCCGGGACGAGCAACTCGAGCGCCTGGCGCTTGTAGGCGACGTTGTTTCCCGGCAGCCCGGTCGTCTCGCCGGCCGGGTGCGGGCCCATGGCGTGGCTGTATTCGCATAGAAATGCGGCCCAATCGACGAGGCGATCAACGGCGCCGTTTTCCACCGGACCGCCAACCGCAGCGACATCGGCCGGCAATTCCGCGTGCGCCTCGCGTATCTGCTCCACCCATCCCTCGGTGACCAAGCAGTGGTCCTCGATGATCGCGACCAGCGGCGCCCGGCATTGGCGAATGCCGCGATCGCGGAGCGCTGGAATCGACTCGTCATCACGGCCGGCGAGCACGACGACCCATGGGAACTTGCCCGCAAGATGTTTCCTGAGATCCTCCCCACAGCGGTCCGCGACCACGACCTCGACATCGCCGCCCGACGCCTGGCCCTTGAGCGCCTCGAGACACTCGACCAGCATCGCGAGCCCGTTGACGGACGGAATCACTACCGCAACGTCGGGCGTCGGGGCCGCTGCGCTCATGCCGGCGTGGTCTCTTGATAGCCGGACGGCCGCAGCCCC
>SMVB01347014.1_pt1 | contig 12908 bp, 8 predicted proteins | sample 2456461 | NCBI WGS metagenome assembly SMVB01 (sample SAMN11095934, study PRJNA526329) | marine sediment metagenome | biome: Marine sediment; feature: Surficial sediment; material: Deep marine sediment; isolation source: Hadal surficial sediment | place: Pacific Ocean | collected 2014-05 | depth 0-1...
AACCGCCGATTGTGGCGCTCGATGCTGTTCGCCAGCTTCTCTCACTACGTACGCGAGCGCCTCGGTATTTCAGTGCGGGCCGCCGAGCGACTGATCCGCATCGACCGCGAAGGATGGAAGTATCCAGCGCTGAGGCGTGCCTGCGAGGCGGGCGAGCTGTCGCCGCTGGTGGCTGAGACGCTTGTGCGGGTGCTTCCCCACGTTGAAAGGCATCCTGAAACACAACAGGCCTGGATCGACTTCGCACAGAGATCGACTCTCGAGCATTTTTGCAGTGTAGTCCGCGGGGCCGAGCGGCTACGTGCCAAGCAAGCACCGAGGGCGCGGGCGCTTCTCGGCTTCCCCTGCGAGGTGGAATGCGCCCTGGAGGAGGCTGTGAGCGAGCCGCCAATGTTCGTCACTTGCGGGACGCGCGGCAACGAGGCGGCTTCGCCAATGTGCGTCGGCGCGCCAGCCTTTTCGCGGGACGAAGGAGGCGTCGAAGCCCCTCCGCCAATGTTCGTCACTGCCCGATACGCCGTTTGGATGAACGATGGCGAGCACCAAGTGCTCGGGTGGGCGATCGATGCGGTTCGCGGAGTGCTTGGGGGCGGCGCGCTTGGAAACTGCTTGCTCGGGGACGGGAGCGGCTCAGGCCGGGAAATCCCCATTTGGGTCTGTCTCGATGCGCTGCTGGATCACTTCGTGAGCGAGTACGACGGCGTGCATGGGCGCCGGATGCGCGAAAAACACCCGCTCTTGGAACGCGACGGGTGGCAGTGCCGGGTCCCGGGTTGCAGCGCCTACGGCCCGTTGCAGCTGCACCACATCGTGTTCCGGGCGCACGGCGGAAGCGATGAGCCGGAGAACCTGGTGACGTTGTGCGATTTCCACCACCGAGCGCTACACGACGGCTGGATTCGTTGTGTCGGCCGGGCGCCCGATGCTCTTTATTGGGAGCTCGGCGTCGATCGCAGCGACGGGCCTGCGGAAGCGCCGGTGGCGCGCATTGCTGGAGATCAGCGGCTCACCGCCCACGAGTACTGGGATGGCGTGTCCGTGCGGCCGATCGCGGCCGAGCAAGCTTCGGGATCGGCTGCAGGCCGCGCCGCTTGACGCATCGCGCCTCCTCGACGATGGCTACGGCACGGGCGCGGCGTGGGCAATCTGATCGACATGGTGGGCGAACAGACGAACGCGTATCTGTCCGGAATGGGGCGATAGGGGAGGTCAATTTGGCTCGTGGATCCGGGGCCCGCGGCTTTTCATGACCCGGCGTCAGCGCAACGTCAGCGCCACCAGGCCGTCCTGCAGCTGGATGATCACGTACTGCTTTCCGTCGTGTACCCAGCTCGACATGCCGTAGCGTGACGGGCCCGGCAACTCCACCGCCCCGACACGCTCGCCGGTGCGCTTGTCGATGGCGAACAGGTGGGGCGTTCCGTCGCTGGTCTGGCCCGAGGCCAGAAGCAGCGTCGGGGTGACGACCATCGCGGCGTGCCCCGTCCGGCCTCGGTTCGATGGAACGCCTTCGATCCCCTGAAGCAACGGATGATTGCGGATGAACTCCTGCTGATCTTCCGGCGCGTCGCCGTGGGGGATCGTCCACAGGTGCTCACCCGTGTTCAGATCGATGGCGACGATCCGCCCGACCGGCCCCTTCCAGATCGACAGGCCGTCGACGGTATTCGCCCCTCGACCGCCCCCTCGACCACCCCCTCGACCACCCCTTCGACCGCCACCGGCGGCGGCACCGAGGGCGCGGGAAAAGTCGGAGCGGATTGTTCCCGTCTGTTCGCCGCGGTCCAACGGCGACTCGGCGCCGGGAGCGAGGTACGCGGTTCCGCAGCCGCTGGTGGAGGTGATGAAGAGCACTCCCTCGACCGGATCCGCAACCGGGGGACCGGTGATGTTGGCGCCGCCGCCGCCGCCGGGACAGATCACGGCGGGCCCGGCCGGATTCCCCACATGGGTCGGCGGATTGAACAGCGGGGCGAACATGTTGCCTTGCTGAGCGATTTCCAGCGCCCGCTGGTGGATCTCGGGCGAATAGTCGATGAGATGTTCTTCGGTGCGTCCTTGAAGATCGAACGGCGCCGGCTTGGTCGGGAACGGCTGGGTGGCTGAGAGCTGCTCGCCCGGCACCTCCGACTGCGGCACGGGTCGCTCCTCGATGGGCCAGATCGGCTCGCCCGTCTCTCGGTTGAGCGCGTAGACGAATGCCTGCTTGGTGACCTGAAACACTCCCTTGATCTCTTCGCCGTCGACGGTGACGTCCATCAGGATCGGAGCAGTGGGCGTGTCGTAGTTCCAGATGTCGTGGTGGACCATCTGGAAGTGCCATGCTCTCTCCCCGGTCTGTACGTCGAGGGCGATGAGGCTGGTGCCGTACAGGTTGTTCCCGGGGTGAAAGCCGCCGTAGTAGTCGATGGTGGCTCCGTTCGTCGGGATGTAGACGAGGCCGAGCTCGGCATCAACCGACATCGGCGCCCACGACGAGATGTCACCCGTCCACAGCCAGGCGTCGTTCTCCCAGGTGTCGTGCCCGAACTCTCCCGGACGCGGGATGACATGGAACTTCCACTTGAGGTCTCCGGTGCGAGCGTCGTAGGCCATGATGTCGCCCGGGACCATCTCCCGCCGCGTCTGGTTGTAGCCTTGTTCGGCGGAGTTGCCCACGACCACCACGTCGTTGACCACGATCGGCGGTGACGAGCTGGTGATGTAGCCGATCTCCAACGGGATCCCCATGTAGGGATCGTAGGGGCGATCCAGTTCCTCCCACGGGTTCCAGCCCTCGATCAGATCTGCGACGAGGTCGACGGTGCCGGAGGCGGGAAATCCGTCGATGGGCACGGCCTCCCCCCAGTTTTCGAGCGGCTGTCCGGTCTCGGCGTCGAGCGCGTGAAGGAAAAACGCGGGGGTCGTGATGTACACGACGCCTCTGCCGTCGATCTCACCGTAGGCGATACCCTTCCCGTAGCCCTTCCGCATGGAGTACTCGTAGCGGAAGGTGTTGGGCTCGGTGAAGCTCCAGAGCAGCTCTCCGGTAGCCGGATCGAGGGCGATCACGTGGCGACGGTCTCCGGTGACCGTAATCAGCTTTCCATCGACATAGGTCGGCGTCGACTTCGGGGTGCTCGGACCGAAGCTGGCGGCGTCAAACCGCCAGGCAATCTCGAGGTTCTCGAAGTTGGATGCGTTGATCTCGTCCGCCGGTGTGTACCGCGTGTGTGCCGCGTCTCCACCGAGGAACTGCCACTGCCCGTTTTCGGTCCCCGGTCCCTGCGCCATTCCCGCAATCGGCGCGAAAACCAGTACGCCGACCGCCAGGGCCAGCCCGAGGACGGGAAACGGTCGGCGGGATCGCAAGTTCTTGTCGTTTGTCATCGTCGTCCTCCGAGCTGGGTTCGTATCGCTTGATCGACCGGGACCGAGGGTATCAGCTGTTCGCAACGATCGTCCCGAACTCGGCCGACCAACCTCTTGCCCCTCCACCCCACCTCATCTAACCTGCCCAGCGTCCTTCGCCCTGGCCCCTGAGAGATGAGAACTTCACCCAACAAGCTGCCATGATCTTCCGTAGCCCCTACCCGGACGTCACCATCCCCGACTCGCCGGTGACGCCCTTTGTATTGAGGAGGGCGACGGAGCTCGCCGAGAAGCCGGCACTCATCGATGCAACCACCGGGGACACGCTGTCGTTCGGCGAGCTCGCCAGCAGCATCCGAAGGGCGGCCGGCGGACTGGCCGCCCGCGGCTTCGGCAAGGGCGACGTGCTGGCGATCTACAGCCCGAACACGCTCGCCTACCCGATCGCCTTCCACGCCGTGGCGCACGCGGGCGGCGTGGTCACGACGGTGAACCCGCTCTATACGCCCGGCGAGCTTGCCGGCCAACTGCGCGACGCGCACGCCCGCTTCCTCATCACCGTCGGTCCCTTTCTCGACAACGCCCGCCAAGCGGCCGAGGAGGCCGGGGGAATCGAGGAGATCTTCACCTTCGACGGGGCGCCTGGGGCGACGCCGTTCTCCGCTCTCATGGAGGCCGAAGAGCTCGAGGAGGGGCCCGAAATCGACCCGGCCACCGATCTCGTCGCGCTTCCCTACTCGAGCGGCACGACCGGCGTCTCGAAGGGCGTCATGCTTACGCATCGCAACCTGGTCGCCAACATGGTGCAGCTCGACGGGCTCGAAAGCCATTGCCGCCTGCTCACGGAGGAGGACACGCTGATCGCGGTGTTGCCTTTCTTCCATATCTACGGGCTTCTGGTGATCATGAACTGGGCGCTCTCCCGCGGCACCTCGATCGTCGTTTTGCCGCGCTTCGACCTCGAGCAGTTCCTCGGTGCCATGCAGGAGTATCGAGTCACCTACGCACACCTGGTGCCGCCGATCCTGGTGGCGTTGGCCAAGCACCCCCTGGTGGACGAATACGACCTCTCGAGCCTCGAGGTGATCACTTCTGGCGCTGCTCCCCTCGGCGAGGATCTGGCGCTTGCCGTCGAGGAGCGGCTGGAATGCGTCGTCGCCCAGGGATACGGGCTCACCGAAACGAGTCCGGTGACCCATCAAGCCCCCAACCAGAGAAGGGGTCAAACCCCCCACGCCTCGATCGGCCCGAGTGTGCCCAACACCGAGGTGAAGATCGTCGCCGTCGGCACGGCCAAGGCGCTCGGTCCGGGCGAGCGTGGAGAGGTTTGGATCCGCGGCCCGCAGGTCATGCTCGGGTACCTGGGCAATCCGCAAGCCACCGCCGCGACCATCGACGACGACGCTTGGCTCCACACCGGCGACATCGGCTACGTCGACGAGAACGGCTACTGTTACATCGTCGATCGGGTGAAGGAGCTCATCAAGTTCAAGGCCTTCCAGGTCGCGCCGGCCGAGCTCGAAGCCTTGCTCCTGACCCACCCGCAGATCCAGGACGTCGCGGTGGTTCGGAGCCCCGACGAGGAGGCCGGTGAGGTGCCGAAGGCATTCGTCGTCGGCGATGACACGCTGACCGCCGAGGAGGTGATGAGCTTCGTAGCCGAGCGCGTCGCCCCACACAAGAAGATCCGGCGCGTCGAGTTCATCGACCAGATCCCCAAGTCGCCGGCGGGCAAGATTCTGCGGCGCATACTCATCGAGCGCGAAGCGGATCGGGAGGCCGGTGGCGCCGAGGGCACTGCGGACAGTCGATGAGCCTCGACGGACGCGGCGCCGTTGTCACCGGCGGCGGCCGGGGCATCGGCCGGGCGATCGCCCGCAGCTTGGCCGAAAACGGCGCCCACGTCGTGGTGTGCGCTCGCTCGGAAGACGAGATCGAGGGTGTCGCGGAAGAGCTCCGGGCGAAGGGTCTCGACGCCCACGCGGTGCGTTGCGATGTCGCCGACGAGGACAGCGTCGAAGCGATGGCGGTGGAGGCGACCGCTAGGCTCGGTACCGTCGACGTACTCGTCAACAACGCCGGCATCACGCTCTCCAATCCGGTCAAGCGGATCTCGCTGGGGGAATGGAACCGGATCATCTCCGTCAACGCGACCGGGACGTTCCTGTGCACCCGGGCCTTTCTCGAGGGCATGATCGATCGTGGATGGGGCCGGGTGATCAACATTGCCTCTGTCGCCGGATTGCGTGGCGCACCCTACATCGCCGCGTACACGGCCTCCAAGCACGCCCAGATCGGTTTTACTCGGGCGCTGGCTGCCGAGGTGGCGGACCAGGGCATCACCGCCAACGCCATCTGTCCAGGCTACGTGGACACGCCGATGACCGAGTACGCGGTGGCACGCATCGTGGAGAAGACCGGGGGCACCCGGGAGGAGGCGCTCGAGCGCCTCGCGTCGCTGAGTCCCCAGGGGCGGCTGATTCGTCCGCAAGAAGTCGCCCACGCGGTGCTGATGCTCTGCGGGAACGATGGCGAGGGGATCAATGGTCAGACGATCGTGATCGACGGCGGCCCCGGCTGAGTGGTCGATTCCCTTCGAGGCTGGCAATGCACCGATCAAGCGGGGTGCTGAGAAACTCCCCGCGCTTTTCAGCACCCTGCAAGATACAGTCAAGGTCGATTTCGTTGCTCACGTTTCCTCGCCGCGATCCAAGGACAGAAACCATGAAGCTCATGCGTTGTGCCGCGGTTTTGCTCGTCACTTTCGCCACCGCGGCCTGCGGGGCCGACCAGCCGGAGTCGCCGGTACCCGAGGCGGTGACGCCCGCCGTGGCCGAGGCCTCGACGGCGCCGAACCAGCTGACCGTCGGCGAGGAAGCGGCCGGGTGGAAGCTGCTCTTTGACGGCGCCACCTTCGACGGCTGGCGCGGGCTCGGCCGCGATGCGATCCCCGCGGAGCACTGGGTGATCGACGACGGCACGATTCACAAGGTTTCCAGCGGCAATGTGCCCACCGCTCCGGACGGGCAGCCGCTCGAGGGCGGCGACATCATGACCGTCGAGACTTTCGAGAACTTCGAATTGGTGCTCGAGTGGAAGGTTGCGCCGGGCGCCAACAGCGGCATCAAGTACAACGTCTCCGAGGACATGTCGATATCCGCCCCGCCGCGGTACGCGGCGCTGGGGTTCGAGTACCAGATCATCGACGACGATTCGCACCCCGACGCCCAACTCGGTCCCAACCGCACGTCAGCGGCGCTGTACGACCTGATCGGGCCGTCGTCCGAGAAGCAGCTTCGGCCGGTCGGTGAGTTCAACGAAGCGCGCCTGGTCTTCAGGGGTGGGCATGGCGAGCATTGGCTCAATGGCGCCAAGGTGCTGGAGTTCGACCTCGCTTCCGACGAGTTCGCGGCGCTGCTCGCAGCCAGCAAGTATGCGCCGATCGAAGGATTCGCCGAGCGGCGGGCCGGGCACATCGTCCTTCAAGACCACGGCGACGACATCTGGTTCCGCAGCATCAGGATTCGTGAGCTTCCATCGTCCGAGACCCACTGAGCGAGGCCTGAATGAAAGCATCAAACTCCAACACCAAGGTGACCCCGAGTCGTTCGCCGGGCAACAGCCGTCGCCGTTTTCTCAAGCAGAGCGCCGTGGCGGGCATCGGCATCGGCGCGCTGGGCCGCATTCCGTCCCTTTACGGGCAGAACGCGCCGAGCCGGCGCATCAACGTCGCCGTCATGGGCGTCAACAGCCGCGGCGATGTGTTGGCGCAGACCTTCGCGCAGGCCACCGGGGCCGAGGTCGTCTACGTCTGCGACGTCGACTCGCGGGCGGTCGAGAAGACCGTGGCCTCGGTAGCGAGCCATCAGCAACGCGCGCCGCAGGGAATCGGTGACTTCCGACGCGCCCTCGACGACGATGACGTCGACGCCCTGGTGATCGCGGCGCCGGATCACTGGCACGCACCGGCGACGTTGCTGGCGCTGCAGGCCGGCAAGCATGTCTATGTCGAGAAGCCGTGCGGCCACAACCCCCGCGAGGGGGAGCTGTTGGCGGAGGCGATGTACGCGCACGACCGTATCGTCCAGATGGGCAACCAACAGCGCTCGGCGCCGCGCTCGATCGAGATCATCGGCGAGATCCACGACGGCATCATCGGCCGGCCGTACTTCGGCCGCGCCTGGTACGCCAACACGCGCGGCTCGATCGGTCACGGCCGTACCGCCCCGGTGCCCGACTGGCTCGACTACGAGCTCTGGCAGGGCCCGGCGCCAAGGACCGCGTATCGGGACAACGTCGTGCACTACAACTGGCACTGGTTCTGGCGCTGGGGCACCGCGGAGATCAACAACAACGGCACCCACGAGATCGATGTCTGTCGCTGGGCCTTGCAGGTCGACTACCCGAGTCGCGTCACCTCCGCGGGCGGTCGCTTCCACTTCGACGACGACTGGGAGATGTACGACACCCAGGTCGCCTCGTACGAGTTCGAGGGCGGTACATCGATCACCTGGGAGGGGCGCAGTTGCAACGGGCGCCCGATCGAGGGCCGCGCACGCGGCGTGGCGATTCACGGGGAAGAAGGCACGGTGATCATCGATCGGAACGGCTACGTGGTCTACGACCTCGCCAACAACGAGGTGAAACGCAAGATCCAGGGCGAGACCGACTCGGCGCTCGACATCCGCGGCGGCGGCAATATGACCGCGCAGCACATCGACAACTTCCTGGAGAGCATCCGTGGTAACGAGCGCCCCACCGCCCCGGTGGACGATGGTCAAAGGAGCAGCCTGCTGTGCCATCTGGGGAACATTGCGCAGCGCACCGGCCGGGCGCTCCATTGCGACCCGTCGAACGGCCACATCATCGACGACCCCGAGGCCATGGGCTATTGGAGCCGGGAATATGAGCCCGGCTGGGAACCGAGCGTGTCGGGGTGACCGATCGATCGCGGCGAGAGTTCTTGATGGGTACGGCGGCAGTAGGGGCCGCGCTGGCCCTTCCGAGAGGAGAAAACAGCTGGGCTGGCGCATCTACCCAGGTCAGCGTCGCCGGTTCAGCCGAGGACGAGCTCCCGGCCGGGAGTCGTCCGGCTGCCGCGGTACAGGGTTCGATCCGCCTCGGCGTCGCCACCTACTCGCTGCGCCAGTTTCCGCGGGATTACGCGATCCAGGCGGTCCGCGAGCTCGGGACGCCGTACGTCAACATCAAGTCGTTCCACCAGCCTTACGAAAGCTCGCCCGAGGATCTCGCTGCCGGGCGCCGTGCTTTCGAGAGCGCCGGATTGCAGATCGTCGGCGGCGGCACGATCACGCTGCAGCAGGACGATGACGACGACATCCGCGGCTACTTCGAGTACGCGCGCCTCAGCGGCATGCCGTTGATGGTGATCGCTCCGACGGCGCAGACGCTGCCGCGTATCGAGCGCTTCGTGAAGGAGTACGACATCGAGGTTGCCGTCCACGTGCATGGACCCACGGACGCGCATTTTCCCGGCCCCCAGGACGTGCTCCCGATCATCGAGGACATGGATCCCCGGGTCGGGGTGTGCGTCGACGTCGGCCACACGGCGCGGACCGGCATCGATCTGGTCGAGGTCCTCGACATGTGCGGCGACCGGGCGCTCGACATCCACATGAAGGACCTCCGCGACCTGACCTCCAGGGCCAGCCAGTGCATCGTCGGCGAGGGGAAGATTCCGGTGCCGGCGATCTTCCGCCAGCTCGAGAAGATGAGCTACGGCGGCTACGTCAACCTCGAGTACGAGATCGACGCCGATGATCCTCTCCCCGGCATGAAGCAGTCCTTCGCCTACATGCGCGGGGTGATCGCCGGTATGCGAGGCTAGACTGCATTTCTCAACGGGCCTTCGTCGCGACCCGTTGAGCAATGCCGGCTACGGGCCTCCGTGAGATTGTGGGGGATCTGGGGCACCTGGTGGTTGATGCGTTCGGTCTCGACAGTGACGGAGTGGCGTCCATAGCCTATGCAGCTTCTCGACTGGATCGTTATCGTCGTCTACCTGCTGGGAATCACCGGGGCAGGAATCTGGGCTGGCCGCTGGGTGAAGAGCCCGGACGACTTCTTCATGGGCGGGCGGCGCTTCAAGAAGACGTTCATGCTGTTCTTCGCCTTCGGCGCCGGGACCCACACCGACCAGGCGGTCTCGGTGGCCTCGAAGACGTACACCAGCGGGCTATCGGGGATCTGGCTGCAGTGGATCTGGTTGTTCGCGACCCCGTTCTACTGGCTCATCGCCCCGGTGTTTCGCCGCATGCGGGCGTTGACCACCGGCGACTACTTCGAGCTCCGCTATGGGCGCTCGGTCGCCGGGTTGTTCGCCGGGGTCGCGGTGCTGCAGCTGGTGGTCACCCTCGCCACCATGCTCAAGGGCACCGGTGCGATGATCACTGCGGTGAGCGGCGGCGCCATCGGCGAGGTTACCGCCATCGTCACGATCATCGTCTTGTTCACCCTCTACGGCGTCACCGGCGGACTCACCGCGGCGATCATCACCGACCTCGTCCAGGGGATCATGACCGTTGTCCTTTCTTTTCTCCTCCTGCCGTTCGCTCTTGGTGCGGTCGGTGGGCTATCGGGGTTGCGCGAAACGATCGCCGATCCGGAGATGTTCGCCCTCGTCACCGCCGGCGATATCACCGTCTTTTACATCGCCGTGGTGGCGCTCAACGGGCTGGTGGGAAACTCCACCCAGCCTCACTCGATGGCGGTCTCGGCGGCCGGCGAGACCGAGATGGACGGTCGCGTCGGCTTCACCTACGGCAACATGCTGAAACGGTTCTGCACGGTGGCGTGGACGTTCACGGGGTTGTGCGCCATCGCCCTCTACCCGGGGATGACGAGCGCCGCCGAGATCGATCAAACCTACGGGCTCATGGCTCGCGACCTGCTGCCGCTGGTGGCCCCCGGCTTGCTGGGGATCTTCCTGGCGTCGATGCTCGCCGCGGTGATGTCGTCGTGCGACGCCTGGATGATCTCCGGCTCGGCCCTGTTCACCGAGAACATCTACCGGCCGTTCGTTGCTCCGGGACGTTCTGGGGCGCACTACGTCTGGGTCGGGCGCCTTGGCGCCGCCGTGCTCGTCATCCTGTCGGTCGGGTATGCCATTTTCCTCGATAGCGTGATCACCGGGCTCGAGACCTTCTGGAAGGTCCAGGCGATGATGGGTATTCCGTTCTGGATCGGCATCTTCTGGCGCCGTGCCACCGTGGCCGGGGCTTGGGCGTCGACGCTGGTCGCGTTTTTCGTCGCCCTCGTCACCGGTAACGCGTTCGCGCCCTTCTTCGACGTCAACGCGTTCGCCGCGGATTATTTGCCGGCTTCGATGGTCTTCGACGGCGCCGTGCGGCTGCCGGTGCAGATGCTCGCCTACCTGACCTGCGGGTTGGCAACCATGATCGTTGTCAGCCTGTGGACGCAGCCGGTCGAGCGATCCCGCCTCGATCGGCTCTATCGCGCCCTGCACACCCCCGTGGACCGAAAGGAACCGACACCGTCGGCTCCCTTCGAGGTTCCGGAAGGCTCGCAGCCCAGGCCGGGGCGGAAGATCATCGATCATCCGGACTTCGAGATCCGCTACCCGAGCTTCGTGGGCGGGGCCGGGTTCGCCTTCGCCTGGGTGTGGGTCCTGGCGTTGATCGGCGGCGTGTACTGGCTCTCGACGACGTGAGGACCGCATCGGGTCGCGCCTTCGCGCGGGTCGGCCTGTTGGGTAACCCTTCCGATGGCTACGGGGGCAAGGCGCTCGCCTTCGCGCTCGGTGATTTCCGCGCCCGCGCTCGCATCGAGCCGTGCGATCGCGTCGAGATCATCGCCGCTGACGACGACCCCGTGACCTTTGTGTCGGCGCGGGAGGCGGCCGAGGCATATTCCATCGAAGGGACGAGCGGTGGCGTGTGCCTGGTGAGCGCCGCGCTGCACCGGTTCTTCGTGCACACACCCTGGCTGGCGGATCTCGACGTCGCCGATGAGCGCCTGCGGTTCTCGATTCGATTCGACACCGACATCCCGCGGCAGGTCGGGCTCGCCGGCTCGAGCGCCATCGTCGTCGCGGTGCTGCGGGGCCTGATGGGCTGGTTCGACCACGCCTTCGAGCCCGCCGAGCTCGCCGAGATCGCCCTGGCGGCCGAGGTCGAAGAGCTCGACCTCGCCGGCGGGCCCATGGATCGCGTCATCCAGGTCTACGAAGGCGTCGTCGCCATGGACCTGCGGGAGCCACGCAGCGCCGCTTCTTACAAGGCCGTCGATCCCGACCTCCTGCCGCCGCTCTTCGTCGCCTGGGACCCGGCCGGCGGCGAACCGTCCGGCAAGGCGCATGGCGCGCTGCGAGCCCGGTGGGACAGCGGCGACGAAGAGCTCCGCGGCCTGATGTCGGAATTCCGTGACTTGGTCGACGCCGGTCTCGAGGCGCTCGATCGCGGCGATCACGGTGCTTTTGCCGAGCTGATGAACCGCAACTTCGAGCTGCGCGCCCGCTTCTTTCCCATCTCCGAGCGCGACCGCGAAGCCATCTCGATCGCGCGACGCGCCGGGGTGGCCGCCAAGCTGTGTGGCTCCGGCGGGGCGATCGTTGGGCAGCCCGGCGACGAATCGGCTTTCGACCTTCTGCGTAGCGACTACCGGGCTGCCGACTTCGAGTTCCTTCGACCGCGGATCGTCGCCGCACGCTGACGCATCGCCGCGGCCCTCAATTGCCGCCGGACCAGGCGCCGACTCGACGGGCCCAGGCTTCCCAGGCCGCGATCATCGTCTCGAGGATCTCGGTGCGAGCGGCGGCCAGGTCGTCGAGCTCGGTCGGGTCGTTGCTCAAGTCGTAGAGCTCCCAGCGGTCGTTGGCCGGGGCGAAGACGATCTTCCAGTCGTCCCGGCGCATGGCGCGATGCCCGAGATGTTCCCAGTACAAGGCTTCGTGGGTCTCTCCGATCTGGCCCGCGAGCACGCCGGCGAAGCTACGCCCTTCGACGGGTGGGGCGCTCGGCGATCCCCCAGGGGCGGAGGACGCGCCGCCGGCGAGGTCGACACTGGTAGCGAAGATGTCGATGACGTGGCCGATGCGCGACGACGTGCGCCCGGGGTCGGCGATCCCTGCCGGCCAATGGGCGATCAGCGGCGTGGCGATGCCCCCCTCGTACATCCAGCTCTTGTACCGCCGGAAAGGCGTGTTCGAGACATTCGCCCACGGCGCCCGGTAGGCGGCGTACGATCCCCGCTCGCCGATCGGCACCTCGGGGTCGTGCAGGTCGCGGCCGGAAACGTTCTCCGCCGAGCCGCCGTTGTCGGAGAGGAAGAGAATTAGGGTGTTTTCGTAGGCGTCGCTCGCCTGCAGAGCGTTGCGAATTCGCCCGATTCCTTGGTCGAGGCGGTCGACCATCGCTGCGTATACCTGCATGCGGCGCGCCCAATCGTCGGAGTCTTCGGCCTCCGCGAACGGCGGAATTTGCGGTGGCCGCGGCGAAAGCCTGTAGCGCTCGTCGATGAGCCCCGACTCGATCATGCGGGCGCGGCGCTCGGCGCGAATCGCGTCCCAGCCGCGGTCG